>Ga0181463_1000607_pt1 | contig 10390 bp, 8 predicted proteins | sample InSIn1gowninarea_FD_119071 | JGI IMG/M metagenome (GOLD analysis project Ga0181463, IMG submission 119071) | Clean room microbial communities from NASA Spacecraft Assembly Facility at Jet Propulsion Laboratory, Pasadena, California, USA -... ... | reverse complement strand
ATGGGGCACAATAGTAACAATATGGGCACTACATGGGTACATCAATATAATAAGTGGGTTGTACTAATAACAATAAGGGGTTACACTAGTAGTATAGGGGCCTAACAGTTAGTGAAGTTGGCTATAGGTACAAAGAAGTGAGTTCATCATTGTGTAAGAACTTGCACATTTGATTTGAATGGTATGCCTACTGCAACACATATAAATGTGTTACCATTGGGATCATACAATATGTTGTTTGGCATGGATTAGTTGTATCTTCATAAAACTAAGGTAAACTGCTATGACAAATTCATTGAGTGTTTTGATGATAATGGGGAACTAAGAGTCTTATAGGGTAAGAAGAAAGCCACATAAGTTATCATGGTGATCGCTATAAAAGAAAAGTGTAGCTACAACAAAGGGTGCAAGCTATTTAAAGTACACATTTCTAGTGATAAGGGTAAGGAGGTTGGGGATGCAGATGTGTTAAACAAGTATCTAGTTTTGCACTAGTTTCAGGATGTATTCCGTAAGAACATTACAGAATTTCCACCTCACAAGGAGGTAGAATTTTCTATTGAGTTAGTGCCAGGGGAAACTCCAACATCGAAAACACCTTATAGGATGAGCACATATGAGTTGGTTGAGTTAAAGTTGCAGTTAAACAAAATGTTGGATAAGGGATACATTAGGCCAAGTGTATCACCTTGGGGCACACCCTTCTTGTTTGTGAGAAATAAATATGGTACTCTCAAATTGTGCATTGATTACATGCAATTGAACAAAATGGCTATCAATAACAAGCACCCTTTACCAAGGATTGATAATTTGTTCGATCACCTGAATGGAGCAATAGTGTTCTAAAATATCGACTTGAGATCCGGATACCATCAGGTACGCATAAAAGAGGAGGACATTTACAAGACTGCATTCAGGACCAGGTATGGGAATTATGAGTTTGTTGTTTTATATTTGACTTAACTAATGCTCCATCTACATTCATGTGCTTGATGAATGGTGTGTTGCATCCATATTTGGATAAGTTTTTTATTGTGTTCATTGATGATATAATGGTATTTTCTAAAAATGAGGAAGAGCATGTCGAGCATCTAGTAGCAGTGTTGAGGTTGTTGTGAAAGCATCAGTTATATGTTAAGCTCAATAAGTGTAGTTTCTTTCAAACTAAGCTACAATACTTGGGACATTTTGTCTCCAAGGAGGGAATTGCAATAGATCCAAAGAATATGAGGGCCATCATGGAGTGGGTATCTCCTAAGAGTGTGGATGAGGTAAGATCTTTCATGGGCCTGGTAGGCTATTACAGGATGTTCATTAGGAAATTCTCAAAGATTTCTTATCCCATTTGATCATTGCAAAGGAAACATAAGAAGTTTGAATGGAAAGAGGACTACAAGGGTAGCTTTGAGAAACTGAAGCAGTGATTGACACATGCACCAGTGTTACAAATTGTAGATATGGACAAAAAATTTGTGGTATGGATGGATGCTTGCAAGAGAGGACTTGGTGGAGTCCTTATGCAAGATGGACGGGTGGTGTGCTATGAGTCCCATAAACTAAATGAGCATGAAAAGAACTACTTGACACATGATCTTGAGTTAGCAGTGATCATACATGCATTGAAGACATGGAGACACTATCTTCCTGGAAGGAGGTTTGTACTTATGAGTGATAATATTGCGTTGAGGTATTTGTTTGATCCATCGAATCTAAATGCCAGGCAGGCTAGATGGTTGGCCACAATCAGTGAATATTATTTCAAAATTAGGTAAATCAAAGGTAAAGAGAACAAGGTGGCAGACACTCTCAACAGACGGGTGTAGGTACATCACTTAGTAGCTATGAGCTCTTATGAGATGCAGTTATAGGATAGGATCTTGCAAGAACATCAGCAGGATGTCAAGTATATGGAGATTGTGTACAGGTTGTAGCAGGGTGCTGTTACATGTACAAGTGATATTACAGGTACAAGTATAGGTACATGTAGTGGTACAGGTACATGTGGCAGTACAAGTACATGAACAAGTACAGGTATAGGTATAGCCATAGATACACAAGGTATGGATTATTATCTTACAACGGATGGATTGGTTAGGTTCCAAGATAGGTATATGTGCCAGATAACAGTGAGCTCAAGAAGGTGATCTCGATGGAGTTTCATGCAAAACTTTATTCAGTTCACCAAAGTTATCAAAAGACATTGACAATGGTAAAGAGATTCTACTATTGGACGAATTTGAAGAGGGATGTAGCAGAGCTTGTGGCAAGGTGTTTTGACTGTCATCTAGTGTAATAAAAGTGTAAACATCCACGTGGACTACTATGGTTGATCATGATTCTAGAGTGGAAATGAGAGGTTATGTCCGTGGACTTCATCACAGGGTTTCCAAAGACAGTGAAACAACATGATTCCATCATGGTCATTATGGATAGGTTAACAAAGTTTGCACACTTCATTCCAGTGAAGTCTACATTCTTAGCTAGTGATGTGGCACAAGTATTCATAGATATGTAGTTAGACTTCATAGTGTTCCAAAGAATATTGTGTCAGACATAGATGAGGAGTTCACTTCTAAGTTTTGGAAGGAGTTATTTGCAGGTTTGGGCATAGAGATGGCCTTCAATACATCTTATCATCCACAAAACAATGGAAAGATAGAGAGGGTCATCAGGATATTGGAGGACATGTTGAGGATGTATGTGATGCATCAATAGCAGATGTGGGAAGAGCATCTCCCTTTGGTAGATTTCGCATAAAACAATGGTTATCAGGACTCATTGAGGATGAGTAACATTCCTATCAGTTGGAGTGATCCGTTTAGTAGAGTATTGATTGGACCAGATATGTTGGTGGACATGGAACAAGAAATGTAGGTGATCAAGAAGAATCTAAAGGCAAAACAAGATAGGCAGAAGAATTATGTAGATAGGAACAGGTTGTTCAAGGAGTTCCAGGTCGGGAAATAGGTGCACTTGCGGATCAAACTAAGAAGAGCTCCTTGTGGATTAGATCATGTCTTAAGGTGGAACCACAATTTTGTGGACCCTTCAATATCATTCAAAATATTGGGCCAGTAGCCTATCGACTTGCACTTCCTCCAACAGTGAAATTACATGATGTTTTCCATGTGTCTTTGCTTACGAAGTATTTTAAGGATGTTGATCATGTGATTGACTAGTGTGTATTGTAGGTGGAACCAGATGGAGAATTCTAGCCAGAGCCTTAGTGTATATTGTAGAAAAATGTACTCATGCTCCGGAATCGAGTAATTGAGCAAGTTAAAGTGAAATGAAAACACTTTGGTCCCAATGAAGCTACATGCGAGATGGCAGATCAAATGCGAGCTATGTATCCTTCCATATTTTCTAGTTGAGCCAAATTAGCTTCGATATGGTGGTTTGGTATATGCTTTATGATGGTTGGTATATGCTTTATGGTGGTTTGACATATGCTTTATGGTGGTATGGAATATGCTTTATGATGGTTTGGTATATGCTATATGATGTTTTGATATATGCTTAGATATGGTGTTTAGTATATGTTTTGATATATGCTTTGGTATATGTTTTTGGTAATGTTGTTATATGTACACATGTATATGGATGTAAATACTGCCATGAGCTTTGTTATAAAGCTCCACTATGTGGTATGGGTGTTATGTCATTATGATTATTCTGTCATGTTCCTATGTTATCATCTGGTTATGTCATCTTGATGTTATGATGTCATGTGGGTTGGTACTGAGTAGGATGATCATTGTAAATATCGTAATGAGTTGTGTTATAAAGCTCCACTATGCAGTATGTTATCATGTTGTCATGATGTTTTTTTTTGAGGAGATCTTTCATTGTAAATACTACATCGAGCTGTGTTATAAATCTCCATAAGAACTATGTCTTCTTTCAGCAGGTTGCTGAAGTATATGTGTGATTGAACACCAAGGATAGTGTCCCTCAAGGGGGAGGATCCTGTAACAGCCTTGGTAAAATTTACATGTAATAAAAATTAAAAAAATAACCACAGTTTATGAGATACTTATTCAAAGATCAATGTTGGGAAAGACATCCTAGGGGGTGTTCACTTCACTGTTTATGGCTAAGGAAATTGGCAGAGGCAATCGCTAAAGCTTTGGAAAGTCAAAATGGAAATTTTGGCACATTTATTTATGAAAATAATGGAAATTAGGAGAAAAGGAAGATGAAAGGTCATAGGTTGCATGTAAGGAGTAAAATTAAGGAAAATAATGGAAAATAATAAAAGTAGAGGACTCATTCATAAAAGGGCTTGTAAGGATTAGTTGGTAACATTTTGTCAGTTGATTTTTGGAGCTCTCTCATTATTCTCTCTCTCTCTCACTCTTGGACACTTAGAGTTTTTTGGATCACTTTGGTACTGGATCAAGAAAGGCAAAGAAGGCAAGATGAAGCAAAGATCAAGCAGGGAAAGGTAGGATCAAGCAGTTACAATAGGCTCCATTGCAGGTATCTACTTGCATGTGTATTTTCCTTGCTAAATTTGGAATTCATGAGATTTCATGTGGTTCTTTCCTACCATGGCATGGGGTTTTGCAAGTGTGATAGTATTTTTAGCATAACCTTGCCATTTCTTAATAGCTTTGATAAGAAGGGTTCTCCCATTCAGTTTATGTGGGATGGACAGATTGGATTCGAAATTGAGTTGGGTGGATATCCGAATTTGCAAACACATGGTCTGAGTGGTCCCTAAACCAGACTAAGGATCAAGAAGCCACTGGCCTATTAACCCCTTAACTTGACTTTGGGTTATGGTAAAGCAAGATTGTGTGCATCGGTGGGCCTAGGAATTCTTCCCGGTGAATGGCGGGATATACAGTAAAGCTAAGAGGTGGATTTTCTCTCCATTGGGCCTAGTGGCCCTAGGATGGGATGCACAGTAGAACCTAGAGAGTATGTCTCAGTGTAGGGCCTATTGATCCTTGGATTGGACTGTGGATGCACGGTAAAGCTTGTGAGACTAAGAGGCACTCAAATTCCTCATGGTGTAGGCAGAGAACTCTGGTGGCATCCATGTTGATTGGTGTTTTTTATGTGTTCTATGGGTCCCACATTCATGTTTGGAATATGGCATGAGGCTGATTGGCTAAAGAGAGACTTGGCTCAACGAATCTATGGTAGAGTGGAACATGGTAGTCCCATCTTTAGTTGGTTCATTGCTTTCATTAATGAGAAATTCATTCTCTTGATTTTCATGGGTAAATCTATTGATGTATATGTGGATTTTGATGGCTGATATGTTTATGGTTTTTATGTTACTATTATGCTAGTTATATGTATATTTTATGACAACACCTATGTAGGGATCTCATCATGTTTTTACTTGTACATGAATGGATAATATGTCTATGACCTAGTAGATGATAGTGCAACAAATGACATGAGGGAAAAATGGTTCATAGCAATTCTCAGATAAGTATGAGATCCCTACACTTAATTATGTTGTTTACACATGTAGGTTACATGTTGATGATATGTTTGACGAAATGGTTGTTATGGCTAGTAAAGGTCAGGTTATCGTCTTGTTTATCTTATTGGTTTTGCATCATTGTTTCCCTATAATTTTATTGATTTCAAGTTATCACCCCATTCTAGGTAGTGACTTGGGCTTTGGGCCTAAAAGAGTAGCTTAAATCTTGGGGTCAATGGCATGAAACTGGAAAATTGGGTCTCTGGTCACTGGAAGGCAAGCCTGTGAGAGCGATTGTGGCCTAAGAGATCCAGAACAATAGTGGGACCCAGGGACAGGCTATTTGAGTGGTTGCCATGTCTTTTGAGGATTCTAAAGCTGATGTTGGATGATTGTGTGTGATGTTTCGGTCGATTCCACTTCCTTAAGGTTACATAGGAGGTTAAATCTTATCATAGGAGCCTCTCATCTCATGTTTACCCCGGTTGGCATGGTTACTTGGGTAGATGTGGGAGGAGGGTGTTACAGATTTAATATATTAATATATTAATATAGCATATTAGATCTATAGTATAGAATATATTAAGTTGATTCCTACGACGTATATCAACCAACTTTATTAGTGTGGTTGTGTTAGTTATAATGAGTGATGAAGTTGTTAAAATTTTTGTTTTAATTTAAAAAATGTAAAAATAGTGGATAACATTCATATTTGTTTATATTAATCATAAAATATCTGTAAATGGATCCTAGAATGAAAATAAGTAGTGTGATTCATTGTCTAAGTTTATATATTTATAGTTTATTTCAGAAATTGTGATGTTTTTAACTTTCATCTAATTAATAAATATTTTGATTCTCTTTTGGCAATTTTATGGTCAAATTTAATTGAAATTTAATAGAGATGTTTTAAAATTATAAATTTGGGTTGATACTTTCATGATAATTTAATAATCATAATAAATATAAAATTTTAATATAAACATAAAAATTATAATTTAATAATTTCATGATTATTTAATAATTATAATACATATTAAATTTTAATATAAAGACAATAAATATAATTTCATAGAGAAAACTTTATTTGTTATTTGATAATTCAATAATCATGATAAACAAGGGGAATAACTGAAATGCAACATAGTCCCTTCTTATATTGCTATTTAATTGATCAAACATTGTGTGGAGTGTAGAGAAAACTCTACAGAATAAAATATCTCGACATAGAACTCTATGTACAATAAAGTCTCTTCACACATAACTCTCTACACAATGAAATATTTTTTCACATAGCTCTCCACACAATGAAAGCTCTCTGCACAAATCCTACCATTAATTAATTGATTAAAGGTTATATACTCTATAGAATGAAATCTCTCCTCACTAGACACTCCTCATTATAAAATCTCTTGGCATAGTGAAAGCTTATACATAGTCCACACAATGAAATCTCTCCTCACAGATCTCTCTGCACAATGAAATCTCTTCGTACAAAGAACTATCACTAATTAATAGATTAGAGGTTATGTTCTCAACACAATGAAATCTCTCCACACCGGACACTTCGCACAATAAAATCTCTCCATGTAGTGAAATCCATTCCCGCAAAAAATTCCACATAATGAAAGAAATAGTTAACAAAGTTAACTAATTGAATTGTATGTCCTTGGAGAAATCAAATACATGAAGAAATTTCAACGATAAATTCTATGTCCTTAGCTAGAATGGCATCCATTCACAATATTCCATATGGAGTTTGCTAAATGAGAGTTACCCATTGCATTCTATTTAAAAAAAATAGTAATGGCTTAATGATAACGTTTCGTCCACCTACATTATCTTACACGCAATTTTATAAACGATAATTAACCATTGATCCTACAATGTGGATGCGAAGGACAACTATTTCTACATAGCTTCTGCACTCTATGTAGTATTGGTAATATTTTAATACTAAATTAATGGATATCTCTATTATGGAATTGCATAAAACAACATTGTTTATGAAATATATATGTAAAATGAAAGCTATTGACACAAAGTTTTACCGTTAATTATTTGATTAAAGGTTGTGTATTATGCACAGTAAAAGCTAATGAAAGTTGTTTGCATAGAGAAAGCTCTCTGCATAGGCAAATCTCTTCAAACAAAACTTTTCCCACATTGAAAGAAATAGTCAATGAAGCTAATTAATTGATTTTCATGTTGTTTAAGAAATCAAATGCATGAAGTAATTTCATAATTAATTCCATGTCCTTAGTTAGAGCTTAATCCATTCACAATATTCCATGCAAAATTTTCTAAACAGTAGTTATGTATCACTATACAGTTCTTTGTGCAAAGCACTTTCATTATAAGATTTAATCATTTGATTAGTAAAGTCCTAAGACATGAAGAACATGATTCTACCAAGGTGCAAAAAAATCACTATTTCTACAAATTCTTACTCGGTCTCCAAGAGGTGTTCATTGAAATGTATGCTTATGTAGAGAGTTTTGTGCAAAGAGAATTCACTGTGAGGAGATATTTCATTGTACAAAGTTTTTTCTACACTCTGCACAACCTTTACTCAATTGAAAAGCGATATTTGGAATACAAAGATATGGATTATTTATCATTAAAATATTACCAACAATATGGTACGGGTGGACCACCACATGTTTGGGTGTTATTGTGAATAGTGGTATACATAACACTATTCGCAATATGAACATATGGATTATTTAACATTAAAATATTAGCAATAATATGTATATGTGAGTGCGAAACATCACAACACATTTCTATGGAGAAATTTGTAGCAAGAGCTTTCATTGTGAGAAAACAACCTTTAATCAATTAATTTGGTAAACGATACTTTCTCATTGCTTAGAAGTATAAATATTTCACCATGAACTTCCTATGAAATGGCTATGCACATGCAGAGGAGAGATAATTCCATATCACTTGCGCACTCTATGTAGTATTCGTAATATTTTAATACTAAATATTGCATATATCCATTATGGTAGAGTAAAGCGATGTGCAGAGAGAAATATGTGTGGCAGAATCTTAGTTCACTGTTTATGAAATTTCTCTGCATAATTAAAGCTATTTGCACAGGATCTCTATTTGCATAGAAATTTTCACACAATGAAAGCTCTCCTCATAAATCTCTCTGCATGGTGAAAGGTCTTCGCATAAGACATAATTAGTCAATGAAGATAATTCATTGATTGAAAGTTGTGCAAAGTGTGGAAAAAACTCGACAAAATCAAATCTTGTCTCGTGTGACACTACATGATTTGCATTTCATTCGAGAAATCAAATGTGTGAAGTAATTTCTCAGTCAGAAAAACTTTCAACAATCAATTATGTTTACTCAACTAGAGCTACATTCCATCCTGTTTAATGATTCATTTGTAATGATTCAATGATCATGCTACATCCATCTAAAATATTCGACACACATTTTGCTAAACAATAATTGCCTATTTCTCTCCACCCTAAATATTTCACCATGAGCTTGCTATGAAATGGTAGCTTTTGATGATGTTACACACTTTCACATGTTATTATGCAGTATTGGTTATATTTTAATACCAAATAATGCATATATTTATTATGATAGAGTAAAGAGATGTACAAAAGAAAAAAAAAAGTTTGTGTTTTGTCATTAATATAAAAATTTGTAAGCAATAACTAATATGATTAATCTTGATGTTTTGTTACCGAGTGAAGCTTTCTTTCTACTTGTTTCACATAAAGCTAATTTCACATCTATATCATATATGACTTACATAAATGTGTTTTTATTAAGGTGCATAACAAACAATGTTGATAAATTGTGCGAAGTTCTTACAGATATTACGTATTTTGAGTACACTTGCTTCTTTCATTTCATATATGCAAAGGAAGTGGATATATCATATCAAAAGGACGGGTATCATACTGTATGTTAGTTCAGGATTTGACATTGACTATAGATAGATGTGCTAGAAATTCGAAGTGTAGGATCTATGGGTGAAAGAATATATATGGAGAGAAGCAAGAGAAGAGAAGGAAGCGTAGATATAACACAACTTTGAAGCAAGTTTCAATGATATAGAAGACTGGTGAACATTATTTCTAAGTGTGAAAATGAAGGGAATCAAAGAGGTAATTTCTATGTCAGGTTTTTATAGATTGTACAACATTTATTTTAGGTTGTGGAATGTATTTTTTGTATTTATTCTATACAATAATACATATGAGAGAGTACATAGAAAAGACATCTTAGCAAAGTTATCATTATATTACTTGTAGCATTTTTCTTAATTAACGGGTTCAATACAATGTTATACTATTTTCACTCCATTCTCACTTTCACAATATTTGAAATCAGCATCATGTAAATTATATCAATTTTTGGTTGTGAAAAATGCAAGATTACAAGAGAAACACAATAAAAGCTTCATCTCTCCTTCTGTATTCTGGAAAATGAAATTTATTCAAATCTAAAGACCCGCCATTAGCAATTGTATTCTTCAAAGATTTATGTCTCAGATCCAAAATTGGTATCAAATGTTCATTTTTAGTTTTACAAATAATGCAACATTAGATATAAAACAAAGTCACAAAGCATTTGTTCGGAAACGTATAAAATCCATTATCATAAAATCAATACATAGGCATTTAGTGTAAATGGAAAATAGTTATTGTACTTCAATTTATAGATAAGAGTAATTCAAATCTTGTTTATCTAATTAAATTTTCTATCAGACTCAAATAATACAAATTCATTACACTAAGCATTATAATATCAAATCTAAAACCATGATTTTCAAAGCATTAAAATATTAACATTAACATATATTTTTAAAATTAACACAAATGCATATGTGTGGACTACTGAGGAAATCAATTATTTAGAGGAAGCTTTCAAGGTTTCAATTTGCGGACCTATGCTCTCCACAAAATCTATTA
>Ga0181463_1000528_pt1 | contig 10395 bp, 7 predicted proteins | sample InSIn1gowninarea_FD_119071 | JGI IMG/M metagenome (GOLD analysis project Ga0181463, IMG submission 119071) | Clean room microbial communities from NASA Spacecraft Assembly Facility at Jet Propulsion Laboratory, Pasadena, California, USA -... ... | reverse complement strand
CCCTCTCCTGGACAGTCGAGCGTGCTTACGCACCCTCACCATATGAATAGTGAGTGACCCCTAAATAATATAGGGCCCTTTGATTCTTGGAAGACCCTGGCTGGCAACAGATGATGCTTACATCAGCTGTAGAACATGTGACATGACCATTGGAAATGGTCAATCCTACAAAAAGCTTACTCTATTCCCTCCAACCAAGCCATTCCTAGAGGCTGCAGAACCATTGTGGGTTGAAGGTAAATGAAACATATTGAAGGGGAGTTGATGGAAGTTAGGAAATAAATCATCATGGAGATTCTTTAAGTGACAAAAATTAGGTCATGATTAAGTATTCTCCTCTTGATCTTGTCTGGCTATGCCATTATATCCTGCAAGAGTTTCATTACTGGCAGCTCTAGTTGAACTGGTAAGACCACTTCCATACAATAATATACCTCTCTCTCTATTGTTACACCTTAGCATAAAACACTTTCTTTTGGGGACATATACCGCGGGAAGGAGAAGAACCCGGCGGTAAGGAGCATCATATTTCTTTCTCTATTGGTGCACCTCACACTACTACGTTGGCAGTAGTCCGTCCGTTGTTGCCGTATTCGTAGTAGCTGCCGTTGCCGTATCCATTGTTGCCGTCGTTGTTGCCCTTGCCAACGCCGATCAACATGAACATCAACATTGAACCCATATCCTCCTGGGTGTGTGGTGCTATGTCTGGCTTTCGGGGGGGCTTTGTGTTCTGCTATAACTGGTGCTCAATGCGCAGGTGATGAATAACCCCCCTGTTTGTTCCGTATCGTTAAGTCAAAGGGGAAAGTTGAAAGGGGAAATGGGGCTTGGGCAGGGTAACTGAAAGGGGAAAGTGTATCTGCCCTTGCCAACGCCAATCACAATCAAAATCACAATCAACATGCCTTGAAAGGGTGGGGTCAATCACAATCAAAATCACAATCAACATGCATTGAAAGGGTGGGGCCAATCAACATCAACAATTGAAAACTGGACTTGCATTGTGGAAACATTGTACGTCAAGCATATACCTCATTGTGGAACCTCATGCATGGATCTCTACGTGTAACCTAATAGAACCCTCATCGAGTCACCTTATTCATTGTGTAACGTAACCACCTAATGACCGAGTCACTTCATCGAACTTAATGTGTCAACTCTTCTACGTGTAGCTTAGGAGTATCCGGATTATTCCCCTTCGCCGTGGCAACCGACTGGTCTTCTGACCGGTGGGTCTGGACTCCCCATTGGCAACAGGGTGTATTGACTAGTTAGTGGTAATCGAGACCTCCTGTGACTGATGGAGTATCGGCCATGTATAGACCAGTGAGGACGGGCTAGGGTATTTGCAACCATAAATCGGCACTCACTGACTGACCGGGGATCTCCTATCGGCGGACATGCATAGATCGGTGGGAAATGATGGTCTTTCTTTCGGGTATTGTAAACCATGGCACCTCCTCCTCCTGGGGATCTACACTTGGCATAAAGTACCGGCATCGAATGAATAAACACCTGTAATCGAGTGACTAAACACCTTGGACTACCGGCATCGGAATATCCACGTGGGCTCAACTCTTGTGATCAAGTACCAGCATCGACTACCAACTATTGTATTGATAGCATTGAAGCCTGAATCGAGTAGCGGCATTGAGTAGCGGCAGCAATTGGAACCCTATGACTGAGACTAACTCACTCGGCCCGTACCGTCTGTACCATCCGTTGGACTACTCCACCTCTGTATCTGTTGGCAATCAATCGAATCAATCAATGGCCATCCTGTGGTGCGCCCCTCTATAGAGAATATTGATCAATCAAGAACTATAAAGCATCATCCCACCTCCTTATCGTCGACCACCGGTTATTGGGTGACTTTCTGGCAATGCCCGAGCTCCTGTCAATATCTGTTGTTTATGGGCGTATGCTGTAGTAACTAAGGTTCCTTAGGGGTAAGTGAGGTCTAGTTCGAGGTCAAGGGTATAGGGTATAAGTCTGGCTGCTTATATGGAACTGATTGGCACTGAGGGGCTATTGAAAAGTACTACCTCCTTATGGGCGACCACCCCCTGTGAACGAGACTGTTTATCTGCGACCACCTCCTGTCAAGTACCACCTCCTTATGGGTGACCACAAGAAATGCCCTCCCCTGTGGCAACCAACCAACCTACTGGGAATGACCAGTGGGGAATGAGGTTCTTTTCTCGGCAAGGCCTCCTTCCTGTCTCTCGGGACCTCCTTCCTGTGTCTATCGGCACCTCCTGTGACTTAGGTTCTCTCGGCTGACAGGCACCTTGTGGGACTGATGGGCTCTCGGCTGCTTGGCAGTGACCGGTGTATGGGCTCTTCTCAGCTCTCGTCAATGATATACGGCAATGAGGTTCAATGGGTATCAACTGTCAGTGACCGGTGGGGAATGAGGGGCTATTGGCTGTTTTTCAATATGAGGTGTGCTATGTGGGGATGTCCGGCTTGTATGTTGGGCTGTGTTTATGCTCATTCAGTGGGGCTATGTTGGCTATGTGGGGTGGCCCCTTCCCTGTGTACCGTCCCGTAGTTCTTCCCGTGTTGGGTGGATGTGTATTCGGGAGGAGTTAGATTAGACCTCCTCGATGGGGACGATAGATTGTATCTCGATGGGGAGATCTCTATATTAGCCCTCGACGGGTACGTGAGATTGGATTGTATTGGGAGTTATATAAATGAAAGTAGAAAGAAATCTAAGCATTGAGTGCCTCAACACCTGGATCGAGTGTATAAACACCAGTATCGAATCTTGGATCGATTCCCGGCATCAAGTGAATTACAACCAGTCATCGAGTGCATAACCACCTGGCTCGACTGCATGGAGTGACTGAACACCATACTATTAAGAAGAGGACCAGGGACTCTGTAACTCATGCATAATATGGAACCGGGTTGCTACCTTGACTTTTTATGGATGAACGGGAGAAACTGAAATAGATTTTTGGTCAACTGCTTTTCCCCCTGCTGTTGGTTCGGGTCCGTAAACCGCGGAGAGACTTCTGGTTCTCAGTCTGGATATGCGACTTCAGGGTCTACTGGTCTTGACTATCGACCATCCGTATTTGGATTTGGGTCTGATGGATATGAAACGACTGGGCAGGTTCTTGGGTGAATCAACGGGGCTGCTTATGCCTCTCCTGCTGTTTACTCAGAGGCTACTTTTGCAGGGTAATAAACTCTTCGATATGGATATAAAAAGGATGCCAGGTGAGGCCATTACTTACTCTGCTTCTTCTGCCTTTCTTACTGCTACCTTAGCTGCTGGAACAACTGGAACTGGACTGGCTGGGTCAAAACCTATTATAGATTGCTTAAGGCTGCCTGGCACTGGGGCATCGACTTGGTCAATTACTGGTTTAAGGTTCTCCGCTGTAGATTGATTGGTTCGTAGCTATTGATTTCCCTCTTACGCTATTGCTATACAACCCTTACTTTTATATAAGTGACAGCGCACCTCTGGACTACGGGATAAGGGAACTACGCCTTCCGGCCTAATACGGGCTTCGCTTTCGCCTTCCTTCAAGTTTTCCCCCTACTTGTTTATTACCCAAGAGAGAGGGCTTTCGATAGGGATTTGATAAGATTGCCTGAGACTTTCTTTTCCATTGATTTCCGCTCCGGGAAAGAAAACAGAAAGAAAAAGTGCCTATTCCTTAAAGCAGCCCTCGGGACCTCGGCTGCCCAGAGCCAAATCAATCCCTAAGTGACTCTTCTTTATCCCGAGCTTGCGAGGGCACTTTCATTTAGGGTGGGGACTCTCGGAGGAGAAAGAACCTCCGGAAGAGATTCTTTCAGACACAGAAAGACTTTAGGCTTCATAACCACAGAATTCATAGATGAATAAACGACGCATATCTTCTTTGCTTTCCGGTTTTTAGAAGCAAGAGGAAAGAAAGATAGAATGAAGAACTAAGATTGAATGAACTACAGCTACAAACAGTTAGTTTCACTAAAGCTTGTACGGCTAGTCATTATAACACTACAGAGAAGAAGAACTACAGACAGTTTCAGTTCAGAAATAAGCTCCCCTCACTAATCCCCACAGTGCGGGAAGGAAAAACAAGGTCCCGGAGGGGCTTGCGCTTCCTAGTGCAAGGATAAGAGTCAGCCCGCTAGTATGATAGATCAATTTGATAGATATTGATTGGCAGCCTACTTCAGTTTCCAAGTGGCTGGTTCCCCCATATTATTGAAGGTGTATCGCTAGTTCATGAGGCGTTCAAAGCTTTGGAATGGGAAGCGAAGCTTGAAATAGAGAAAAAGTAGTACTAGCTGCTCAAAGGTTGAGTCTAGCCCCACGCCCAATATCAATAGTAGGGCTACTATACGAATTGATTATTTGGCTCTATGTAAAGGTTTCATAGATGCTGTACCCTCCTAATCCTTACTGGCTGAAGGTAAGGCACTCAATAACCAGTTGGTTGAAGGCAGTAGTAAAGGAAAGGATATAACCAGGCGGATGCTCGTAAATAAAGGTTTCATAGATGCTGTACTTCCTAATCCTAGCTGGCTGCTTCATCAAAGAGTTGTTGGGCAGCACTCCATGCTGCTAGGTTGAAGGGTAGTTAATAGAAGCTTCCCCTACTGATATTCTTCCTGGCGGAATGGGTTGGTTGGTAAAGAATTCCTCTCCTAGGTTTAAGGCAGTAAATCAAGTCAAGGGTAAGGTTGTTTCATGCCCTATCATCCATGCCATGCCGGGTGGTTCTATAGTTATACCTCCCTAAGATTCATTCATCCAAGTAGTATAGTCTAGGTATCCAGATGGGCAGCAGGTAATAAGTAAACACAGAAGGTAAGGGTAAAGGGTTCATAGCACATGCCGTCCTCATCCTGGTTGAGTGAATTGGTCAGGGATTCTATCATCCTAGGGTGAAGTCAATAATAGATGGGGAAAGTTGGGCTGGTATAATCCCGACCCGCTAAGATAAGGGATAGCGCAGTAGCCTTACTAAGATTCATTCACCAAAAAAGTGGTATAGGGCAACCAGGTCTTAAGGGCAAGTAGTTAGTAAACACTGAAGCTAAGAGGTAAGGGTAAGTTTGTTTCATGCCGTCCGTGCTTCTAATCGAATTCTAATCGAAGGTAAGTAGCCGTCCCGCCCGACTAACTAACTAAGAGCGCTTGCTTCTTCATTAATCTAAGCAACATAGGTATAAAGGTTCTAGGGTAAATAGTAAGTGTGAAACCAAAGGCATGGAATGGTAAAAGGGTGAATAGCTCTAGTGTCTCCCCCCTGGCTCTTCCTGGCTTAAGCGATTAGTAAGGGCCATACTCCTCCATAGGTTGTTGGTGTAAGGGGTAAGGGGTAAGCCGTCCCCTACATAGATTCTCCTTACTGAAAAAGAGGTTGTTCATTATAACTCCATCCCATGTCCCAGGGTGTAAGGCAATAAGAGAATGGGTAAGGTCTAATCCCGACCCGCTAAGGGTATATAGTGCATTAGCCCTACCTAAAGCATTCCTGGCTAAAGGAATAGGTTGGGATGACTCTATCTCCTAGGCTGAAGGCAGCGGAAAGGTAAAAGGAAAGGTGATCCGGTTCTGAAAGGGAAAGTAGCCCTCCGCGCTCACCTCCAATAAAGAAACCACCTCCAGGACCTCCGAGTCCACCTAGGAACATGGCGGGAGCTAATCCACCCACTCACCCATGGTTGGCCCAAGATGCAGTTGCCATCGCAGGACCTCAACATGATTTGCCTAAACATCCTGAGAGGCCTACTCAATTTGATCCTGACAAAGGAGAGGGAAATATGTTCAAACCTCCGCCAGTGTCACTTAGTCGTAACCATAGACTGAAGTAGGATTCATGCATGCCTAATGACATATGCCCATATCGGAACATTCATGACAAGGTTATACCTTTCCTGCTCCTGCCAATAGGTCGATCAGTCACCACCTTCCTTCCCCGATAGGGATCTTTTTCTTTCCTCCCCTGCTAGGGTGAACAAATACTGGGACTATGCTTCTGGGAGGACCTATTCTCTCACTGCTTGCTTCTGGGACGTCCAATTTCGCTTGCCCCTGGGAGGACCTATTTCCTATGCTTGCTCCTGGGAGGACCTATTTCCTATGCTCCTGGGAAGGTCCTAAGCCCCGAACCTTAGCCCTACTTATTACGTCACTAAGAAGCTTGCCTTTTGACTTGCCCGAGGATGCGTAAGCAGGCTCGACCATAAGCCCCCCCCACCCAATAAGTAAATTGAACCTTGAAGAGAAATCCTACAGGCCGACCTAGCCTCGGGTTATTGGACAGCCCCATGTCGGATTACCAGATAGCCCCTGGCCTATTCTTTGTGCCCTAGACATTCAGCCGTTATAGTCGTACGCAAGAGTATACAAAGGGAACTCAAAGTGCGGGTTCAAGGGAGCTATGTCTTATTACATCTCTGTAAGTGCTGCTCCTTAGCCAAAAAGCCTTTCGAGAGTTTACGCAAAGTTCCCAGTGTGCGCTAGGAGGTTTAGTTCATATTAGGCAAATTGTAGGCCTCAGGGGAGCCGTGCCCAAGGAGAAAAACACCGGTACAGGAAGGAACCCTCACCTGACATAGGAAGCTTAGGAGGGAAAAAACAGCCTGCCTCCAGAGAAAACGTCAGCCTAGGTCCAGTAGACGTGTGTAAGGCCAGGCACAACCCACCTATTCTCAGTCGACATATAACCCAATAGCCTCCTATTACCAAACTTGATCAGACATACATATCACCCAAGAAACCACTATTTGAAGTGCCTTACCGACAAGACCTTCCTTAGGCTAGTCATCCTCCTAGCCTAGGCCTTCAATCGGGTTATCCCCTCCCAGGATGACTTATAGCGGGCCCTACCTATTAGAACCTCTTAGTCACCCTACTTTCCTAGTCCTTCTATTAGCCCCTTCAATCGCACCCTATCAGCCTAGTAACCCTCTAACCCTTCTAGCCTAGTTCGAGCTTTAGAAACTCCTAGTGAACTTCTAGAGTCTGCCTAGACTGTTCCTTTAGTGGACTTTTATGGCTATGGCTGCTTTACCTCATCGGGGGGCCAAAACTCTCGTTTTTCGTTAGGCAACTTGATGAATTCTCGCATTTCTGGAAATGGATGGCAGTTCTAGAGTTCGGCAAGGCAGAGAGCGTAGAGGGAGTGAGGATAGAGAAGAGATAGTGAGGCAGGACAGTGATAGGGTGCTGGGTGGAAGAAACCAATTCTATAGCGGCCATTTCGTTCTAGGGCCAATGAAACGCGCTGCAACGCCACTTTCACCCTTTTCAAGCCATAGACCTTCGGCACCCCCAAGTGGCATTTGATCTTTCTCAAGTCGATGTTTCACGATAATGCATAATGACATATATAATGACTGGAATAACTTAGCGGTTGGACAATTCCACACCAATCGGAAAGGTTGGGGTTATTGACTCGAAAGCGTTTCAAGACGTCTTCTTCCTGCCTCTGAAATACCAATCCAACCAACGCATCTTCCCCTCAGACCAGAAGAAACCCACATGCACATAATCACTATACTTCTTTATCACTTCCTACTTCGTTAAGCCTTTACACCAATACTCTTTGCAAATATGGCGGTGGTGGCTCTCTTTCTTTATCTTCCTTCTCCCCCCCCCCTTTGGTGGTGGGCGGCATGACTCATATTCTTATTCTCCTAATTGGCAGGTTTTTTTATGCATTGGTTGGTTGCTCTCAGCACAACATGTTGGTAGAATTAGAGGTCTCCTTGGGCTTTGTGATATCATCTTAGAATTCCAACCCGACCTTCCTTCTCCGCCAATAGGGAGAATCTTTTGATTCCCGGCCTGCCTTCCGGATCAAACTAGATTGATACCACTCCGTGCCTTCCTCTTAACACGTCCGTTCTGCAATAATCCTAGAGCCTTGCCTCCTATTGACCCCCCACATGAATAGATATAAGGTCCCCAGGACCAGTTTCATTCGAAGCGATTGATCCTCGTCCAATCAAGAAGGAAGACGAAAAGCTATTCCATACCTCGGAAGATGACCAGCCATTCCATGCCATCCAGCAATCGATCATGGAGAGCTCGGGGCTATGACAGATCAAAACCAATTCTAAGACCATTTGAGCGCGCTTACGAAACACTTTCAACTTGGGTTCCAACCTCTCTATCTTGAAATGCCCGCCCATATTTGCACGTTGTAGCGTTGACTGATTTCATGCGGGTTATGCCTCACCCTCCCTCTCTTGACCGCAGGGCCGTATTGCAGGTATCCATTTTCAGAATCGCTCATATAATCAATATGAAATGTGAATAGGCCTACCCTTTCAATAATGTGAAAACGCCTGGCTGGCTCTGGCAGCAAGCATAATATTGTATACAACATATTTCGATCAATATCCCATGCTTTCCGTTGGTAAACGACTAACCAACGACCTCCAACCCTGTATGTCTTTTTCCCGATACCTTGCTTGCTTGGTACGAGAGTCTTTTTCTCATATTGGACGATTGAATAAATAGAACAAGAGAAATGATGCCCCAACCTGTGCTTGTTTCATCTGGTATCTGTCCATTCATCAATCAATCCATGCAGTGCTAGTACCTGTGTCAGTTTGTTTTGTTCTTTCAGCTTGGACCTGCCCGCCGTTGTTCCAGTTTCATATTCCAGTCCTTTCGCGCCTAGTTCCATATCCATAGGAAAAGGTGGTGCTTGTGGCATCGAGTCAAAGCAACAGCCAGCAGCACCTGTAGAGGCAGGACCAGGTCCAGATCAGTTATAACGAGGGCATCCATCGCTCCATATCTTTTTTCTTCTGGCAGAATCCAACGAGTGGTTGTTCCTGTGCCACCCACTTCCTCCATTCATCGTGTAGGCTGACCCATTCCCTCCCTAAAGGAAGGGCTGTATACTGGTACCTTAAGTTCAGTGTCTAGGCCTGAGCCTTAAAAGGGGTCGGAACTCAAAGTCTATCTGTAAAAGCACCCACCTCTGGCATATCCGTAGTTGCGCATCCGTATATGGAGCCGGGAAGTTACGGGCTTTTAGCCAAAGGTACAAGTGCTCTATACCTCTGAGCTCTTCACTGGGCGGGTAAGAGAGCTTAGAGGGAAGGGCCTTTAAGCTGCTATTGCCTTGGCACCTGGCATTTTCACTACTGAAAGGGTGGAAGTGAGGATACGAACTTGCTCTATTTTACAAGAGAAATGAAGTAAGAAAAGGTGGCGTCTATCGAGTTATCCTACGTGAACCCGTTCCATCGAGATGGTAATTTCAGTACTGAAAGGTGGCGTCTGGCAAGACTTATCGGACCTATCGAGATGGTAAATTCAGGAAGCAAAGGTGGGGCCTATAGTGGCTACCCCGCCCATTCCTCAGTTGACCACCACCCTAAGGAGCAAAGCTAACACCAATACCTTTTCTAGCTCTCTATTTCTTCTCAAAGAGATATAACCCTACCCTCTAGCTAGCAATTTGAGGGGAAGAGAAATCAAGTCAATTCGATCAAGTCACAATGAATACCGTAATGACATATATAATTCATTACCAGCGATCTCATACGAAGAGAAGTGAGAATCGATCTCAGAGTTGGTCGAAATGAATCGATCTCTCTCTCATTTGCATCATGTCAGATCTAATCATGCTAAGTGCTCAAGCGTAATTACGTATATAACGAATGAATGCATAATGACATATATAATGATATAGATATATCTTTGTATACGATATTACGCTTTAAGGCTCAACCATCATCCATTTGAGTTTCCCATGTATTTGGGATTTCATCCTCATCATTGTCATGTACCTCGTCATACAATATAGAGAACTCTTAGTCCTAGGGTATCTCACCATAAGGCACTTTTTCTGCTCCCATGAACTACCTTATTCTCCGCCAAGCCCTCATTTTCTAATATAGAAAGCTATCATCCAACACTTCCTTTCTCCTTTCCTCAGTCGGGGCTTTCAATTTCATGTTTGTCTAGTGTATTAGACTTTCTAGAGGCCATAAAGTAAAGAAAGACAACTCTCCTTCCTATACAGTACTTGTAGAAGACCTGTGCTCGAAGGAAGGAAGCTAGAATCGCGGAAAAACAGGCCCATTCGAGTCGATCTTACCAAAAGCGAGGGTCAGAAGTGGCTTGTTCAAAAAAAGTGCCTATTCAATCGACTTGATGAACTAACTACCCGGAAAAGAGGAGACCTCATGTTCAGTCCATTTGATTTAAGGCACATTTGCTATACCGTCAGCGTGCACGTGCAAGCCATCCTATGAAAAGCAACCATTACAGCCAGAAACTCCCCGCAAAGGTTGGGCTGAGCCATATCTCTCTTATTCCGCTTTCCTGACCTGCGCCTCCGGCCGTGAACTGAACTATTGAAACAAACTTCCATTCCATAGACCGTCACCATCGACCACTCCAGGGGAGAA
>Ga0181463_1000605_pt1 | contig 10412 bp, 10 predicted proteins | sample InSIn1gowninarea_FD_119071 | JGI IMG/M metagenome (GOLD analysis project Ga0181463, IMG submission 119071) | Clean room microbial communities from NASA Spacecraft Assembly Facility at Jet Propulsion Laboratory, Pasadena, California, USA -... ... | reverse complement strand
GGTTTGAAAATGGATGGATAGGTATCGGGGGGGCACTATTGAGAGATGTTGCCGGTTCTGGAAACCTCACTACCACCCGTGCATTTGGTTCCGTTGCCTATCACCAGGCTCTCGGTCTCGGTAGTTTGATCAGCGCAGGATTTAATGTGGGTTGGGTAAATAAAAGGATCGATTTTTCGAAACTTACTTTTGACAACCAATGGAACGGCAAATTCTTCGATATTTCTGCACCGAGCGGAGAACCATTTGCGGTAAACCAGGTAAACTATTTCACCTTGCAGGCAGGGCTTAATTACGCCTACTACCCCAATGAGAATACTTATTTAAATATAGGATTTAGTGCATCGAATCTTAACCAGCCCAATGAGTCTTTTTTTAGCCCGGGCCTGGTCGATACCCGGATCCCTGTAAGAATGACCACATTTGTAAACGGAAGTTTTAGAGCCGCAGATGCATGGATAGTAAACCCGAATGTATATGTGAGCAAGATGGGTACTGCGTGGGAAGTAGTTGCGGGGGGCAATGCGCAAAGAAAGCTGAACGAAGACGGCAGCACTCAAATGATTATTGGCGCATATTATCGTGTTAGCGATGCCCTGGTACCTATGGTCGGATTTCAGCAAAACGGGTATCGATTTACGTTTAGTTATGATGCCACCACTTCTTCATTAAAGAATTACAATCAGACCCGCGGTGCGTACGAAGTGTCTATTGTTAAACAAGGGTTACTCGACAGATCAAAAGAGGTAAAGTGTCCGGCTGTCAGATTTTAATGATATAGAGACAAATAACTGTATTTGAAACTAATTACAACGGTAATTTAGCCGGCAAACGGTATGTTAGTTATTATAAATGCGGTCTATGTAGCCCTACAATTTATACGGCAGCCACTAGGTAATGCCGTTGATGTATTTGTGATTTAAATTAGAGACTTCTACGGTACCATCTTCATTTACCAAATAGATTCGGAAATACAGGTCATTAATGGTGAAGTAGTCATTGAGATTTTTGATGATTGTCTGGTATCGTCCAACATTAGGCAGCGCCATCGCGATCTCTGCGTCAGTAAAGCTGCTAAAATTGACAAATGAGTTGAAGAGTGCCTCAGTGAACCAGCTTTTAGCTTGTATTGCTTTAGGTAATACAGCATACAGCTGGGTCCCGTGATCCTCCGGAAATCCCTTGATCTCTATTATCTCTTTTTTGAAAAATTTTGTAGCGGTCAGAATTCGCTCCTGTTTTTCAGTCTCTTTCGGCCGGGTTTCTTTTTGAACTTTATAGCCATTTACTTTCAGGTATTTTGCTACACTTGAATAGATAAACTCTTCAGAGTACCATGCACTATTTTTAATCGAAAGGGCAGGGGTAGTATTATTTTCCATTACTAATAGAATGATTTTTGGGAATGGTGCTATCTTGGAGCATTTAACATAGACAAGCAGTGCCGAACTAGTGTTGCATCGAATGGGCTAATAATCAGTAACAACAGGTGTATGAATCTGTATATTTTCAGCAGGGGGTGAAGTTTTTACTCATCACATTTTAGATTCACTCGTTCGTTTATAAAAATTAAGCTAATTTTTTTACAAATGCAACTGCTCTCGACCGACATAGAGTGGCTTTCACGAACTGCTTTACAGATCGGATCCTTAATCAGCATTGAAGCGGGGGTCCGGCCTGGACCGAATTAAAGCCAAAATCTGCAGGAGATTAATTATAGAATCACAGTTTCGTAAAAACCGGATAATTTTGACTTGAATCTTTAAACTTGTTAGTATGGATGATATACATATTTGCTGTCCTAAATGTAAATGGGAGCCCGACGGCCAGGCCTACTGGCAATGTAGTTGTGGCTGTCAATGGGATACCTTCAGTACGGGCGCGAGGTGCCCGGAGTGTGCTAGGGTATGGGAAGATACACAGTGTATAGGGTATGCCGGAGGGTGCGATAAAATGAGTCCACACCTTGACTGGTACGAAGGCCTTGAGGATATACTGCAGAAATTGAAGGAAGAAATCAAAGAAAGGTGGCGTGTGGAAGAGTACGTTTAAAAAAATTACAATAACGTCAAAAGGGAGGCGGTCTTTACGGGGCGCGCCTCTTTTTGTACCTTCTCCAGTCGAAATTTCTTTCGCCGATGGTTGTAGCAGACCAGAAATTTGCAATGAAATTTTATCATCGAAAGCAACAGCTGTTATTCTTAGGGTAGGGAAACGTGCAAAAAAAAAAAATCAGAACGTCAATATCCATCTACCAGGCTTAATGACCCGCGTAATAATCGTAGCCGCGTTCTGCCCAATAGTCGGCCGGTTTGTCATTACTAAAAAACATTGTTCCTATCCGCTTCAGATGTTTTATGCCATATTTTACAGGTATGATCAGGCGAAGTGGAAAGCCCTGGTTAAGCGGCAAAGGGGCGCTGTTCATCTCGTAACAAAGCAGGGTTTGAGGATGTAAAGCACTGGCCATGTCAATGCCAACGTAGTAATGATTATCGGGGGTTTGTAGCCCTACATACTTCATCTTTGATTGACCATTAAGATGAAAGTGTTGCATGAAAGTCTTTAAAGGAACGCCGGCCCAGTGCGTAACCTGATCCCAGCCCTCAATGCATTTAAAATCAAAGACCAGCTCTTTCTTAGGAAGTTTTTTGATGTCATTTAAAGTCAGCTGTAAAGTATCTCCAGGGGCCCGTACGACTTTCAATCTCCAGGTTTCTTCACTTACACTATCCCGCAATCCATCCATTCCATTTACACGTACACGTTTAACTGCCTGGCCAACCGGATATTCTTTCACAAGTTGCGATGTGTCGAAGATTGATGAGAAAACTCGTTCATTGAAGCTTAGCGTTTTCCTTAAAGGTTTCAGGGCTCCGGCGTCCTGTGGTTGTCTCTTAATCCATTTGAAAGTATTCCATACTGCAGTGCCAAATAAGGCAAACAAAATAAAGGCAACCAGTGTTTTCTTTATAAGCTGTTTATTAGACAGGTCTTGTTCCTGCAGGGAAGGACGCTTATTCATGCCGCATTTTTTGAGGTTTTTTGATTATCTCAAATCCTGTTATCATCGCCTGGAAGTTGTTCCACCCTGTTTTGATGACCTGCGCGATATGGACCAGGAAGAAAAGAACATAACCAATTGTTAGCATAAAATGTTCAGCCCTTGCAGCTGCATATCCACCGCACAGCCAGGTAAGTGTGCGAAATTGAACAGGTTTATAAATGGCAATACCTGTAATTAGAGAGCCAATCCCCATGAGAATAATAGCAGTGTAAGCAATGCGCTGTGCTGCATTGTATTTCACCGCCGGCGGTGTTAACTTTCTAAGATGAAGATCATGCAGTAATACCAGCCAGGCTTCTTTAAAAGACTCTCTATTGGGAAACAAAAATCGCCACTGTCCTGAGAAGATTGTAAACAGGATATAGAGTAGACCATTCACTGCAAAAACCCACATGAAAGCAAAATGCCAACTCATACCTTCGGCTAAATGAAAGGGCACATGGAGCATTTTATAAAAACCTGTAGGGAAAAATTTAAACAACACCTTGTCTCTCCAACCAATCTTATAGACACCGTTTGCCCAATAAATCAATAAACCACTCCAAATCATACACAAAAGGACCGGAAAGTTGATCCAATGAAACCAGCGGATGGCAAGTGGATGCTTGTATACTATCCTTTTCATTCAGCAAATCAATTGTTTTTGATAGCTCCAAATTACATCTTTACAAATTGTAAGGAGGCCGAGTTCATGCAATATCTCAAGCCGGTGGGCTTAGGTCCATCTTCAAACACATGTCCCAAATGACTGCCACATTGGCTGCAGTGAATTTCCCTGCGCACCATACCAAACTGTGTATCCCGGCTTTCTTCTACCGCATTTTTATTGGCAGGTTTATAAAAACTTGGCCAACCGGTACCACTTTCAAACTTGGTATTGCTTGTAAACAACAGCTTGCCACACCCAATACAATTATAAACGCCTTTTTCATGATTGTTCCAGTAGTTGTTATTGAAAGCTGGTTCAGTTCCTTCTTTTCGCACCCCGAAACCTAACCGACCTGTTGTTTAAAGGAACACTTTTCGTAACCCTCGACGGTAAGTACTCGGTGCAGAAGCTGGTGATGAGCATCAGTAAACATGCTAACTTAAATTTCGTTCGAGAGCTGCATGTTAATCAAAACTTTGAAAAAGGATTCGACGGACGTTACCACCTGATCATGAGCAATACGATTGTTGAGTTTGCTATAAGTGAAGGTGCAAAAACCGGGATAGTTGGGGAAAGAACGGTTTCGCTTAAAAACTTTACCATCAATCAGCAACAGCCGGATAGTGTGTATAAAGGAGATGCTGTAGTGCGGTTAAGCGCGAAAACAAATCCGTCAGAAGCATTTTGGCTGGAGCACCGCATGCCCCAACTTTCCGAGCAGGAAGCCAAAGTATATACGAACATCGACAGCCTCACCCACTTGAAGTCATTTAGAAATTTCATGGATTTAGCCACCTTGTTGCTCGCAGGATACAAGAGTTTTGGACCGTACGAGGTGGGGCCGCTAAATTCTTTTTACAGTTTCAACCCCGTAGAAGGGTTTCGTTTACGGCTTGGAGGCAGAACGACGGCGAGTTTCAATCAGAACGTTTACCTCGAAAATTACGTGGCTTATGGTTTTAAAGACAACAAGTGGAAATATTATGGCGCCGTCGCCTACTCATTTAACCATTCTTCGATTTTTGCCTACCCACTCAATTATGCGAGGGTAAGTTATCAGCACGACACAAAGATTCCCGGACAGGAATTGCAGTTCGTAGTGGAAGACAATTTTTTATTGTCTTTTAAAAGAGGCAACAACGACAGGTGGCTTTATAACGACATTTTCAGAACAGAATATGTCAGAGAGTTCGGAAAAGACTTTTCTTACACTTTTGCATTTAAAAATTGGAAGCAAACACCTGCGGGAATCATCACATACGTGAAGACGGATGGAATTAGTGTTGTGCAGGTACCGGATATCACAACGAGCGAGTTATCGGCAGAATTCAAATGGTCCCCACACCTGCAATTTTACCAGGGAAAGAGGTTCCGGATACCGATTATCAATAAGTACCCGATCTTCAAATTAAGGTACATTGCCGGAATCAAAGGATTGATGAACGGAGAATACAACTACCATAACTTAAACCTGACCATTGAAAAAAGATTTATGCTGTCGCAATTGGGCTATGCCGACATGCAGCTGGAAGGGGGTTTTATCCTTGGAAAGGTTCCCTATCCTCTAATGACTGTCCATCGCGCTAATCAAACCTATTCCTACCAATTGAATTCTTACAACCTGATGAATTTCCTGGAGTTTGTCAGCGATCATTATGCGGCGGTAAACATTGACCAGCATTTTAACGGGTTCTTTTTAAATAAAATACCTTTGCTGAAAAAACTAAAGTTGCGGGAGGTGGCTTCGGCTAAAGTTTTGTACGGTGGAGTGCGAAATGAGAACAACCCCGACCTGAATTTATCAACAATTAAATTTCCAGTTGACAAGCAAAGCGGCTTGCCAACAACATACACTTTAAATAAGACCCCTTACATTGAAGTTAGCGCCGGTATATCCAATATATTTAAGCTTCTCAGGGTAGATTTTGTAAAAAGGCTCACCTATTTAAATCATCCTGATGTAACCGACTGGGGAATTAGAACAAGGGTTAAATTTGACTTTTAGAAAAAAATGGCAAAACAACAGTTAAGAGATCAACTTCAGAAGACAATTTATACAGTAATTGACCCTTTAGTAAGAAGATTAATAAAATTCGGGCTTACACCCAACATGGTAACGACAATTGGCCTGGCACTGAATATAGGTGTGGCAGTTATTTTTATTTCCGGTGCAGAAGAAGGTGGCCGGGCTGACCTGCGGTATGTAGGATGGGCTGGTGGACTGGTTTTATTTGCCGGCCTTTTTGATATGCTCGACGGGCAGGTAGCAAGGGTAGGCAATATGAGTTCGACCTTCGGCGCCTTGTTTGATTCCGTTTTAGACAGGTATAGCGAATTAATAATGTTTCTCGGTATTTGTTATTATCTTGTCGCTCATCATTATTTCATCAGTTCTTTGTTTGCATTTATTGCATTGATAGGATCAATGATGGTAAGTTATACCCGTGCAAGAAGTGAGGGGTTGGGAATTCAAAATAAAGGCGGCTTGATGCAGCGACCGGAAAGAGTTGTTCTCGTCGGCCTTTCAGCTATCGCCTGCGGCATAGCTTCCCATTTTATCGGCGGGAATTACAAATTGTACGTGCCTGGCATTCCTTTTCACATTTTTGAAACAATGACCATCTTTACTTTGCCATTGACCGTAATGGCGGTTCTTACCAACATTACTGCATTTAAAAGATTGTACGCTGCCAAGAAAGCATTGGATCTAAAAGACCGTAAAAAAAATGAACAGGGAATTTTATAAAAGATGGGTGGTTGTTTTAATTCTATTTGGCACATTTGATACGCTCACCGCTGCCTCCCAGGACAAGTTCCCCGTACCGACAGGTAATCCAAACCAGCTATTTTATCTGCAGCGAACGGCGAACACCAATACAATTATTTGTGAGCTGAACTACAATGATAATGTCCTCGACAAGGAAGAGCCAATTCATGTCTTTTGGATAAGGTATACAGACAAAGGTCAAAAAGAGGAGCTGAACTTTATACAGAAAAAATTTGCGTACGGAATAAAAAGCACCCTGATATCGCCCGAAAAGTATGAGTTAAACTTTGTTTCCTATAAAAAGTTCCCGATGATTTTGATGAAGGGCACCAATAACAAATACAATGTTTATGGAACAATTAATCAAAAACAAGCTATCATCAATCGTATCTTTGTCAAGATAAACGGAGGTTCTTTTTGGTCTCCGAATGTAGAATACGTTGAAATTAAAGGTGTCGATCCTTCTACAGGTAAAGAGGTAATTGAAAGAAGGAAAATATAGTATTATCAATCGTTGTATATGAAGAAGAATTATATCTCTAATTCAAGAGAATCTGTGAGAATGTTTAAAAATGATTTTTTAGAAGGCCTTTCTAAGATTCATTTTTCAGTACCGTTATTTATTTTTTTCCCGGTTATTATTTTTTTTACCTACAAAGCAATCGTCAACGATATTTCGGTCCTGGCATTTACGGGCTATTTTGTCCTTGGCATTTTTGTTTGGACGGCAACAGAATACGTTTTACACCGCTACCTGTTTCATTTTGTACCAAAGTCAAACTGGGGATTGAGGCTGCACTTTATTTTTCACGGTGTTCACCACGATTACCCGCGTGACTCCAAAAGGCTCGTCATGGTACCTTCTGTTAGTATTCCTTTGGCAGCCCTGTTTTACTTTTTGTTTTCTTTGTTTCTAACCCAGGTACACCTGTATGCTTTTTTCCCGGGTTTTATAATCGGTTACCTTGCTTACGACATGACCCATTATGCTATCCATCATGCAAACTTCAAAAGCTCCTTCTGGAAGAAAATCAAACAACATCATATGCTTCACCATTATGATGACCCTACAAAAGGCTATGGCGTTAGTTCCGCATTGTGGGATAAAATTTTAGACTCCGATTTCCCAAAGAAAAACTAATGTATCAACCTGCTAAGGCGGAGAGATCTTTCACAGGACTCTTTTCAAAAAAAGACCTGATCCTGACTTTAACGATATCTCTTTTTTACCTCTTACTTTCCAAAATATTAATCGGCTATAAACCAGAGCAACTCGTTCTGGTTTTAATATTTAATGTACTATATTACTTTTCCTTCGCAAGCAGGAAGTTTATAACGGGTTTTTCGATCTATATCATATTTTGGATAATCTTCGATTACATGAAGGCTTTTCCAAATTATTTGTACAACACTGTGCATATCGAAAGCCTCTATAACGCGGAGAAAACCTGGTTTGGGATCAGGGTAAACGGATCGGTGCTTACCCCGAATGAATATTGGCAGTATCACAGCCGCACGTCACTTGATATACTTAGCGGCGTGTTCTACCTGTGCTGGGTGCCTGTCCCTTTGGCGTTTTCAGCATACCTTTTTTTCAGCAGGAGGCGAAAACAGTTTATGTACTTTGCACTGACTTTCCTTTTGGTCAACCTGATAGGATTTGTCGGTTACTATTTGTACCCGGCGGCACCACCGTGGTATGTGCAGCATTATGGCTTTACCTTCAATGCGCACACTCCCGGCAACACTGCCGGTTTGCATCGCTTTGATGAATTCTTTCATGCAGGTATTTTTAACGCCTTATATGCCAAGAGTTCCAATGTTTTTGCCGCCATGCCTTCATTGCACTCTGCTTATAACCTGATCGTCTTGTACTACGGAATTAAAAACAGGTTGGGACTGGTCAACATTTTATTTGGAATCATTGCGGCCGGTATTTGGTTTGCTGCGGTATACAGCGGCCACCATTATGTTCTTGATGTTCTTGGTGGTATTTTCTGCGCAATCGTCGGGATATTTGTATTCCAGAAGTGGATTGTACCGAACAAACGCTTTCAGTCAACTATCGTAGACAAGTTTGTAAGTGACTAATTTGAACCGGAAGGTATTAATTTCGGTTCTCCTGCAAATCCTGCTGGCGGATACCAGGATTTGAAAGTTTGTAGTTGTGCAACGCTATAAAGTTTACCTTCCTGTCAGCCAAAGCATTTACGGTGGCAAGTGTTTCAGGAGAATTGTATACTCTATTGATGTAATTGCGTGAACTGATGGCCGAAGATAGACCAGCGTGTTTGTAACACAAATTGTAGAAGATCACATTCGAAGCATTTTGCATCGACAAACCGCGTGGAGTAATTATCTCGCTCTTTTTCTTAATTAATGGAGCAACAAAACAAATTGAATTATTCTGCTGCTTGTTCAAATAGGTGTTAAGCAAATTATTTTTTCTTGTGAGAATTGTCGCATCTGTTATGACGAAAATAATTTTGCCTTTCAATTCTTTTGTCGAGGGCCAGTTGCAGCCCTGAACCGAATTTCGCAAATTGTCGTTTTCCTGTAGCACCTCTTTTGGTGAGTAAATATTTCCGGCAGGAAAAATGGAAGTGATCAGGCTATCGAGGTCCTGAGGTTTTCTCGCCGAGCGCCTGCTTCCCCAATCTTCTTTTTTATCTATATAGATGGTAAGCACTTCATGATCCGGATTTTTCCTTGTCCAAAGCTCAATCTCCTGCAGGCATTTTCGCAAGGAACCTCCGACGCAATTTTTATTGCCTTTCTGGAAAAGAGAATGTTTTACAAACCAGTCGGTTCCAGTACATTTTTTCTTCCCAATGAAATACTGTGAGTCCCAAATGTCTAATTCCAGCGTAGAAGTATAAACTAGCGCCTCCTCAAGGCTGGAGGAATATTTTTTTTCATAACAGTTGTGGCAGGCAACAGAATACTTATTGTTATAAAACAAGGTGTCTCCGGCTCTTCCCTCTTTCGGGGTACAATACATACAAACAAGCAACAGAAAAAAAACCAGTAATATATTCACTAATTGGGGTTTAGAAACAGATAACTAAAACTAAGGTTAAAACGAAAAGAAAAATCTAATATTACCTTAAATAGTGTTTAAATAACATTAAACTTCCCTCATCCCGCTTCCGCTTTCGCCAAACACTAGCGGTTTTTATAATCACTTTTGGTTTTGATCGCAAATACCGTTGCCCGCCTACCTACTTCTTGAAATGTTAATTGTGTCTGGTAGGAAATATTGTTGCTGCCAGGTCAAAGAACAACACGTTGTCGTAGCCCTGTCACATTGCGGTCACCAATATTTTTGCAAGAATACAATTCGAATCAAAAGGCCCTTCTATTGGTAGCCAATAATGGCAGGCTGAAAAGTTGCACCAGGTCAAAGATTTTTACATACTATGAAAAAGTTGTAAATTAAATGTGGATTTCGAAAAGCAATCCGAACAGGCTGTTTTGTAAATGCCTGAAATGCACTGTTGGCAGATATAGCAGTGAATATACCAGTGTCGTTAGCATCAAAATCGTAGTAAAGACGGAACCGATTTCAGTAGGGCTATAACGGGGGACAGTAGGCAGGCTTTAACAGAAACTTAGGTCAGTTTAAATTGTCTGAACAATCCTGATTATAAGGTCCAACGTAGATATCCAAAATAACAAGACATGAAATCACTTTCTCAATTTCTTTTTTTTATACTTCTGCTTGGTTTCTGTACGCAGGCCCAACAGAAGAAGTTTGCCATAGTCAAAACAGAAGCCGAATGGAGAAAACAGTTGACTGACGAACAATACCAGGTGGCGCGTAAAGAAGGAACTGAACCAGCTTTCAATAACAACTACTGGAACAATCATGAAAAAGGCGTTTATAATTGTATTGGGTGTGGCAAGCTGTTGTTTACAAGCAATACCAA
>Ga0181463_1000602_pt1 | contig 10426 bp, 4 predicted proteins | sample InSIn1gowninarea_FD_119071 | JGI IMG/M metagenome (GOLD analysis project Ga0181463, IMG submission 119071) | Clean room microbial communities from NASA Spacecraft Assembly Facility at Jet Propulsion Laboratory, Pasadena, California, USA -... ... | reverse complement strand
GACCGAGTTGTGATTGCACGTATGTAGAGAGAAGGGCGGCGGATCAATCACGCAGGGAGTAGGAGCATATCGAGATTGATATCGAGACAAAGACCCATGATAAGTTCGAGCAGATTCATATCCAGTGGTAGAGGAAGCAACGATAGCACAGACAGAGCTAGTTGAAATTCGTTCCTGTCCCAGCTTCCCTTTTCACGGTTCCAGAGAAAGTTGCATATATAGGTGGTGTGGCTTCTATTCGGTAAACATATTGCTCTAGATCTTTATATCACTTTGGATCTGAAACTAAAGGCTCTGGAACGGACTATGCGTCTTACACAGGAATAGGCTCTGCATAACTTGGATATAAATCAACTTTGGTGATTGATAGGAGGGCAATTATATCGTAAATAGAAAAGGCTTTTACCCATATCTTATTTATTAAGAGGGTGAGGGCAGGACTAATGCTCGGTTGGTACTTCGGGATGGCTTCGAAGACTGACTCAATTGCTTAGGACTCACTCACCAGGTACACTAGCTGAGATGAGAAGATAAGGCCCCGTCATAAGAAAGGAGATAGTTGGATACGGAAGGAAGTCTTACGGCGGGAGAAGCGAGCGCAGATACATATGGAGTGACAGAATCAGGGGTGGTTGTAGGTACTGGAACATCAGCTGGTTAATCTGCTGGTTTCATTGGATCAACTGAAGTTGTTACTCAGCAAAACTGCCTATGCTTATAGTGATGCTTCCACCAGGTAAACTGGAACTAGGCGCTATACTCCTACCTTTACTGCTTTCACCCTTCTCTCTGCTGCCTTCGCTCTAGCTTGCCTTGCTACTTATGCAATCACAACTCGGTCATTTACTTGCTTTCGAATTGATGGGGAAGCAGCTGCTGGGTCAATGAATGAAACTGTAGTTTCAATTGCTTCTGGTCTATCAACTTTGGGTAAGCTGCTGCTACTTCAATTTCATATGCTGCTACTGGCTTTGATGCTTACTTTGGGGCTAGAGGCGGGTCTGGGTATCGATCTTCTTACCGAGGTGGTGGTTAATCAGGTGGTGGATAAGCTGGATAAGCCAGATCAACTGGATCAACGACTGCTATCTTACTATGGACCAACGGAATCCTATATACGACCACTTCATCGCCAGAATCAACTGGATCAACGGCGTTCCGGCTGTGGCTTTTGGTTGCCTACGCCTTTGCTTTGTAGCCTTCACATCTGCTTCAACCTATGCCTGTGTATCCGCTGGTTTTGCTGCTGAGCCAACAGGAAGCGGAATTGACGGTTTCAACGGAACCATAGCTCCAATACTGGAACCAAACAGGCCTTTCCTCGCCTCCTTACCAATAAAATGACCCTTACTGCTCTCTCTCCTTCAACTACATTAGGAAGGATCTGCTACCTTCTGTCTGAGAAGCCGCCAGAGAAGCTAGCTAAGCCCGAAAAGCAAGAGAAGAAGTCTAGTATCCGAGTAGCCTAGCCCAGCCGAGTAGCCTAGTCCGAGTATCCAAGCCCAGCCAACTTACCCCCATGATTATGACCCCGCATCAACCCCCTTCAAAGGCCATTTCCGTGTCGTTTATGGTATGTTTCACGACGTTTACGATATATCTCGAAAAAGGGCCTTTGATGAGGCCTTTGGGCATCACGGACGGAAGGCCAGCCAGTCAAGGATCCAATAGGATTCATATGACAGGCGGGTCAGTCCATGAGGTAACCAATGGCACTCACCAAAGCATAGGGTTTGGTTGGGGAAGTTGACCGTAATTGTCTCCAGGGCCAACGATAACCTACTGGAGAGGGGAATATGACCTATCTTCGAGTTTCCTCGTCGATTCGCGTTCGGTTCATATTATATATGCGTCTGTGGTGATTTATTTCTCTTATCCAATACTATCTTACATGAGGTTGCTGCTATGTTGTTTCCGGATCACCATTTTCTGGAGACAATGCAAATGAGGGCCTCACCACTTCAGCAGATCTAACAATGTTTCGGATCAGTTAGGTTAAGGTCATTCAGGTAGGTCGGTGAGATTGCTTGACAAACAAGGTAAACATGGAATGGCTGGTAAGATCCTAAGTTCAGTAGGTTATATGGCTTAGCAAGCAGGGAAAATTCATGAAAGCGAAGGCAGTAAGTTAATGAAGCCTCCCCTCAGCTTATAAATTAGCAAGCTTAGTCATTCTAATCTTTATATTAATGCTAAAGCGTTATAACATACATAAAGAAATCGTAGATATAGTCTAATATGCTCAGGTAAGCAACTGGGATCTCTAGCTCATCTGTACCTGGGAGACCCTCCATTCAGTCCCTCTAGATTTACGTGTCCGAACCCCTCCTATATGTACTAAATTGATCCCCAACTTCCATAGCTATGCGTAGCTAGGCTATATCATAGATCCGACACATTGTTAGATCTGCTCAACGTGACTAGGATTTCAGACCATGTTTAGATTGAGAAGGGGATAAACCCAGCTCAAGTAAGACAATACTTTAGCCCACTAAGCTCGGATACACTTGAAACTACTACGCTAAGCAAAACATGATTTCATTCTGAGGTAGGAATGACTAACCTTATCTGCTTGTAAGTCAAGATGATAGTGAAATACTAAGCTGGCACTACCTCTGGGCTATGCCTGACCTCATGAAGTAAGCCAAGTAAACCACGCATTATTAAGCTCTACGCTGTATCTCAATAAGCAACATGGGCTATGCTCTATCTGACGATGCCTCTATTCCTCTACCCTCTGGTACAACTATCCAATGCTTCGGGAGGATTGCCCACCTTAGCTGGCATTGTGTGTGGGGGAGTATAAAGTTCGGCAGGACTTCGGCAAGGTACAAGGTTTGTAGCCAGGCAGGTGGGACAGAGAGCTAAGAGGCAGGTCTACAATGATGCCTCGGGTAGACACAGGAAATATGCAGAAGTGATAAAGCATCAAAGCACCTTCTAAAACTCAATCCTACCTTTCCAACTCTTTGAATGCATGTCAGGTAATTCCTTGCACTAGGAAGCGCAAGCCCCTCCGGGACCTTCCATCTTATCCACCAATGCTGTCAGTTTGGGGCATTACTAAGTAGGGTAGGTGAGGGAGTACCTATAGGTGGGAAATATAGAAGAAAGAAGTGGTGGTAGCAGGACTAACATGAAAGCAAGTGGGCATCTCCTAGCAATGCTGTAATAATGAATCAATGCGTATCTGGCCCGGGTTCAGCCTGGTTACTATTTCGAGCTATCCATTATCGATTCTGGATGGGTCCATTAACCGAAAGGGATGGGAGGCCTTTAGCAGAGAGATATCGTGTTTCACTTCCGGATTAATTAGAAATAGCCCGATTCACTTCATAAACATGGCAGGAAAGGCATGCTTCCTAGATATTATAGACGTAATTATGATGCGGACAATCCAGTGGCTCCGCTGGAGAATCTTACTTGGTTCGAAACCCCTCACATGTAGTGCCTTATTGCATGGAGGGATGGTTGGTTTATTAGCCGATAGGGTTTACCTTTAACTGCGTCGAACTGATCCCCGGATCAGATTAGAAACAGCCAGAACTTAGAATAGAGACATGAACATACATGGCTGGATGGAGAATTGGTCGGATGGATAGGTTCAATGGATCGGTGGAAGGAGGGGAGGAATTGTTGAGTAGCCCATAGGACGGTTTACTTTTAGCTTATATCTTTGACTGCTGGCCGGATTGAGTCTCAACAGCCAGAACTTATGAGAGAGACATGGATGGATGGATGGATTGAGAGGATGGGTCGGATGGATTGGAAGAACCTTAAATCACTTATTTAGCCATTTTCCTACTCCTTTAGTCGAGAGTTCGGCAGGCTCACCCTAATGAAAAAGAAGAATTTGAGGTTGGCTCCGCACCTCAAACCCATGCCAACGACGGGTTCTAGATAAGAAAACACGCAGCTTAGAAGCTTTTGAAGATTGACGGACCAGACCAATCGGCATGACTGGAACCAAACTTTTTGATTTACCATCCTTGAACTACCTCACCAAACTTAGTGATTGGATGCTGGCTGGGTAACCACTTAGAGCATTCGTATTTCCTTTTAAGCCCACTGGATGACAGGAAGTTGGACCTACAGCAAGCAAACTACCCAGTCCTGGATCGTTGGAACTGCTTGGGATTTCTTCAATATTGCCTCCCATACGAAACGAAGGATTCCTGGCTCAATAGGTGATAAGTAGGGTAAGTTCTCTAGGTGGATGGGTAGAAGGTTTGTTAGGAGGTACTAAAAGTCAAGGCTATTAGAGTTATTACGAGGAATGCAGTTGTTTCAAATTCCTCAATAATATCCTGGGCAAGGCTCGGCCGTACCGGAAGAATCCTAGTGGTACCACCAAATCTGTCTGTCCTTTGAGCAAGTGTGATCCTAGACCAGTGAATGCTGTAAGGAAGCTCGTCCATCCAAAAGCTCCATGGGAAGCCAGCCACCCCCGCCCATACAACGAGTATGCTTGGGACATAGGTGAGGTAAGGAGTAAGGTTGTTGAAGCAGGTGGTTGGTAACACAGTTCAGTAGTAGGCATTGGTTCTCATTAGAGTCTATATGGCAAGGCTCTGAAATCCAAGTGGTAATAGCGGTACCCCCGGAAGGTCTTAGTGGTACCCTCCCATAAAAATGAATAAGGCAAGGTATGGGTAATATCCTAGTGCCTATCCTACAACCTGGTCGAAGCAATAGGTTGGACAGCACTCCATGCTCCTAGGGTGAAGGGAGTAGTAAGTAAAGTATCTAACAAGTGGGGCATGCACGTAAATAAAGGGAAAGGTAGGCTAAGAGAGCAGCTACCGATACTCGCCTCGTGTGATGGAAGCCTGTGAAAGCTGTAAGGAAGGCGGTCCTCCAACCAAAGGCTCTGCTCCATAGGAATAAGATGATAGGCTGATGCAAGGGCATAAGTGAAGTAAGTTGTAAGGTTGGTTGATCCGGTGCGTAAAGAGAAGTATCTAGCAGTCCCTCCTAAGCGATTCATAAAGGTGCGAAGCCGCTTGTCCCTCCGGGGGCAAGGAAGTTGATCCGGGCTAGAAGGTCTAGTTGTTCCGGTGGGAAACTATAAGAATGAATTAAGAACCACCTCTAAGCTATCTTACCTGCCTCACTATAGCCTTCCCCCCTACAAGCTATCTCCCCTGCCTCCCTCCCTCTTTCTTTATTCGAGCCGAGCCAGCTAGATGCACGCGAGTCTGATGCTTAACACATGCAAGTCAAACCTGACTGACTTTGATTTCACTTGAACTCGTAGTTGAATGAAAAAATCGATCTGGTTCTAGAGAGGACAGAGAAGGAAGCCCACGGCCCAAAGGTGCTCTTTCAGCCCCAGAAGTACTTCAAATCCAATCTGAACTGATTCAAAGTGTGATGAGAATTCAGATACGAGGGAAAAAACAGAAAGAAAACTGCTGTCTTTTTCAAGAAAGCCATGATTCTCTATGAAAAAAGAATGGTTGAAACATCAACGATAATGCAATTCAAATACGTAGCTGAACTATGCATAATACAAGCTGATAGTCTGTTCCAGTATAATGATTAACGAGCTTATTATGATTGACTTAGAGTCCGATCTAGGGAATAGACCTAACTATAACTCGGTGTAAATCGATCGTATTACTCGAACTGGGTGTTATAAGCGGTATTCGTTCGTGATGAATCTGGTATGGTTGTAAGTATAAGGCTCGTACTAATGGTTGTGAAATCTTAGGTCTAGTACAAAAAGCAAGTATCGTAGCATGCTCATGTTATACTAGTATTTATTGCCATTGCTGAATACTATATTATCTGCTTACTACGTATTAATGGTTCAACTCCATCTAGAGCAGAGGTAATACTAGGCATACAGTTGCTTATTTCATTCCAGTTCTGTCTTACAAAGAGTATATTACTAAGTATCCTACTTTACGTAGTACTCAGGCTTAGTGGTACTCTTTTATGTAAGCTTACGGCTGTCTTATTCAGTAAACTACTGTCTTACCCTGAATATGTGAGCAAGCAACTATCGTCCTAGTCAATACTAAAAAATGATTACGTGTCAATAGACCAAGTTAACTTAATGGTTCATGTATCCACGAGTAAAGTAATAAAACAGAGCGTTAATAATTCTAGCAGGCTTAGTTGCATACTTACTCTTAGTACTATTTCAGATCCAAGGAGAATAGCTGGTGAGCCCTTAGTAAGTAAGCACGACTTTGACGGATTCGTGATAACCTGTAGTAGGAAAATGACCAGCGGCTTACACCTTACTTAGGTTACACTAGTGGTAAAACGGGCGCTGTTAGTAATAAACCATAGCAGCTTATTGAGAAACTTGTTAGCCATTAGTTCTACAAAAACGTACATCAGAGTCATTTACAGCCCACATCATTTACAGGCACTAATCACGAGCAGTTGAGCCGCGTTAGTGTATGGATTACTAGCAACGGGGCAAAGGTATGAACTCTATTACGGATAATGTAAGCTGCTCTATTTCAAAAGTACTATTTCACAGACATGAAGCAGCTTAGTTAGTCATATTCTAATCAGCATATAAGTGGTGCAATTACACCGAGTCCAGCAAGTCTATATACACCATATTACGTGAAAAATGCCCTCCTAGATTATGGAAAGATAAGGCTGTATTCTGTGGCTAGAGTAGTTGATTAAGCCTACTACTATCAAGCTGGTTAACACGAATTACACGTGATTTTACCCTGATGTTAATTGACATATACGACCTGACAGAACTCGTAACCGCTATGCCTTAGTAATCAGTGTTTTATCAATCTTCTAATTCACGTCATCTTTTCACTAAAGGCTAGTACTCACGAATTAATAGTCAGATAACCATTAATTACCTCATAGCAAATCGTAAATGGTTTTCCTAAGTTACTACATAGTGAGCTTGTACAATAGACCGCGTATTATGTTCAGTGAGCTAGTAGTCCTAGATACTGAGTAGAAAGGGTTTATCAACTAAGCCCGTATACGTGCTTGCTGAGCCACAACACGCAACTGTATTTATCAATTCTCCTCTTGGGCCCGTGAATAATAAGCCACTTGTTAACACCAGGTTAGTTTACTGAGTCATTATAGTTTTGACTAAGCAGTCTTTTACTCATAGAGCTCAGTTAGTGCTAGCATATTAAGAAAACGCCAAATGACACGTTTATGGACTCTTAACCATTTTCATTACTTCGAGTGAAATTCTACTACTAGCTAGTGCACCGGTATAATGCCCTTCGGGTTACGACTAAAGCAGCTTATGAATTATGAGCCTTAATGATCAACTAGTTAGAGTACATTATTTGTGTAAGCATGAGCTAATTATGAACCAGAATAACTAAGTGACACTATGAAGTACTTGTTATCCTAGTTTGACCTTGGCATGGTCCAGCTTACTGCTGAATCACTATGCCTTAGTACTAAACGCTATTAATACAAGGTAAGCAGCATGAGTTATGGAGCCTAGTGCATACATGAAAACTAGAAACTTACCCGAAATAAGAGTACGAACTTCATGTATAGTAAATAGAGAACCGCCTAATAAAGTAACTGGCCGTGTGAGCTCTGATTAAGTTATACAGAGCAATAAGTCTCGTATCAATGCCTCTGTAAATGCTACCTGTTGCTTAAATAGGTCAGCTCTTTAGACTCCAAGACTAAGGTATTCTACTGCTTAATATTAACGGCATACTCTTAGTAGTTTCCTACGGGAGACTGTTGTAAACACACTCTTTGTACTGTTGTATTACATAAGTAGTACTACCGTACAATTTACTACGTCAATTCTACTACTAATAAACATACCATTGTATTTATTTCACCTTATATAACTCTTGAACCAGATAGTACGCAATCAATAAACTAGGCATATGAATTACCATGTATAGCAGCTAATAGGCCAACTTGGATTGCCTTAAACCTTAGTATGTGCATGAGTAACATCTAGGCTGACTAAGCATTACATATATGATGACTAGGCTTAGTACAGCTGTTTACTTCGTAATCGTTCCAATCTTCTGGTCATATCACAGAATTCTCTATGGTATTTATACTACCAAGTATAAGGCTCGTGCACCTAATGTCTCGTAGTACATAAGCTTCTACGTCTTGAGTCAATGCCATAGTGCACTATGCTTAACAGGCACGAGCATGGAAAGAGTGCTAATATGGTAAGCTGCTCCTGATGGTCAAGTACGTAACGTTATCTAGCCTTAGTGCAAGAAGAATAAGCCCCGTTACCATGGATAGACAGTTATTGCTTTCTATGTATCACATCATAGTCATGCTAAGCTTGCCTGAGGTTAACCATTGATTGATACTACGAGAAATGACCTGTAAGCGTATATGTGATTCCAAGCCCCGGACTAAGCCGGCTCAGAACACGCTTATCCCGAGGTCAGAGAAACCTAGTCACTGTTGAGTTAGTATTTCGTTACCAAATTATTCAGCTGTTTATAAGTGCTATATCCTTTCATTAATATACAAGGGTTTGGACGGCTAAGCATTAGCTGTAACTTGAGCTGTCTAGAGCAGCTTAACTAAGCCTACGTGCCTCGAAATGCTTATGTCTAACCGTGTCTAGAGTCCATTATCCTGGTGAGTAAATAAGTGAGCTTACTCGTACTAGCTATATAGTTCCATGGCATGGTATGATTTATACGGATACTGCTGAAATAGGACCAAGGCACTCTATGGGTATACAATGTCGTAATTTATGTAGGGCAGTATACTAAGGTTTTCTACCATCATGATGTGACACTAGTATTTATCCGTGCTTAACTCTACTACAAGTCATACATACTATGGATCCATAACCTGTGGTAAGCTCACTCTAATGGTCATGCACCAGTGTATGTAATATTCTATCCTAGGTAATAAATGCTTAGCGTTAACACATGATAAAGGTAGTAATGGACTAACAGGGCACCAGAATAGTCATAGGGCACGAGGTAAATGAAGTACGATAAAGTCTATGAGAAAAAAGAAACATAGGATTATGATTAGAGTGCATAAATGACTATGGGTGAACATGAATAGGATAGCACTACGAGCACTATACACACTAGCCTAGGCTGAGTCTGTAATGGTGTAATTAAAGCCCTTTCTTATAAAGCACACTACGTAATACTAGCTATATTCTATTTTATTGTGCCTCCATGTATAAGACTCTAATTATGCCCTTAGTACCATAATAGTCCAAGCTAAGCTGGTGAAATAAGCTTACAACACGTGATGACATACAGGCTAATGCATGAATTGGTTCAAGGAGTAATATGGTAACAATGATTGGGTCATTTGCTTGGATAGGAAAACCGAGTAAGAAATCCCAAACTAGTGTTAGGGGATCAGATTGCTCGATGCGAGTTACCCTATTCAGAGGCCGCGGATGATTGTTTACTCCTCGATCTGAAGCAAAGCAACTAATGAGCCAACTGGTGCTGCAAAGAGAACGGAACTTAGACCTACCCCGTAGATTCGGATGATTAGGCATGATACCACTGAAGGATAGATTGGAACAAACGGTTTGGATCAGTGGATTTCTAAATGAGAGGTGTCCGTGCCACATAAATGCCTCAACTGGTGACTGGCATGTAGATCATGCTACCTCTATAAATGCCTCGTAAACCAGCCGCAATCGAATCTGTTCTCATGCTTAATATCATAATGGTGAAACACATAACGAAAGAGAGAGCGGGAAACAAAAGTGAATTAAGGACCAATTGGACCGAGTGATGTTCATCTAGCTATTCCCACACCAAAGCCATAATGAAAAGAGGGATTGATTCGAACCGATCTTGCTAAACCTCCACCTCAAACAAGAGCCCACAAAACTTATGATCGCCTTAGTGCTCATAGCCCTCATAACCCACATTTAAGTCACTCCGATTCTGATAGGTGCTATTTGGGCGCAAAATCATTCGAAGAACCGAAACCCCATTTGAACGCAACTCATTCATGGGGGACTATTTAGGAAGCGATAGAGGAAGTAAACCAAAATCATGGTGATCCATCCGTCAGTCGAGCCAATCCTTGACTGATAGAGAGCGGCGGGCCCCGATGCCATCAATCTACAATATTGCCGATCAGATCGAACTTCCATTCGTTCCGCGCTGAAAGAAACAAGCAAGCGTACGAAATGACCGAACCTGATGAGTGAGCGGCGCCGGTCGGCCATAATGAGAATGGGCAGTGATCATAGTGACCAAATGAATGAATCGAATCAATCTGTTTTTTAAGGCGCTTAACCTCACCATATGAATAGTGAGTGACCCCTATGAAGAAGTAAGGGCCCTCACCCATATGATGAGTGAGCGTTAAAACGATGGCGGCCCTCTTCGCGTTCCTCTCCTCTCCCTTATGGTCGAGCCCCCTAAAGGGTCCTTATCAGTCGAGCCCCCTAAAGGGTCCTCTCTTTTGGGGCGTATGGGGTGCTTAT
>Ga0181463_1000512_pt1 | contig 10432 bp, 10 predicted proteins | sample InSIn1gowninarea_FD_119071 | JGI IMG/M metagenome (GOLD analysis project Ga0181463, IMG submission 119071) | Clean room microbial communities from NASA Spacecraft Assembly Facility at Jet Propulsion Laboratory, Pasadena, California, USA -... ... | reverse complement strand
TGTATATATGTTTATGTATGCATATCGTTGTCTGGCAAGGTCACCACAGATCATTCTTATGGAGGAATGATTGGTTATGCAGGTGAATGACATGAGCAAGTTCCTGTTTTATGAGGAATCAAGTAGGAGAGTAGTCCTGACCAATCTATAAGGTTAGTATCATGTGGTTATGAGTTGATATTATGTGATTATATTATGTCTATGTTATGGGCAGGCTATACCGAGGGATACATCAGCGAAATAACAGCGGTATGCTCTGCGACATGCTAGAACAAGCATAGAAAAGATATTGGAAGCAAGGTTGCTTGGTAGAGGCAGTGTGGTTTTGGATATGTGGTACTATTGTTGTGCATATGTTGTACATGTTGCATATGTGATGTTGTGTGCATGTGATGTTGTGTATATATAGTGTGTGTACATGTTGTTTATGCAATGTTATGTATAGGGTGGTACAGATAGTGTTGTGTGAATGTTGCATATGTGCATGATGGGCATGTGGTGTTGTGTACACATTGTACTATGTGCATGATGGATATGTGATGTTGTGCGCATATGGTGTTGTGTGCATGTTGGATATGCAGTGCTATGTACATATGGTGTTGTGTGCATGTTGTATATATGGAGTTGTGTGCATGATTGTACAAGTGGTGTTGTGAGCATGTGGTGTCATGTACATGTTGTGCATGTGGTATTGTGTACACGTTGTACAAGTGGTACGATGTACATGTGGCATTGTGTACACATTTTGTAGGCGGTGTCATGTACACGTTTTGTAGGTAGTGTCGTGTACATGTGATGTTGTGCACACGTTGTGTAGGTGGTGTTGTGTACATGTGATGTTGTGCACACGTTGTGTAGGTGGTGCACTGTACAAGTGGTACATATGGTACTGGTGTACATGTGGTATTGTGTGTGTGTCATACATGCAGTGTTGGGGGCATGCGATAATATGTATGTGCATTGTGTAGTTGTGGTATCGTGACATGTGTACTTGTTGTGTTGTACTCTGTGTAGTACATGTATTGTGTTATGTTGTACGCCAAGTGTAGGTACATGTAGTGTGTGGTGTTGTACATCAGGTATAGATGGATGTGTTGCATTGTACATCGGGTGTAGGTGTACGTATGTGTTGTGTTGTACACTAGGTGTGTTTGTATGTGTTGTGTGGTTCTGTACACCAAGTGTAGGCGCATGTATTGTATTTTGTTGTACATTGGTTGTAGGTGTATGTGTTGTGTGTCAAGTGTAGATGCATGTATTGCATGGTGTTGTATGCCATGCATAGTTGTATGTGTGTGATGAACACTATGTGTATGTGCACACGGTTGAGGAAAAGGCACTGGGTGTGTTTTCGGGTATGGCAACCGATCTGGTGTGCATACGGAATAAAGACAAAGGTAGAAAGTAAGGATTAATTAATAAGTATCAGTATTTTATTTCAGTTTTATTATGCATGAGATTTATGGTTCTGGTTTATGATGGTTACATGTGAGTTATGATTTTGATCTATGATGGTTGTGTTTCGAACTAACCTGATGTGATATGTTTATACATGATGATTTGGTCAAATATGTTAGTTTGGCTTGTTGTGACAGGAAGAAAACATGATTGCAAGTGTACCTTATTGACGAGTTATCGATAAGGTATGATGTGGATTTATTTATATTTATTTTAAATCTAATTGAAGTTATGGGCTTGGTACAGGAAGCACAGAAATGCCCGATTAGGTGGTTGAAGTTGACTACAAGAATTAGCAGCATCAATGAAAGGAATTGGAACATGCAGCAGTTTGTTGGTAAATTATTCAGGAGCAGGGCCATTGTGGGACATTAGTACCAAATAGTGTCCATTGATTTTCATGAGCACGCTATGACCAGAATGATGGTTTTAAGTCAGGGATATGCCTTGTTTTTTTTTATCTTCCGATGTGAGGAAGCCTTGCCAAGGGATGGACTACCCGGGATGGCGGTTCCAGCCGAACTTGGAAGGTGTGTGATTACATGGAAGGGGGTGACCGGATTTTCCCGAGAGACCGTGTAGCAGAGAAGGGAAGGCCGACAATATATTTGTTTTGATCATTAGCATTTCCAGATGGAATCAAATTCACATTGGGAGTACTCCCTCGAATAATGAGCCGATAACTATTCACTGAGAGGACAAGTCTCGCAAGATTGAAACGTTGGACATTGATGCAGATTTTTCTTTGCAGTGGATTTTGTACTTCCTAGGAAGGAGGTGGATCCCAGTATTACTTTGAGGGTGGAAGTGTGAGCCTCTAGATTCCCTTGTTGTAGATGCACGCATCGTATCCTTTTATTTGTTGGTTGAGAAAATGTGCATATGTGTGTATGTGTATATTATTGTAAATATTGTATCGAGGTGGTTTATAAAGCTCCACAGACAGTATGGTTGTTTGTTGGTTGAAGCAAATGTGTATGTGTGTATATGTGGTTATTATTGTAAATACCATAATGAGTTGCATTATAAATCTCCAGTAAACAGTATGATTGTCATGTTTCAGCAGTGGTCACTGTAAATACTGCAACAAGATGTGTTATAAAGCTCCATGGGTAGTATGTTTTGTTTTCAGCAATCTTATTGGTTATAGGTGTCATTGAACACCGAGGACAGTGTTCCCCCAAGGGGGAGGGTTATGTAATAGCCCTGGTCAAAAATCCATGTAAAAATATATAAGGTCACAGCTAATGGGACACGTATTCCAAGCTTAATGGTGGGAAAAATATCCTAGTGGGTGTTCATTTCGATTGTCATGGCTAAAGGAAATTAGCAAAGGCAATGGAAAAGGATTTGGAAAGGCAAGAGGCATTAATTGGCATTTTAATTATGAAAATAATGGAAATTAGGAGAAAAGGAAGGTGAAAGGTCACAAGTTGCATGTGAGGAGGAAAATGAAGGAAAGTAATGGAAATTGAACAAAATAGAGGCCTCAATCATAAAAAGGCTTCTGAGCATCAGTGGGCGGGCTTGATCAGTGTAATCTTGGTCAGTTCAGTTTTGGAGCTCTCTCTCTATTCTCTCTCTCATATTCTTAGACACTAGCTTTCTTGGAGCACTCTTAGAGGGTGTGGATACTTGAAGTTTTGGATCAAGAAGGCAAAGGAAGAGCATGAAAGCGCAAGAGGACACTGGGATCAACAAATACAATGAGTTTTTCTTGCAGGTACCGAGTTGCATGTATGTTTTCCTCACTAGTTTTGGCATGCATGGCACATGCATGTGGTTTTTTGGTTATGGTTTGTCACTGGCATGGAGGATTGCCTAGATTTACAGTGGATTTTCCTAGCCTTTCCATTTGATTTTTTTTCCTTATTTTGTTTTGGTTGGTTCTCATGTTTACTTAGCTTGGGTTTAGTTCTCTTAAGGCTTGGATACAGACCAATCTGATGGTGGGTTTGTGACGTTTGACTGTGAGGTGGAATCATTGTTTGATGGGTTAAGGTGGATGACCTATGGTATCCCTAGATGGTTTTTTATTGATGTACTCTATAAGATCCCACATTCATGCTTGAAATATGGCATGGGGGTGAATGGCTGAAGAGAGATTTGGATCAGCCATTCTATGGTCAGGTGGAATGTGAAAATCCCATCCTGGGTTTGGATTTTGCATCATCAATATGAGGTTATTTCTCCTTGTATTTCTATGAGTATTATACTGGATTATATGTGTTTTATATGGTTGTGATTTCATTGGTATTTTTGTTGCTATTATGTTGGTTATGAATATGTATTATGATAGTGGCTATGTATGGCTCCCATCATGTTTTTACTTGTATATGAATGAATAATATATCTTGGCACTGTTGTAGCGGCTGCAACACCCTCCAAAATTTTGGCTTGCACTCAAATTTCGGAGCCTTCCTTAGTTTTTCCTTTATGGATGCAAACACTCGATCTCATTCTGTGACCTCCCTCAGAATCTTTTCACCCCTTTTGCTTGTTTGACCAACTATCCTCTCTTGGAATGTTGATTTCTTTATCATTCTTGCGGTCCTGTTCTGGTGATTTCGGAGGTTTGTCTTTGTGTGTTTGAGTTGTCCTAGTTATGTAAACATCATTCACACTCATACAAAAAGTTGTAAGCACTATCGCACAAGTGTCGTCACAGTCGTCCTAAGGTCTATCTCAAGAGTCGCATTTGTCACTTTTGGATCTAGATAGTCTCACAGAGGGAAATGCTTTGTCTTGTTGTTCTAGTAGTCTATGTTGTTGTATCGTCGAAGTATGTTAAGTGTGTGATCACAATGTCAAGTTCCTTAGAAGTTCACTTGCCTCCCACACTTATTCATTTTTTTGAAAAATCCTTTCAACCCGACAACCCTGCTTCATCGAACACCAACTAAGCTGCACTACACAGTCTCAGCCCTCAGTGTTGTTGCTCTGCTGCTTAGAACTGCGTAGTTTTTAGAGATTGTCCTCCAGGAAACTTGCACTACGCAATCCCAGGGTTGAGCAACCTACCTTCCTTCCCAGAATTGCACAGAAGTTGCCTCAAGACTGACCCCAACTGCGCATTTCTCAGGATCAATCAGCAAGCCTCCTACATTCCTACTAGAAGCCTACAATGAGCAGATACTTGAGCCTGCTTTACCCCCCAGAACTGCGCAGTGGTGTCCCCTAGTGTCCTCCCTCAATTGGGACTCGTTGCTCCTAGAAACTGCACATAAATGTCCTATCTAGTCCCTCTGTTGCCCTATCATGTCTTCCCTCAGAAAACTGCGTAGACTTGCCTCCCAGGGTCTCACCTTGTAGCTGCCACTAATGATCTCAACTGCACAATCTTGCCTCCCAGTGGCCTCTGCGCAATTTTTCCCAACATTGAAGATTGTGCTTCCGAGTTCCTCAGTCAAGCCTGAGTTGCGCTCTATGCAGTCTCAGTGACCAATCTCCCTCCTTGTCACCTGGAACTGCACAATGTGGAGTTTCTGAGCCCTCTTCCAAGCCTATCATCCATCTCGAACCTACTCAATAAATAGAAATGCATGCATCTTAGACTAGGAGTTTTTGGATTTGATGTTGTCCCATCATGAGTGAATTGCAGGAATAGGTACACTGTCAAATCATGGTGAGATGATGAAGGAGACGAAGAAGTAGTGAACATGCTAGAAGACTTGCTTGCAGTTGGATGGATAGATGAATCTCATCGAGAAAAAGCAAAGGGAACAAATGCATGCAACCGCTTTTCAAGACAAAGATCATTGAAGACCCCGTAGTATCAAGTCATGCGGAGGAGAAAAGACAACACATCCATCACTCAGCAGCAACAGCAACTTGACATTCACACCACAACCAACTATTCCATGTGTAATGATCCTAAATAGGAATACAAGTGATAACAAGCAAATAAAATGTGCAGCAAATTATAAAAACAAAATACACATTAAGCATCCATAGGAAAGTTGTAAATAGGGAACTGTTGAGCCATTTTATTAAGCTTTTGAAGGAAAAATACAATAGATAACGATGCATCTAGGCTTGTCTCAATGGATAAGCATGACCAAACCCAAGTGGGAAAAATGGTTGAGTTGAAGGCTACCGAACTGTTGCACCAAATTGCACTACGCTGCCTAGAAAATTGCCTCTCTATTGAAGTTCGAATGGCTGGAAAGGGCACTTATACTACCCAGAAAATTATGTTCTTTTAACCCCGAACTCCTTGGCCTAAACCCAGAAGGGATTTTGGTTGGTTTATACTTTTGAAATTCGACCCCCTTGTAGCCTCACCTCAGTTGTAGCTATAAAACTCTGCCTGCTAGAAGTTGCCTGTAAATCCTCCCAAAAACACCTCCAAAGTGTTGGGTTCACCCTTGATATCTAACCCCTGACTTCCTGAATGAGCTCTTGGCCAAAATCACCTACTCCCAAGCTCCATGAAAATCTACTAAGTGGCCTCTGCATTGTCCTTCAGCCCAACAATTCGACCTGCTGGAATGTTGACTCAGCTGGCTGTAAAACCCAACAAGAATGTTGGTATATTGTTGCTACCTCATATCCTTAACACCCTGACAAACATAATGATCTATGTTGGCTTCAATATCCCTCTGTGTATCCTTTGGATGCCCAGAAATATGCACTCCCTACTCTACGTTGGTTAATGGTGCTATGTCATTGCCCCAAAGCTCCTGAAAATCCTTGTGGAACTGCCTCCTAATGAGCACCAGTATTTCAGCAAGGATGTTGCAACTCTTAGGCTACCAACCATACTTCATCAACTCGGGGTTCGTACAAACTTCGAGGTGACAGTGTTGTATACACATATAGATGTAATGGGTCCACTCTTTGTCACTATTGAGTTGGGGCGATAGACCACTAAGGTTTCTCAAACCAACCTTCTATTGATTAGAAGAAGTCTGATTACCAATTAAGAGAGAAGAATTTTACCCTAATTGAGAGAATTGAAATGCTACTTACTGTAGTCATGAAACACTGAAATAGATGCCTACAAAACACATAACTCATATAGTTATTTGTTAATATACCTTGCTTTCAAAAGAATTCTAATTTAACACATGTGGAGTCTTAACTAACCTAAGCATGAAATGTGATCTAAACAAGCACTTAATTGTTGCGTGCATGAATGAATATAAAAACTTTTTCTTTTTATCTTTTTGTAAAAATGTGAATGCTAATCCTTCTTGGTTGCATGGTAGGTGGGATAGGTGTGGAGGGAGATGAGTGCAATGGGTCATATGTCTTGGGAGGCAATCATGGGTCTACTCCTAGATTTCGTGATGTTTTTTTCACAATTCGGGCTCAAAACAGGGCACTACAGGTTTTCCTACAAGATGTCTAATGGATGTCCTAGTTCACCTACAGGATCCCTTGTTTTCCTACAAGAACAGACAGAAAGCATAGGGGGTGGTTTGGAAGGTGGTATGGAGCTTAGGGAAGGTGAGTAAGGAGGAAATAAGGGAAGGGAGTGGTAGGCACTCACTCAGAACTCAAACCAAAGCTTTATGAAGGTTGGATTTGCTCAAAAAGCATGGTAAGTTTTGCTTGTAAAATGATAACTCAAATTTGAGAACTTAGTGGCTTTTGGAGATCATGGGTGGATATGGTTTGGTTGTGTCTGATGACATAAGTTCTTGCTGCAATGTAGAAACTCCTGCGACATATACATCAGTGTTGGCGTTTATCCATAAATCATCTCAAAATAAGAAGGGTTTGCAAAAATATAAGAAAACAGAATTTGCATCATTTATTTGCCAAGTTTATGCATGGGAATGCTTGAAACCTATTATGACAGCCACATGAGATCTAATGCAAGACTTAAGATATCAAAAATGACAAATGCAACCTATCTTCTAAAACTAAAAGATGATGACCTAAATAGCGTAAAACCCCTAAATTTCATAAGAAATGAGAATTTTGTGTTTTTGGGCTGAATGGGAGTTGTTCCTCAAACCATGGTCCCAGGAAGGGATAAATGAGGTAAGATCCACTTGTTATCAGCCTTTTTTGAATATTTTCTTATCTCTAGAATGTTATTATTAATGTTATTCACAAATGGAAGCAAATTAATCAAATCTACCAATACTTGCAATTTAACAACACCAAAATCAAGTTAACAACTAACTATGAGATAACCTAAACATACAAGTACAGTAAGAGGAAACTTTGCTTCTAGGGTTGGGCCCTAACCCAAGAGTTTAAATCCTCTGAGTCAACTCAGTGCTGGATCAAGGGAATGTTACTCATTTTCATTAACATATCAAAAAAAATACATAATAGTGTTTGGTCACAATCCTTCAACTTGAAAATTACTTAGCTATCTTGCACAAAAAATATGAATCCTAATGAGGCTCTAGGCCTCTTTATTTATACAACTGAAGTTTCCAACAACTTCCTTAAATATAGGGAGGCTTAGCTCCAAATATTGAGATTAACTAGTTCTTAACTATCACTGGCTTGGCTGCCAATGATCCTCATGACTTGGCTGCCTGTAACTCTGAGCTGGTGTGATTTAGTTGAGGGATATTCGAGTGAGTGAGGAGATAATGAGGGAGATCCCATCTCCTATAATCTCTCCTTCTTGTATCATTCGAGTTCCTGCATCCTAATTAGCCATACTTTGCTCCCAAAAACCTGTAATCAATGCACATTAGACCACTATACATGACATCTTACTTTTACTCATCTCATTAAGCAAAATACAATTAAAACATGTAAAGAATTATGAGAAGAGTTGATTTTAGTAAGCTGGAGGTGCATTAATGTCCATATATTTTACCCATTGATGAGCCTCATCACCACCCCCTACTGAAAGTGTTGCTCATCCTCTGAGAAACTCAATCTATGTCCATTTCCTTCATTACTTTGGTGGCTTACCTGACATCCCATGTTTCTGTTGTAGTCTCTTCCTCTTGTGAATAAAACCCTACATTATTATTTATCTCCTCCCACTACTTTCTTTCTTCTTCTTCTTTTCTTCCTTCAAACATTCCTAAAAGAAATGGTGGATTAAGCCTCAAGCCAATCTAATTGACTTTGAGTCTTTCTAATTCTTTCTTATACATTGGGGTTCTATTTAGTGCCTTCCTCATTCCTTTAGGAGAATGATATTCTCTTATTTTTAGGTTATAAGGTAAGATGTTCCATCTCCTTTGGCAGGCTTGCTGGCTTTCATCTCCTAGCAATCTTAGCATGTCTTCAAAGTGTGTGATTGCCTATTCTTGTACAGCAAGGTACCTTGGTGCAAGCTTGAGGTCATTTGCGATGAGGTTGTGGGTGTTGAGGACAGCCATTGGGTTATATTGTTCTGCTCTAATCATAAGGGGTTATGCCTCTTCTTTTTCCAATACCTTTTTCATCTATGTAGCTCTTGCCTCCTCATTATTCATCCAAGATGCCAAGGCCATTAATTGCAAGTCCCCTAGCTTTGGATTTGGGTCCCACACATTTAAATCTGTCAAAGATAAATTGTGTAGGTAGAACTCAGATATATTTTCTCTATCCTCCAAGGTGCTTTGATCACATAGGTCAATGAATTGTTTGTATTCTTCGAAAGGCATAGTTCCTCTTTGTGCTAGGGTCTTTATCTGGAATTGTAGCCATTATTCCTTGAGGTATAAGGCATATGACTTTACTAGCATCCTGCACTGGATTGCCTCCATGGATAAACTGGCCATAGTTTCCAATTGGCTTTCCCTTTCTTGTAATTACTTCCTTAGCCATGTGTTCTCAGCCTCTAACTAAGATTTCATTATTTCTTTTCTGTCTCTTATGCTGCTTAGTTCTTTGCCCATCTCTTGCAATTTCTCCTCCATGTGGCCTATATCCTCTACCCCTTTTGATTTAGCAATTTGCATCCACCTGTGTTTCCTTTCCCTCTCTTTTTCAAGTTCGAAGAATAAAGGAATGGAAAACTTCTTCAGTATCACCCTTCCTCCTTCAATGAACATGTAGTAGGGGCTGAGGTTTGGTTGTGGGCTAGGCTCCCTTAGTTCTTGGCCCTCTTCCTCTGTTTCTTCTTGAGAAATTTCTTCCTGGTCTCTTTTCTGTGTTTCCTGTAGGTTTGACAGAGTTTCTGGTAGGATTGTCTCTGCTTCCTATAGGTCTGATTATGTCTCATGTAGGAGACCTTTTCCTTTTGATGAGGCTGACCTTATGATAGGCCTCCTAACATAGGTGATTGGAGACTTGGGAGAAGCTTGTTTTGATGTTCCTTCTCCTTCCTTTTTCTTTAGAGGGACTGCTTTTTCTTGTTGTTTTGGTGAGTCCTCTATGACAATTAGAGTTTTGGTAGGGGTTTTAGGTCTCCCTTATCTAATTTTGTGCTCTTTCTTGTCCTAAAGTAAAGTGGGGTTTGTCTTTGTCTCTTCCCCTTTGATTTCACATGTGTACTTAGGGCAATTAGAGCAGTTGTTGCCTTTTTCTCTGTAGGCCCTAAAGACACTCTTGGTGATTCTTCTTCTTCTCTCCTCTGAGTTGTAGACTTTTGTTCATCCTTCTGTCCTTCATCCTCTTTTCCACTTCCTTTTTCATCCTCTTCTTTGTCTCCTCCTTCCTCTTATTTTTCTTCCTTTGTTTCTTCGTCCTTCTCATCTGTTTCTTCTTTTGTTTCCTCCTCTGTTTCTTTTTCATTTTCCTCCTCTGTTTCCTCTTCATTGACATCCTTTGTTTCTTCTTCTCCCTCACTAGCAGTAGGGCTTCTGTAATACTCAATGGATTGAATTGCTACTTCTTCCTACATGTCTACAAATGTTGTCCATGCAATGGGGAATCTTAAGTTTTGTAGAGAATCTTCAAGGATGAGTTTGATCAACCCATGATGGGCTAGTTGCTGATGTTTTCCCTCTTGCACCTTGATGATCATGTCGATCATGGATTGTAGCATAAAATAGGGTATACTTAGTCTGTTATGAGGAGGTGTGTTCTCTCCAAATCTCAGTTCTTAGAGGAGTCTGAAGTGGTA
>Ga0181463_1000601_pt1 | contig 10435 bp, 8 predicted proteins | sample InSIn1gowninarea_FD_119071 | JGI IMG/M metagenome (GOLD analysis project Ga0181463, IMG submission 119071) | Clean room microbial communities from NASA Spacecraft Assembly Facility at Jet Propulsion Laboratory, Pasadena, California, USA -... ... | reverse complement strand
GACATGGATAAATCCTATATGGAAAATACTTACCTAGATAATTGGTGAGTACAAAGGATGGCATACATGTACCTCAATAGATGGAAGTATATCCATATGGTAGTTAGTGAATTAGTCTTTAGGATCTCAATGATTTTGAACTTGAAGAGCATGTTTAGAAGATTAAAATGAAAAGGGAAAAGGAAAAATAATGATTAATGCAAGGATTCAAGTGAAATTAACTAAAAATCCCAAAAACAAATTTATCAACCCAAATTCCTTATAAGCAGAATCCATTGAGCTGGATTGAGGATGAGGATGTGGATGGTGTATTTCTCAGTAATCACATATTTCTTAAGCTGGTGTTGGACAAATTCTTTTATTTTGTAAGAAGACATGGCATTCATGGTTCTACTTTGAAAATGGATGAAAACTAAATCATTGATGTCAAGCAAGTTGTAGCCTGCAGATCAAAGGTTGTACGTCCTTCTTGTATGTGTTTGTAAATATTTGGGGTTATAGAGCCATTTAGTTGTAATTGATAAATCATAGAGTTGTAACTTCCTATAGGTTATAGTGACAGAAATTTGTAATAACAAGTTGTAGGTTTCCTTATGAAGATATTTAAGAGTAGTTTGAAGAACTTGGGTGCTTCTTTTGTTACTGATATTATTTCATCTCATGTTCATATGAATGACTTTTTGAAGTTATTTATGGTGTCCTTATATTATTTCATAAGTGAAATGCTTTTTTTTTTTAATTGTGAAACTTCCTACAATACTGATTCACTCCCCTCTTAGTATTGTCTTAGTTTCTAATAGGTGGAGAATATTCGACTCCTTAACTATACTAGTTGTCTTCTAATAATTATTTTCTCCAAGAGGATCAATAATTTGAGTTTAAATAACCTTCATTTGAATATGTGACACTTCATTCTAAATAAAAATGCACAAGGGAAATTATAATAATAAAATAATGTTACAATATAAATAGATGAATGATTTTTGAAGACAGAGAAACTAACTTGATTACACACATAACTTTGTTGAGCAAATATATCAACCTCACACCAATATAGGAATATATTCAATGGATAATACCTATCAACCTATCTAAATCTAACAACAGTTTAAAGACTAGGAACATGCTCCTTTACTTATAAGGTATCATATCTAAGACAATAAGACTTATAACTATAACACTTCCCCTTAACAAAAACTTTTTTAATCTTGATCAACAAATTCTTTTAGTGGTCCAACCTAGCATTTACAATCATTACTGAAAGTGTTGACAACATATAAAGAAAAAACCATCCATTAGAATGGATGGGTCACTAGCTACTACAATGGTAGATCGGCTAGGATTTCCTTCAGGTACATGGTTCATCCAACCGCCATATATTCATAATTATACCTATACTAATACCTTAAATCCTACTACATCACCATTTCCATCATCTTAGGTTTTCTATAGTCAACCATAACCATGCTCTAGGATATTGCAACTTACACCCAATGATGCTATGCCTTAACCTCAACCACGGTCTCGATTCTCTTACATCACACTCCCAAGGAACTAAATCCTCACATAGTTTCTACATACCACAAACAACACATTAATTAGTTTCCGCATAAACATAAAACATCACAACAAGTTGTTTCGACTTACCACAAACCCATACTTACAAGTGCTTTTCAAATTACCACGAAGTAAATGGTGGTAGACATTCTTTCTCAAGCTTACAATGCCAATCTACTAAGGTACATTTAATGGAAAATTATACTCATGGATGTATTAGGTACATAAATTCTCAATGACCATTGTATCAACTAAAATATTACCCTACATACTTGCTAGAATGTGTGACTCGTATTACTATATGATCATGAACATATTCCATCACACGCACGCACAATTTACGGTCACACAAATTTCACCTCATTGTCCACCACATAATATCTTCTTCTATTACTCCAGCTTGTACTATTTTTTGCCAGAATATTCATATAGGAACTATCTCCTATTTCCTTAGACCAACCTCCAAAGAAATTTTTGTTGTCACAAGGACTTCTCTATCCTCCCTACTCCAAAATTTTCATTCGTCTCCAAAACTCTATCTTTAAACCAATACTAGTTTTCTCAAGTGAGAAAAAAAAAGCACTCACATCCACATCAGAAAGTGTCCATACATGCCCCATCATCATGGAAAATAAATGTCCCACTGATAGCTCATATAAACTATGAACCTATTGTAATCCAAGGCATGATATCAATTCGATCCTAAAGACTAATTCACTAACTACCATATGGATATACTTCCATCTATTGAGGTACATGTATGCCATCCTTTGTACTCACCAATTATCTAGGTAAGTATTTTCCATATAGGATTTATCCATGTCAATATTACATTCTATAGACCTACCAATGAGGACTTATAATGCATCACTTGAAAAAATAACTCATAACTAGAGCTCATTTTCAAATATAACACTTCCCACCATGTAGATTGAAGAATGATATTTACATTAAACAATTATTGCATCACTAATACATACATTGACAACATATAATAACACAAACTTCTTCCTCCTCTATAGTTTTTCACATGCTGGATATCTCCCATTACTTCTTATTTTCCTTTGTTTTCATCACATATTTATAAATTTAGGTATTCAATGACTTCTACAAGTAAAACTTTCTATTGTCTCAAGCTAACTAGATCTAACAACATCCTAAATGATAAAAACATACTTCTTTACATACAAAGTATTATGTCTAGGACAATTAATAGTCATAACTATGATAATTCTAAGAATGAACCACTATTTTCCTTTACAAACTTGCTAGCATCTTAGGATTTTTAATTGGAAGATCTTGTTGATTTGTCTCAAGGAATTATTGATAATTCATCTCATAACTTATCTAATAATAATAAAAATTGGTAGAAATACTTAGATTTGATACTCAATATTTTTATTACAATGGGCCCATCATTCCATCAAACACTACATAGAAATTGGCTCTTAGCTACCAAATGAATTCCCATAACAAAATCTTGAGATTTTTCAATTGCATCAAACAATAAATAAATTAATGTGAAAGGAAAATTAATAACATGATGTAGGTAACACTGTAAGCTTGGAGGAATTTCAAATGTATGCCACAATCAACAAAGTAATTGAAAGGAAATTATAAAATCCAGGAGCACATATCGTGAATTATTTCTTGAGAACAAAACGATTTGATGGAATGAGTGCACCTAATAGTGATAATAAGAGTGATGATATGGAGCATGATTTCTCAAAAAGATAAATTCTAAGCTGGATTCAGAGAAGGTAATGATAAACAAAGTTGGAGAGAAATATTACCTTAGGGACTTACTGACTCGCAATCTAACTTACAAGATTAGTATGAATTCAAATGTTATTAAATAAGTAGTAAAATAGTTATGAATTTACTATTATTGTTGAATTTGATTAAAAATAATCAATTTTGTGACATTGTTTATTTTATAAATTTATAATAAACTTTATAGTTTAATAATCTAGATTATATTAAATAAATGCCTTCTGATTGATCTATTGATGGGTGCATTAGCACACTCGACCAAAAGGCCATGCCACCATCGCCTACTATTTACCCACCCACCCTAATCCCCAGTGTGAAGCAGGTTCAATGCCTGTTGTATCAGAAAGAATGTATCGTACGGATCCATTCTAAGGGAAGGTGATTGATTGCTCACCCATCAAGGACTAGTTAGGTACTCACTATTCATATGGTGAGGTTGAGGGTGAGCCAGCCAAACTCTCGACAATAGGCCTGAAGGGTGCATTAGCACGCTCAACTAAAAAGCCACCATCGACTCAGCCGAGGTTGCGAGGTCGAGGAGAGGTACGTAGTCGCTCAACTCAAAGGCTGCCAAAATCTCTTCCAACCAAGAATATGGTGATAGCCCTATAGAGAGTCCCATGGTTCGATTCTGTAAGTAAAATGTAGCGTGTTTGAATTAGGATCGCTTCATAGCAAGAAATGGCCCAACTCTCTATGCTCAAGTATTCATCAATAATGATGAATCATGTGAAAAGATCGCCTGTCCCCAGTTCCAGGGTGAAGTAATGTGCGAGGATAGGGTGTTAACACTAACCATTCATATGGTTAAGAGCAACTATCTTTTGGGGGAGGGGCCCCAAAAGAGAGGAACTTGAAGAACTACAAGGAGAGGCCTGGTAGGGACTCACTCATTCATATGGGTGAGGACCTAGTAGGGGGCTCGACGAAAGGAGAGGATTTCATGTTTGTAGAGACCTGCATGAATGGTGTAATGACTAAAGCAGTGAATTTCCTTCTTCATGAAGATGCAGAGTACTAATAGAGGGTCAGAATCCATCTTGACTCTCTCTTATTGAGATAAGACCCCCACTCACTTGCGAGTTAGAACTAATTGTGAGTCGCTCAATGGTGGTGACTATGCTAGTTCTCCTTTTCTATATCTATTTACCCACCCACCCAGTGAAATCCTATTCAGTGAAGACTTGGGCATAGGTCAAGAGGCGAGGGCTACCCGGGGCGATCGACCATAGAGGAGAGGTAGTTTGACAGAGTTTCCTTGCATGTCTGAAACTCTGAACGAGTCATTGGGTGAGACAAGTGCTTAGTCTAATTCAGGAGCTAGTCTAGTGGGAGAGGCATGTTCGTGCGACCCGCTGTCTTCTATTTTATAGAATTTAGGAGCTAGTCTAGTGAGCGACGCGTGTTCGTGTGACTTGTTGTCTTATATTCTAAGTACTGTTCACTAACAGTGCTATAAGGTGGGCATGTCCCATCAAGTGGGCATGTTCCAACTGAGATGAAAAAATGGTGGCAAAACGAAGGCCTCCAATTAGTGGAGCAACTTATACATATAGCCTCACTCAAGTGGTAATCTTAGTTCACTCCTTCGTTCGACCAAGAAGAAAGACAGGGGTGAGTCGAGCGATGGCGGCCTTTTAGTCTAGAGTTCGGCAGGCTAACCCAGTTATAGGCTCGAGGATAAAAGTTCCCCAGCTATTTTTAGTTTGATTTCTCTAGCCGAGAACATAGCTCCTAAAGGCCAACCTTACCTAAGCCACATATATGCCAAAATACGGGGAGGAGCCCATGTAGGGACTCACTATTCATAGGGTGAGGGAGAGGTGTCGTTAGGCCGCTCGACCACAAAGGCCGCCATCGCCACCATCAATAGGAGGGTGAGGCCTAGTAGGGACTCGACCAACGGGAGAGGAACAATGGTTGGTAAATATAAGAAGCTGGTAAGGTGCTCATTATTGTCTCTTCTCACTCATACCTCCTCATCTTGCTGCTTCTTTTGGCCCGGTGGGTATCTTCTATATATCTGTTTCCAACCCCACATTACCCCATCTCAAAAGAGTGAGTGAGTGAGTGATCCTTCCTTCCAACAGATCTAGTTCCAGCATTCCCTGTAGTTTCGGTATTGACATGTGTTCTTATAAGGTATGTTCTACTATTTTCTTGTGTTCCTACTAGTAATGGGAGATCTGTTTCGGCATAGGGGTGTGTGCCTTCGAAGATGGGTCACGATTCATGGGTAGTGGATGATTAGCCTCCTGTACAAGCTTGAAATGATGGCCAGCTTCGCTCTGAGGACCTCCACTATGTGCTTTCTTCCTCTACCTCCCCCTTAAGTATGGTATCTACATGATTGGTAAATGCTATTGAAATTTGCTCAGATGCTTGCTTTGATGCTTTCTTCACTACTAGTGAGACCCGATCAACATAATCTACTGTGGGGTAAATCGCTCCTTCCTCTGTACTTGGATATGGAATTCGGGATGGATCATCAACAGGCTTTGGATCTAGGACTGGTAGTGAGGATGCTACCTTTACCTTCGCTGCGGGGTCTCGATTTTGATCTGGGTCACGAATTTACATTTTCACTCTAACTAGCTCTCTAATACTAACTAGCTTGCTAATAGCCTCTGGCTTTGGCTCTACATCATCAACTGGCTTAAGATCTTTATCTTTACCTTAAACTTCCTCTGCCCCTACTGGTGGTTATGTAGATAGCCATGGAACTGGGACTGAGTGAGGTGGTGGTTGTAGAGAAGCTGGAACTTTATTAGATGCGGGGTCTCGATCCGGAAGGGATGTAACTTCCACTATTTTCTGTGCAGGTTATGAGTAAACTGTTATTGGCTCTACCTTTACCTGTTGCTTTTGTTCCTGTTACCTTTCTTGTTGCTCCTGCTCTTGTCTCTGTCTATTTTTTTTGCTCCTGTAGTCTCTGCCTCTCCTGATGGTGATCATCAAACTAAAGGATCTTATGCTGTGTAAATAAGGTAAACTCCTACTTTTGTGTCATCAAATGAATCAATGGATCATGGGTCATCAACTGAATCTTGAATAGGAAGGGGTGCTGAGTGAAGTGATGGCTCTTTAATAGGCTATTGAACGGGGATTCTAGCTTTGCCTTTGCTTAAACTGGTTATTCCACTGATTATGTAGCTGGATCTTTAGACGGTGCTGCTTCACCGACTAGATCATTGACTGGTTCACGAGCCACTGCAGAGGCTTCTACTGAATCCATCGGTCATTCACTGGTTTTGTCATGTGCACAACAAGGCAGGCTTAACAGATGGGACCATAATAACTAGTTAGCTTATTTATGACCAGAATAAACCAAGCAGGTGCTTAGCTTACCAAGGACATACCTTAGCCATAGGGAGGGCAGGATTTAGACAGAGGCAGGTGGGAATAGTACTGAGACAGGAGAATAGATAGGGGCATAGGACACCAAGCGGAGTAGCATTTGGTTGATCTTAACCACTTCAACTTGGGCAAACAACCAACCTGTCAGAAGAAGGAAGGTTAATATATATCTATTTCAGCATCGCTAGTCTAAACTACTTATGCAAGCAAAGAGGGGGAAACATCACACCAAATCCTTTCCTTTGGTTACACTTTTGGTTCTCTGGCTACACCTTCCTTCGGCCACACCTTTTGGAAGGGAGTGTTAGGTCAGCTATGATGGGTACAATTGTGAAGAGTGAACTACAGAAGTTTCAGTAGGAGCCACTAAGATGCCAAAACATTGAAGAAAAGATGGTGAAACTATGTGGACATTGCATCCTTTCAACTTATCTAAGCGCCTCCCCACTGCGTTAGCCAGATGATCGGGAAATGGCATTTATGGGGCTTTGCGTGACCCTCTACACTGGTTAGGTTGTAGGTAGGTAGGTTCAAGTTCTAGCCCAGCCAAGGAAGTGGAAAATCAAGGAGGCAGGGAGTTCTAGTTTATACGTCATCTCTTCAATAGAAGAAGTTTCCTTAATGCATTTTCGTTGTGTAGGGAGATAGAAGGGACAAAGTGGTTTTATATTGCCGAGGGGATACATCGATAGAGGGACGAGTAAGTTTATTAAAGCCCAGGTAATTGATCAATTTTGCGAGTTACCTCTCCCCCTGGTCGAGAGTTCTTTTACTCACCCTAAAGACAATTTGAGTATTTGATCTCAATGGATGAATGTCCGTATCGATCTTGATACCCTTCCCTCTCGATTGAGAAAATTTCTATTCTTGCCACCTCACAAAAAAAAACTTTACGGATTTATTAAGGAGGAGATGGATTATGAGCCTTCCCCATACCAGAGTCAACCGATATATTTGGAGCTGGATGAGGAGTAGGAGGATGATGAGTCACTTTACCAGGGCCACGGACACACAGGGGGGACACAAGCCATTCACCTTTTTACAGAAGCCTTGAGCCTCTCTCCTTTAGCCTTTCAACTTATCACATTCACTGCCATAAGCCTTGAATCAAACCTCAGGGATAGGATAGGGGGAGAGCCATTCAGGGAGGTAGATAGATAGGTAGATCCATTCCCAAAACTCCAACATTGCAGATAAGTTTCCAATAGACACGAGAGAAGGCATGTTCCCAAGGTTCTAAAATAGAGAAAAGGACACATTCAATCATACCCAGAGAGGCCATACCCCCCCTGCATGATCATGATATGGTATGGGGCCGAGTTAGTGAGTGAGTCACAACCATAGGCTCATTCCTTGTCAATAGCTGGTAGTCAATTCATACACGAAATTTCAGTAATTGCAGAAAGCATATAGATTATCGTTTCCAGTTAGATCCAGGAGGTCGCTAGAAGGTTATTGCCAATAGCCTGTGGCATAGCCAGCCGCCATTTCCTCATTTCCTTAAGGTACTTGTTAATAGCCCATTGTAAAGGTCATAGCTGGGTTGGAGACAGGGCTTTAAACAATCATAGTCAGGTATTTACATTGAGCAACTCACATAGCTGACATAGAAATAAAAAGGGTCATTGTTGATAGCCGCTAGTATATCTATTGATGTACTAGATGACAATACTCTTTTCTAGTACTTGATACAAGAGTTGATGCTAGGTTTCAACCACTCAATGCCAACAGTTTCTAATTTCCAGTAAGGAGGTGCAAATAGACAAGAAGGGAGGGCACCTAACATAGCCACCTAACATACACAGAGAGGGGGGGCTGCCTATATCCATCCAACATAGCCCCACCCTTCCAGCCATACATAGATATCTACCCTATAAACTATATCTAAAACTTTCACTCTTCACAACCATGGTCGTACACCTCCTCAAACTTACTTAACACTACCAGAACATTCAAATGATCCTACCTGGGTGGGATGGACTGCCTCTATATCAAGTGGTTGTGTCACAACCTTTTGAGAAGAGGGAACTTTACTTTATTGGACCCATCTACCCTCCTGCTCGAAACTGTAGCACCCGATATATTATCACAACAACCCCAAGCGAATATGGGTATTGAAGCACATAAAGTGGGCGTTCAAATGCTTAAATGACCCAAGAAAATAGTGGAAATGAAGTAATAAAAAGTGGGCGTTCAAATAATTAAGTGGAAAAGAATATAGGAAATTTTATAGTGATAGGGTGGCCTATAAAGTTCTCCTTCCTACGTTCACATGACCCTTAGAAGGTGGAAAATTGACTAACAAAAGTGGGTGTCTATTGCCAGATATAAAAAACCTTATTAATTGATCAATTGGATTACTGCACCACTCATTTACAGGTAGCCGATGGTAAAAACATTCCCCTTGTGAGTGCTTCTAACTCTGACATGACGAGCATGGGGGCAGGCCACGAATCCCAAACCATCAATTACTATCCCCAACCCATATCAACTCGCCCCATGAAGCCTTCCATATCATGGACCTCTAGCTCCCATATCGTGTTCAGTCACCCATAAGGTCAGTCACTCGGCAGGTGGAAGGTCCTCAGTTGAAGGCCCGATTATCCCCATGTCAAGGAAGGTCATCAGTTGAAGGCCCAATAATCCCCGTGTCAAGGAAGGTCATCAGTTGAAGGCCTGGATACCTTTCCAACCACGCCTACTTTTTTCTTTCCCCACAGCTAGGGCTTACTTTAAGCGAACACCAAAGGGATGGATGGATGGAGGAACTTCCCTTCCAAACACCGCATACTACCCCTTACCATTTCTAACCTTTCTTACTACACCTACTTTGTTCTGTTGGGCCCATACCACATAGTTGCATACTTGAAATTCACACCCGAGCTTACCTCACACCACTTACTGCTTACCTTGTTACCCCTTACCTTTATAACCACAAGTGTTCTGTGGTGAATGAACATACCCCACTGCTTTCCTTCAATGACCAAACGAAGAGCCAATATCTTGAATTTCTTTGAAAAGGCCATTAGCTTCTATTTCAACATGAACTAAGATTGGTTTTCGACATCTTTTCATTTCTTATATGCCCACTTTCTGTACTGAAATTACCATAAGTGGGAGCCGGTAATTCATTGTATATGTAATTACATGGTTGAACACCAAATGGGTTTTCAAAGCGTAGCGATTGAATGAAAGAGATCAGCTCAAATAGATGGGCGATGGTGATCAACATAAACATTCCTACTCTATATGATCTCGCCCACTTTGATTACTTCAATTCCCATATCGATAGGCCTTACCATTTATTAAGTTTAGACAATCTATCCACTAGACATTTCCACTTGACTTTATGAATACCTTAATAGATAGGTACCACTATAAACAACCCAGGATGGCATGGCATTCAACAACCATGACAATGACCCTTATACCGTCACCCTAGGAGCATGGAGTGATGGATGTCCTATGGACTTTCTATTATAAGCTGGAAGATATCATGGAAAATGCCTGCCTTATGATATCTATACAGCCTGAATTAGTTCCCCTAAGCTTAGAGACAAAAAGAGATGATATACTGGTGTATAACCCTCTGGATTGATCTGGTAATCATTTTACCCTCTCCTTATAGTCGAGAGTTCGGCAGGCTCACCCTTGATGTTGAATGAAGAGAGATTTCTTCTCATTACAAAAATAAATAAATGTAGATTGGTTCTCCTCCCCAAAAATATCAAGTTGTTTTATATACGTA
>Ga0181463_1000229_pt1 | contig 10450 bp, 7 predicted proteins | sample InSIn1gowninarea_FD_119071 | JGI IMG/M metagenome (GOLD analysis project Ga0181463, IMG submission 119071) | Clean room microbial communities from NASA Spacecraft Assembly Facility at Jet Propulsion Laboratory, Pasadena, California, USA -... ... | reverse complement strand
GAGGTTGTCAGAGATTAGAGAGAGATAGAGAGAGAGAGTAGATTTATGACCACTAGGGAATATTCCCTATTTAAAACCAAGTTTTTTATTTTTCCTTCAATGCTTTAATTTATGGACTCACTAATTTAAATATTTAAAAATCTTTCCTAAAATAGCAACTTCCAACTATCTAAACTTTCTCTACTTCTACATAAGATAAAACACATATCAAAAACTTGGAAAACTAAGGAAATTGACCAGCTTAGAGATGGGCTCCATATGTTGACATTAGAGGCCATTAAAAGGCAAAAAAATTGGCTGGACGATTTGGCCTAGACATCCCCAAAATAACTTTGGCTTCTTAGCCCTATTGCATACTCATACCCTCAATAAAGTCCTAACAAGTCCTAACATGCTAATGGCACTATTGGCTTTAGTACTTCATATAACAAAATTGCATCCCCCTACGTGCAACACATTTAGCACTTCTTAGGCTTGGGTTTGGGCCTCCACATGGGGTACTTGAGGTTCAACCAAGTGATAGATGTTGCATCAATTCCCCCCTTAGAAAACTTAACCTTGTTGAGTTTGGGAGGAGGGCCAAGGATTCCTTTACCACCATATGCCACACATTGTATAAGGAATGAACTTGCCAGCTTGTTGAGCTTTAGGAGAGGAGGATCATGACTTGGAACCATCTTAATCATTGTATTGTGGTGCTTGAAGGTATAAGTGTTGTTGTAGCTACAATGTTGCGCCCTCTTATCAAATAACTATGGTCTACCAAGAAGGATGTGACACACTTTGAGGGGAAGAATGTCACACTGTACCTTGTCAATGAAGCCTCCAATAAAATATGGAACTAGGCACCTTTCTTGAACCTGTTGTTGACCTATGCGACCTTGTACGGATTAGGATGTGGTTCGGCTTTTAGACCAAGCTTCTTCGTAGCTTTCTCAGACATTACGTTGGTACAACTACCACCATCAAGGACCATTGAATAGATTTGGCCATTACATCGAACTCGTGTTTGGAATATACTGTTATGGCGCCTATCTTCTTCCTTTATGGCACGAGTAGAAGAGGGCGAAGCACATGTACGTGCCTATCCTCATCTGATCCATTAACTTGGTCTTCCAGGTCATTCTTGGCTTCAAGAACCATAGCATATCAGGAGTGTAAACTTCTTCAAGGTTCTGTTTGTTGGAGAGTCCTTCAAATCAATTTGGACATTGGGCTTGATGATGATCATAACCTTTGCACTTGTGATATTGATCTGATCATGACTTGGATGTAGAACCTTCTTGGCCACATGATTTAGAAGGAGAAAATTGAAGATTAGGCATGGGAGATGATGACATCATGCTTTGAGTCTACGTCCTACTGGCCTGTCTACTAGAGGAACCTCTACCATTATACATCATGCTTCTAGGGACTTTTTCCATGAAAGGCTTCTTGCAAGATTGTCTTTGGAGATTTCTAATCCCTTTTCTCTTAGGCTTTGCTTGGTTGCTAGTAGAATGCGAGAAAGTGAAGTAAAGTTAATTGTATGAAAATGAGTAAAGTGAAGTGAAGTAGAGTGAAATTGTATTTTTCAACAATTGTTTGGTTGATTTAGAATACAGTTAGAAAACATAAGGAAATATTGCTTATTTTCAGAATGTGCAGCATATTTCGTTCTAAAATCCGACCAATTTGGTCGGATTTTGACAAGGGAAATCAAGGTATTAGGAAAACCTTAAATGGAAAGCCGATATTTCAATGAGCATTTTCCTATTTCAACCAAACGGCTGCTCCATTTGGATTTTTGAAGATCCGTACTGTTTTACTTTACTTTCCATTACTTGACTAGCAACCAAGCAGAGCCTTAATGAAAATTTCTCTTATAAAAAAAGAAGATTGAAGCTTCATGTTATCTTCTATTTGGTATGCTATTTGAATAGCATCATCATCCATGAAAGGGTAATATGATAACATAAACCGTAAGATATCTGTGGATGCAGACCTTATCTATACATGGCCACTAGAATCTTATCATTCACCTTATTCTAGCTCGAGCAACCAATTGCTGGAATTGGTTAGTGTAGGCTACCACAAATAGATCCTTGCATAAGTTGATTCAATTATATGTGAGCTCTTTGTTTGAAATTTTGTGGTTCAAACCGCTTCTTCATGGATGCCTTCATCTCACTCCAAGTAGTAATATCCATATTGTCTGATTTAGAAAAGCTCTCTTTATAAGATGTCCGCCATATCCTGTTTGTTCCAATCAAATTGGCCTCTACAAATTGAAGCTTGCGTTCTTTTGGCATATCATACCATCCAAAGTAAGCCTTCATGTGATGTTTCCAATCTAAGAATGCATCTGTGTTGTGCTCACTACTAAAGTTTGGAACATCGAGTCTGCTATGTTTCTCAACTTCATGATATAAAACATTTGGCTGATTCACAATCCTATGATTTTACTTCGGCTTAATGGGTATCAACTCATGTTGTATCAGATGAGAGGCTTCTTGAGTTGTACTTTGAAGTGGATGAGTTGAATTGGATGAACCTTTTGCTTGCGTTGTGTTTTTTTTTTTTTTTTCTTCTGTTGCTTGGATTGCCACCATAATCTCAGCAAATCTGGCATCGAATTGAGCTTCAAGTCTGCCCACCTTGGAGTTGAGATTGTCCAACTTGGAGTTAAATTCGCTTTTGTGGCTTCAAAATTTCTTACTTGCTTCTTAATATCAACAATCAAGTCATTGTTGTTAATCCCCGTGGTGCAAATTAGTTCAAAAAGAACTCGGGAGCAATTTAGATAGGGGCCGGGTGAATCCAAAAAGGACTCAGGACCTCAACTAGATTGAATTGGTTGAAACAACCTAGCTCTAATACCCCATTGATGTGGAAATTGATAAAGAACAGTTACAAATAATAAAATAGGAATTTAGAAATTAAAATACTCAATTTTAGGACGAGGGACAAAGTAATATTTTTTTCAAAAAAGTTGAAAATTATGAAAATTCTCCTTGTGGGTGTCAGAATGATTCCAAAATTGCTTGAATTTTGGATCCCTCTAACTATTTAAATTTGAAAATCTTCAAGTTTTGAAGCTCCTTAAATGAAGTTCTTGTAATAACCGGTAGGGAATCTCTTGAGTTGATGGTGAAGAAGGGGAAAATTGGAGCAAGATTAGGGCTTTTGTAGAGAGGCTTCCAAGGGGAATAAAACCTTAAAAGGAATTAGAAAAGTGTAGCTTCTAGAGTGGTGCGATTTCCAATGATTATACACTTGGAAAATTCTGACCAGTTTGAAGAAGGAATGGGTTTAGAAACAGATTCATTACAGCAGCAGTTAACACAAAAATTAGAGAGGATGTACCAGAATTTAACATAGATGATAAATTGTGTTAGGAACAACAAAGATATACCTGATAAGGAACTAACGATTTCACTAAGATGCACTGTGGTGTTCTATCAAGAATCTGATGTCTGCAGAATTGTATGGCTCAGATATTCACCACCTTATAAATTCTTCAGGGAATGATGTACAGCAGAAAAGAGGTAAAAGAAAATCTAGATGAGAGGAGTAGAAGTATATTGAAGAAGATGGGGAAAGAAGAAGGTGATATCGTGGAAGATGAGTTTCACGGCAGCACCTTGGTAAGAGAGGATGAGGTTGTTGTGGTGGAGAGAGAGAGAGAGAGAGAGGGAAGAATAGGTCTAAGACCACTAGGGAATATTCTCAATTCAAAACCAAATTTTTTATTTTTCCTTCAATGCTTTTACATGTAGAGGACCCCTTAATTTATAGACTCACCAATTTAAAAATTTAGAAATCTTTCCTAAAATAGCAACTTCCAACTATCTAAACTTTCCCTACTTCTACATAAGACAAAACACAACTCAAAAACTTGGGAAACTAAGGAAATCGACCAGCTTAGAGAGTGGGGCTCATATGTTGACATTAGAGGCCACTAAGAGACAAAAGAAATTGGTTGAACCATTTGGCCTAGACATTCCCGACATAACCTTGGCTTCTTAGCCCTTGTTACATGCTCATACCTTTAATAATAGTGCTAACATGTTAATGGCACTATTGACCTCATTACACATAACAAAATTGTACCCTCCCATGTGCAACACATCTAGGACCTCTTAGGCTTGGGCTTGGGCTTGGGCTTGGGCATTCACATGGGTATTTGAGGTCCAACCAAGTGATGGATGTTGCATCAAATAGCTAAGCCCCAAAGCCATCCTTCATAATGAAAGACATGTTTGCACAATCTAAGCTAGATTTTGTGTCAGAACTCTCTATGCACGAGTAACAAGACAACAACAACAACAAATAGCCATATCCTAACTATTTGGGGTCGTCTACATGAATCCTGTTATGCTATTACACTATTTAGTGCCATATTTGCAGTTAACTTACAAGCTGCCATGTCTCTCCTTACTGTTTCAACCCAGATCAATTTTGGCTTTCCTTTAGTCTTTCTAGCACCTTCAACTTGCATCATCTCACTTCTTTTCATTAGCATAGTCATTGGTCTTTGTTGCACATGACCAAACCACTACACTTAAGCTTCCACGAATGGAATCATTCCTAATTTTATCCTTTCTAGTCTTGCTATTGATGTGAAAATTGGTGGGAAGCACCTCTAAATAATAAAATTATAAATTGGAAATTAAAATTTGGAGTTATCGGACGAGGGGCAAAATTGTAATTTGAGATTTTGAAAAAATTATAAAAATACCCCTTTCACATTTCAGAAAATCATGAAATTTTAGGGGCTAGTAGGGTACTCCATGAACTTTCTTCGTTCAAAATTTCATGAATTTTGGACTTATATTCAAAGAGACATTGAATTTTGAAATTTTCTTGAAATTTTCTAGAAAATACAAAAAAGTACCTCTGAAAATATTTGATTAAACCCAAAATACTAGGACTTTTTTTATGCCGTTTGAGGGCTTTTGAAGCTTGATTAATGAAGAACAAAACCCAATAATCAAAACAAGAAAAGGGGATGATTATAAGGGGGCGATTTCAAGATAGGCGCTATCAGAAAATTCTGTAAAATAAGATGTGTTCAAGAAAAAGAATAAAACCAACAAAGGAAATTGCAGAAAATTAGGGATTGAGGGGTTTGATTAAGAATCAATATCTAAAATTTTTGAAGAAGAAATGCCTAATTGGTGGCTTGCAATTGCTCTAATAAAATGGCTAAAAATTCTCTAATCGTGGGTTCTTGATTTCCAACTTCTGATTTATCAATTCAAAAAGCTATTTCAACAGAGAATGAAATAGAAGAAGAAGAAAGAGGAAGAGAACTGGTAGAAAAAAGATAGGAGTAGAAGAAGGAAGATGGGATAATAAAGTAGAAGTAGGGAAGGAGAAGGTGTCGTGAAGTATAGGGGAAAGAAAACGTGAGATAGAGAGAGAAAGAGAGACACGAGAGATAGAGGAAGAATACATGGTCCACATGATCAACCTTGGGAGTTCCCAATTCAAATCAAAATACTTCATTCATTCATGATGTTGTGTAAGGGAGTGGGGATGGCCTTTTGAAAGCTTACAACCAAAACAAAACTTGCTAAATTAGAAACTACTTCCTAAATAAAATAGAAATTGCTAAATCATTTCTAAAAACAAATTCTAAATAAACCCCTGGCCAAAAGGCCTTGTTACAAAGAACTCCTTATAACTTGTACAATTGTACCCCCCACAATTAGTGCTTCCTAGGCTTAGGCTTGGGCCTCTACAGCGGATAAGCCTTATCCAAACATGCCAATGATGCTGCATCAACTCCCCCCTCTTAGAAAACTCAATCCCGTTGAGTTTGAGAGGAGGACCAAGGATCCCTTCACCACCATATGTTAAACGATACAGAAGGAGCCAAGCGTCTTCTTAAGCTTTAGATGGGGAGAGACTTTACATGGAACCATCTTGATGTGCTTATTTTGGTATTCTAATGTATATGTGTTGGTGTACCCACAATGGTGGGCCTTCTTGTCAAATAACCATGGTCGTCTAAGAAGGATGTGACACACCTCAATTGGAAGGATGTGACACCTCAATTTGAAGGATGTCACGTTGCACTTTGTCAATAAATCCTCTAATAGCATATGCGACTAAGCATCTCTCCTGGACTTTTAGACTAGTGTTGTTGACCCAGACAACCTTGTAAGGATTGGGTTGCAGTTCGGCTTTCAGACCCAATTTCTTCACAGTTTCTTTAGATACTAAATTTGTGCAGCTGCCCCCATCAATGACCATAGAGTAAACCTGACCATTGCATCAAATTGGAGTCTGAATAATATTGCTACGACACCAATCTTCTTCCTTTTTGGCATGGGTAGAAAGAAGAGGGTGAAGCACATGTACGTGCCTATCCTCATCGAATTCTTTAACTTGGTCTGTCAGGTCATTCTCGGCTTTAACATATTTAAGAGTGTACACTTCTGCTTTAAGGTCTTGTTTGTTGGAGAGTCTTACAAATCGATTTTAACATTGTGCTTGATGATGATCAAAACCCTTGCACATGTGGCACTGATCTGATCATGACCTAGATGTAGAATCTTCTTGACATTGTGAGTTAGAAGGAGAAAACTGGCGATTAGGCTTGGGAGATGATGATGTCACACTCTGGGTTTATGCCCTACTGGTCTGCCTGCTAGAGGAACCACCACTATTATATACTATGTTTCTAGGGGCATTTTCCATGAAACGCTTCTTAGAAGAATGGAGTTTCATGTTATTCTCTATTTGATATGCTATCTAAATAGCATCATCTACAGAAGAATAATAATGATAGCATAGACCTTCAGATATCTGAGGATGTAGACCCTGTCTATACATGATCACTAGAATCTTATCATTCTATTTGATTCTTGCTCCAGCAGCCAATTGTTGGAATTGGTTGGTGTAGGCTTCCACAAACAAAGATCTCTGCCCAAGCTGATTCAACTGTATGTGAGCTCTTTGTTTGAAATCTCGTGGTTCAAAGTTCAAACTGCTTCTACATGATTGCCTTCATCTCACCTCAAGTAGTAATTTCTCCATTGCCTGATTTAGCAAAGCTTTTCTTATATGATGTCCACCAAATCCTGACTGTCCTAGTTAATTTGGCCTTTGCAAACTAAAACTTGCGTTCTTCTGGCATGTCGTAACATCTAAAGTCAGACATCATGCGATGTTTCCAATCCAAGAATGCATCTGTGTTGTGCTTTCCACTAAAGTCTAGCTCATCAATTCTAACTTGTGTATCAAAATCATGGTTGGTATAGATTGACTGATTTGAATCTCCTTTATTAAGCTCTCTTCTAGGTGCCACCTGTTGTTGCAAAGTGTATGGGGGCGTCATGAATGGGAACTTCAATCTGCTAACTTTGAGATGGAATAGAACTGGATGAAGCCCTTGCCCACATTGGTTCTTTTCCTTTTGACTGGATAAATGCCATAATTTTATCAAATTTTGATTGAATATCAACAAATCTGGAGTCAAGTTTAGCTTCAAGTTTGTCCACCTTGGAGTTAAGATTTTCTAGCTTGGAGTTGAAATCCATTTTTGTAGCTTCCAAATCTCTTGCTTGCTTCTTAATATAAAAAACGAAGTCATTGTTGCTAATCCCCATGGTGTAACTCAACTCAGAAAGAACCTGAGAACAGTTCAAAAAGGAGCTAGGACCTCAGCTAGATAGAACCAACGTATTAAACATGGTGTTGATAACAATAGATGGTAAGTAACTCCAAATAATAAAATAATAAATCTGAAATTAAAATTTAGATTTTGGACCAGGGGTAAATTTGTAATTTTCTAGATTTTGAAAAAATTATGAAAATACCTTTATGACGTGTTAGAAAATTATGAAATTTTACGGGCTAGTATGGTACTCCAAAAGCTTCATTTGTTCAAAATTTCATGAATTTTGGACTTATATTCAAGTGATGAATTTTGAAATTTTTAGTTCTAGGAAAATTTCTAGAAAATACAGAAAGTACCTTTGAAAATCTTTGATTAAACCCAAAATACTAGGATTTTTTTATGTTGTTTGAGGGCTTTTGAAGCTTTTTTAATGAAGAACAAAAACAATAATCAAAACAAGAAAATGGGATGATTATAAGGGGGCGATTTCAAGATAGGTGCTGCCAGGAATTCTGTAAAATAAGATGAGCTTAAGAAAATGAATAAAACGAGCAAATGAACTTGCAGAAAATTAGGGATTAAAGAGTGGTTTGGTTAAAAATAAATTGAAGAAAAAATATTTGATTTATGGTCTATGATTGTTTCAATAATATGATTAAGAACTCTCTAATCGTGTTTCTTGATTTTCAACTTTTGATTTGATGTAGGACAACCAACCATTTGCTCTAAAAGCTCGAACTGATAGAGGGAGGTGAATCAATTCTTTTATCTTATAGCCCAGACTAGGCTAGACCCTCGGTCGAACACTCCTTCGTGGGCCCCACCTCTCATGGGTCCTATCTTACATGAGTCGCCCACCTCTCATGGATCGCCCTACCTCGAGTGTGCCCCCGTTTCCCACAGGCTGCTCTGCTTGAGTCTAGTGTGTAAATGTCCCTGCATTAATCATCCCTGGTGAGAAGTTTCAAACATGATACTTTTTTCCCTGATACCACTTTAATACCGGATGACCGTTCATTTGCTCTAAAAGCTCAAACTGATAGAGGGAGGTGAATTAATCCCTTTATCTTATAGCCTAGGCTAGGCAAGGCCCTCGACCGAACCCTCCTTCGTGGGTCTCACCTTTCATGATTCTCGCCTCATATGAGTCGCCCGTCTCCCCCAAGTCGCCCCACCCCAAGTGTGCCCCCGTCTCCCACAGACTATCCCACTTGAGCCTGGTATGAAAATGGCCCCTACATTAGTCATTATTATGTGTGATGGTTGGACTGGTCCTACGAGATAGTTAATCATCAACTTCATGGTGTATTGCGATGGTCGTACCATATTTTTGAGATTTGTGGTGACATTTAATTTTATCAGGGATGCCAAGTATATTTACAAATTATTGGTAAAGGTACTTAAAGAGACGGGAAAGAGGAATGTGGTTTAATAGTGATAAATAATGGCAACAAATTCAATAAGTCAAGAGAAAAACTTATGAATTCAAGAAGATATAACCTATTTTAGACCCCATGTGCATCCCATTGCATAGACCTCATGTTTAAGGATATGGGGAAGATGATGGCAGTGAAGAAGGTGGTAGAAGAGGCCAGAATAACTACCTCATTTATATATAATCATGGGTATGTCATGGCATTGATGAGAGAAGCGTGGAGGCTAGGTATGACGTTTTGCCACTAACTACATAGTATTGCAGAGTACAAAAGAAGGTTGGCTTGAAGGCTCTGTTTTCTTCACAGGAATGACATGACTATAGAGAGAGTAACATTGCAACAAAGAGGATAGCCAAAAAGATGATTAGTAATGCATTCTGGGGTGAGTGTCGTATGGTGGTGAACATCTTATAGCCAATTATGGAGGTCCTTAGGATGGTAGATGGGATAAGAGGTCGACGATGGGATACATTTATGAGGCCATCCACTTGATGAAGAGACAATAAAAGCAATTGCTTATAAAAGACACTTTGACTTCATTAAGATTGTTGATCATAGATGAAGAGACAATAAAAACAATTGTTTTTACAAGATAACTATATACCCTTCCAGGTTGTTCAAATATTTCCCCATAATCTCATATGAAGTGGGTGCCTTTCACACTTGTCCTTGCCCTCCATGCCTCATCTAAATTTTTTTGTAGGTAAAGTTTCGTAGTTGCATTAGCTAGAATGCTATGGAAGAATGAGAATTTTGCATATGCTGTCCTTACTCACACTCCCATGTTACCTTCAATCTCATTTGCTATGAATCTATAGAGTGGTATAAATCAGGATCCACAGGAATCTACTCCTCCTTCGTACTATAGCCATGGGTCATGCTCGCAACTGCATGCATCTCCATGGTGCTGCTAGTGCCCCTGCCTCAAGAGCTACCACCCTAGCCCCAACACCCCTATTACTACCACTATCCCTTTCTTCATGTATAGAAGGCCCAAAATTTGGCTTAAAAGAGCTAACATAATGAAGTTGTTCTCTCTCATACCGATTTGCTATGCTTGCTTGCACTGCAAGACTATATTATTGCCTTTGCTGCTTAGTCTATGTCCACAAGCCCAGGCTTCTATAATATAGCCTCCCTAAACTCTGCCTCCCTCTCACTCCTAGCCCTCTTCGTTTCTTTTGCTCATTCAAGTGCTTCTTCATTACATCCTTGACTTCCTTTGGGCAACGTTTGCATTTTTGTACATTTTTAAAACCACTCGCCAGATGTTGCTTTAGTCGTGACTCATGAGATCCCACCACCACACATCTCCTTGCCACAATTTTTACACTTCTTATATCGGTCCCCCATCAATTGCAGTCTCATGCATCTAGCCTATTTTAGACCCCATGTGCATCCCATT
>Ga0181463_1000598_pt1 | contig 10451 bp, 7 predicted proteins | sample InSIn1gowninarea_FD_119071 | JGI IMG/M metagenome (GOLD analysis project Ga0181463, IMG submission 119071) | Clean room microbial communities from NASA Spacecraft Assembly Facility at Jet Propulsion Laboratory, Pasadena, California, USA -... ... | reverse complement strand
CAAGGAGGAAGGTTCTCCTGTGTTTGTGGCTATCAGATTTGGTGATAGATTAGGCATTAACCAGCCAATTAAAAACGGAATGGAGGAGGGAGATAAGCTACATTTAAAAGGACAGTGGATTCCAAAGGACAAAGCATACAGCCATGGTGGAGAAAAGATGGCTGTTTTACATTTTACTCATCATCCGGCAGGTTTCACCTGCACTGCAGAAAAGTGCTACTCTTAAGAGCTCCAGGAAAATGATAGTATAAATACAGCCGTAGTTGCTTTTTGTGACGATCCTTTTTTGTTGACCATAGACTCTATGCTGTTGCTGGTTGCCTTCTCAGTACCTTTTTTCAACCTTCAATAAATTCCTTTTTAAACACCTTCATAGAACACAATAAACTTCGTCGTTTAAGAAGTATTTTTTACCGAATAAAGATGCGAAAAGTGACAGGCGATTAATTACGGAATAAGCTTTTGAAAGCATTAGCTATCTAAGATGTAATAAAATCACTGGAAACGAAAAGCAAAATTTATTACGTGTTACTAGGTGAAAACGCTGGCAAGAAAATTGAACCTGCTAGATATTAACTCTAAGAAAATGAAAAATTTATTTTTAGGAAGTATATTAATTTTAGCTATGGTTTCCTGCAGCTCAAATGCAGACAAAGCAGACGGAGGTACCAAGACACCCGAAAGTACAAACGAAGTACCTACAGGCACCAGCGGGGCCGGAGCATTAGATACAGCTCATCCAACCAATCAAACAGGACAAACAGGAAACGGCGGAGTAGGAACCGGAGCAAGTTCGGCAACAGGTGCAGGAACAGATGAAAGTGGAAGTGGAAATGGTACTCCATCTGGTGGTCGTCCTTAACGAAGCTCTATCGGCTTAACATTACTAAGGGGGCACTAAGATTTGCGTTAGCTCTACGGGCAAACAGGTTTCGCTCAAGAATTTGTAAGATTCGACTAAAAGTTTTATATAGGAGTAGCTGAAAGCATAGCGAATGAAAATTATTTTGTCCTCTCAAGAAGATAAAAAGACATTTCTTCCGAAATACCTTCATCTGGATCTTGTTTGAACCCAACTGACTTCAACAGTGCTTGTGAAGCCAGGTTATTGTGCGAAGTCATAGAGTGCAGATATTTAATGAGCGGATAATTTTCAAAAATGTATTTAATAAAGTAAGAAACTACTTTCTTGGTGATGCCCCGGTTTCTCATTCCAGGCGTTGTGGCGAAACCAATCCAACAACGCCTGTTGTTTTCATTAAAGCTTTCTAAACTTAGATCGTACAAATGCAATACACCTGCATATTCACCTTTACATAAGTAAAGCCAATCCTGCCCACCATGTTTGGGCGAATACGCCCTGTATTGCTCAAGATCGTTGGCGAAGTTCTTTGCTCCCTCATAATTCTTAAACCTTGCATCAGTGAAAGAATTTTTATCGTCCCGAAACATTTGGTAAAGCTGCTCAAAATTGCGGAGCGAAAGTTTTTCAAAACCCAACTCTTTATTAGAGGGTATATCAGGAAAAACAAAATAAGGTCCCGTTTTTGGATAGATCATACTCCTTGAATTAAGTGACTTGTCAATACTGCTTCTTTTATTTGTTGAACATCATACATATACGCTTTAAATTATACCTCTGCCCTTAACACCTCCAATGGACTCCTCCTTAAAATCCCTCTGCTATTTGTTAACCCAATAACAACCGTCAGCACACAGATCACAACAAAAACAATTACCAATGGAAGAGGCTCAGGAACAAATGAAGTCTTGAATGTATATTTTGCTAAAGCCCAACTCCCCAGAAGTGATAATAATATTCCTGTTAATGAAGCCAGGGCTCCTAAAAAGAAATATTCTAATGCAGTAATAGCAAGTATTTGTTTCCGGCTTGCACCTAAGGTTCGAAGCAGTACACTTTCCTGTATCCGTTGGTATTTGCTTATAAGTACAGATGCAATTAACACCACCAATCCTGTAATGATGCTAAAAGCTACCATGAAACGAATGACGAAACCTATCTTTTCAAGAATGTCATTAAGGGTTTTAAGAACCAATCCAAGATCAATGATGGATACATTTGGAAATTTGCTTACAACAGCTTGTTGAAAACGTGCCGATGCTTCATCAGAAGTCACTCTAGTCATCAATACGTGAAATTGTGGTGCGTCTTCTAAAACACCTTTCGGAAATACCACCAGGAAATTTGTTTGAATCCGGTTCCAGTCGACATCCCGAAAACTCCCTATCACTGTATTGATCATCGCACCTTGCACGTTGAAGGCTAGTGTATCTCCAATATGTAATCTCTGACGTTTTGCCCATCCTTGCTCTACTGATATATAAACAGTACCTGTTGATCCGTCGGTTGTTCCTGACCATTTTCCATCAGTTATGCTTTCAGAGGCAGTTAAAGAGTCACGATAGGTAACTCTATACTCTCGCGTAAGAGCCCGACGTAATGTACTTGTATCGCTGCCAGGTACGTTTGCAGTATTTTGTCCGTTTATTGAGTCCAGCCGCATATTTACAATAGGTACTTGTTGTATTATTGGTAACCGATGCTGTTTTGCCAGTGCAGCCACCTGGTTTTTTTGTGTACTTTGGATATCAAACAACACCATGTTAGGCTGGTTTCCACTTGCAGACAAAGTAACCCTGCTTAATAAAATTGATTGAACAGAAAAGAGCGTACAAATCAAGGCTGTGCCTAAGCCTATAGATACAATTAAAATAGTTGTCTGGTTATTAGGTCTGTACAAATTTGCTAATCCTTGTCTCCACAAGTAACTCCAGGATGTAGGAAAGAAGCTTTGGACTAACCACACCATTAGATTTGCTATTCCCGTAAGAATTAAAAAAGCTACAAGTAACCCTCCTGTAAAAGCGAAGGCTTCTGACCATTCATTTAATTGCAGGTAGGTAAAACAAATAATAAAGAGCAGAATCAGAAAATAGACGACCCATTTTGCCTTGTCCTTACTTAGTGTGTTCTCATTAAATGAAATGCGAAGCGTATTTAACGGCGAGATTTTTCGCAGCGATATCAGTGGTAGTAATGCAAATAACAACGAAATAATTACTCCTAATATGATCCCTTGTCCTATAGCTGCCCATGATATTCCTGTAGTTATTTTAACGGGTATAAAATCTTTTAAAACAATTGGTAAAAACTGCTGAATAATTGTTCCAAGTAATGCTCCTATAACCGATCCTATAAAACCTATCCCTACAATTTGTATCAGGTATATCACGAACGCCTGCCAGGCTTTTACTCCCAGGCAGCGAAGGATTGCAATTGTGCCAAGTTTTTCTTTTACATATATATGAATTGCACTCGCAACACCTATGCAACCTAGCAACAATGCAATAAAACCAACAAGTGATAAGAATTGGGTAAGGTCGCCAAAAGATCGCGCTGAATTTTCTTTTTGTGTTTCCACTGTATCATAACTCAAGCCTTCCCTATTCAGCCTTGGTTCAATATCCTTAACAAGCTTTTGTATGTTAACGAGCTTGTCAAACTTAAAATAATACCGGTAATTTATACGGCTTCCTTTCTGCGATAGGCCGGTTTGAGTAAGGTACTGTAACGGAATGTATACTGTTGGTGCAATCGAAGCGGCAAATCCTGTCTGTCCGGGGGCTTTTAATAAAGTTCCTGCTATAACGAAGGTCACTTCGCCTACTTTTATAGAGTCGCCTACCCTGGCGTTATACTGTAACATCAGTGTTTTGTCAACCAATGCAGCCTGGTGTTGTCTAAAAGAGTTGCCGGCTTTAGAAGGTAATGTTTCTAACTCACCATAGTAAGGGAAATCACCTTCTAAAGCCTTAATTTGAACCAGTCGTGCTCCCTTGCTTTTAGGGAAGTAGATCATGGAAGCAAAACTTCGCTCTTCGCTTCTTCTGTCGCCTAGTGAATCTATTAGCCTTTGACTCTCATTAGTTACCGGTTTATTAGAGGATATTTGAAGGTCAGCACCTATGAGAGAGGCTGCCTGCGTATCGATATCCTGCCGAAGATTATTGCCCAGGCTATAAATTGCCACAAGTGCTGCTATACCTAGAATTATTGAAGATATAAATAGTAGCAATCTCGATCGATTACGCCTGCTATCTCTCCACGCCATTAAAAAAAGCCATCTGCCTCTAACTTTGCCTGAATTATCAAAAATCTCCTTATCCACTCTAAGCTTTTGTATTTTTTTGTCTCTTCCTGCCTTAAAATTGGTCAGGTTAAGTTTGAAAAGTATTGTCTAAATAATTCACGATGTCCCGAAAGTTCGACTGTTATTGCTCCAACTTCTCGTCTTAATTCAGCTTACTGGAATTATTGCCGAATCTGAAACGAGCTTTCCTCCTTTTATCCTTATTATTCGGCCTGTTTTCGCTGCAAATTCTGCATCATGTGTTACAAGAACCAGCGTTGTTCCAGCTTCTTTGTTCAAATCAAAAATCAGTTTCACTACCTTTTCACTCGTTTCCGCGTCAAGGTTTCCGGTCGGTTCATCAGCAAATAAAATTTTCGGCTTGTTTGAGAAAGCTCTTGCTAGTGACACCCGTTGCTGCTCTCCACCACTAAGCTGGGACGGATAATGATGTCCACGATCTGCAAGTCCTACTTTATCCAGCAGTTCAACAGCCGTAACCCTTGCTTTTTTATCACCCCGAAGTTCTATAGGTACCATAACATTTTCCAGTGCGGTTAATGTAGGTATCAACTGAAAGTTTTGAAATATAAATCCTACATGTTGATTTCGTACCTGTGCGCGTTGGTCTTCGTTCAATGTATTTAGTTCAATATTATTTAATTCTACCGCGCCCGTGCTTGCTCTGTCAAGTCCTGCACATAACCCAAGCAGCGTTGTTTTGCCGCTTCCCGATGGTCCTACTATCGACATCGTTGACCTCGCTTCTACAGAAAAATTTATATCATCTAGCACAGTCAGGGCACGGCTTGCACTTTGATATGTTTTGCTTACGTTTCGTATGTTTAAGATGGTTTCCAATTGTCTTATTTAAATTATTGTATGCAAATAAAATTAATGGTTTAATTATTGGCAATACGTTAAGGTGTGGGTAAAGGTGCTGTAGTGCACTTTGTCAATTGTAAACATTAAGTTCCTGAAAATTGTTTGGTGCTTCTTGAGGTAGAAGTGTGTTATAGGGAGTTGACAGGACTTGCTAAGTCTCTTAATCTGGTCAGATCAATTAGAAACATTTTATGAATAAGCTAGTTGTTTTATTATTCGCTGTAATGCTAATGCTGTTTAATTTTTCATGTAATAACAACAATCAGTCAGCAAACGATAATAAGGAGGGGCGAGACGAACATCAAAGTTCTGCTTTGAATGGACCCGTAAAAAAAATTTTATTTTTCGGCAATAGCCTTACTGCCGGCTATGGACTTCAGCCAACTGAAGCTTTCCCCTCACTTATTCAGGCTAAATTAGATTCTGCCGGGTTTAAATATAAAGCAGTAAATGCGGGCGTAAGCGGTGAAACGTCAGCAGGCGGCAATGGCAGAATTGACTGGATTTTGAAACAGCCGTTGGACATATTTGTACTTGAACTTGGTGCAAACGACGGACTTAGGGGAATACCGGTTGCTGAAACAAAAAGCAACTTACAGTTAATAATAAATAAGGTAAAGACTAAGTATCCGAAAGCCAAACTCGTGTTGGCAGGTATGCAGGTACCACCTAATATGGGACGAAAATATGCAGATGATTTCAGGGAAATGTTTCCTGAGCTGGCAAAGAAAAATAGTATGGAGTTAGTTCCGTTCTTGCTTGAGGGGGTAGGTGGTGTACGCGAATTGAACCAGGCAGATGGAATACACCCAACAGCGACAGGTGCAAAAATAGTTGCAGAAAATGTATGGAGGGTGTTACAGAATATTTTGGAAAAATAAACATCATAGGTGAGCTGTGGGCAGAAAGTACAAGTGAGTGACACAACGATGTTGAAAGAAGTTTCAACGCTTGTTCAATAAAAAATACTACTAGCCCAGAGAAGTTATACCTGAAATAATTGAATTATTTGGTCAGCGTCAATGCTTTGTTGTACTCCGGTTGTGTCACTCACTTGTACCGCATCTTTCCAACTCTGCGATTTTTTACAGATAGGCTACTGTTTGCAATTTTTACGATTTCATTGTTTTTAAGAAGGGCATTTACTTTTTAAAACAGGTATAAATACGCTTGAAAAGTATTTATAATATTTCAACCTTTACATAAGAAATGACGCGTGTTTCTACCCAAAATGCTCTCACCTAAAAACTTAACAAATGAAAAAGTTCTTACAAATATGGCTACTTGTAGCCATTATTACCTGCGCAATAAAAAGTACTGTAACAGCTCAGTTGGCTGATAAAAATTACCTGGTATCAGTCGAGAAAATTAAAAATTATTTAGCTTTCGAAGAAAAAATGAAGGTTGAAGGCGCGCTAGACCCTAAAGATGCTGCAAGGGCAGCAAAGGCAAGTTTTAAAGCGTTAAAGGCAAATAGCAGGGCCAGCGAGAATTTTAAAAAGCAATTTAAAAATGCCGGTAATGTAAGTTGGAGCTCCCAGGAAGATGTAATAGTTGGATCTTTTACAAAAGATGAGATGAAGACAAATGTTATTTACGACAAAAATGGCAGGTGGATTCATACTCTACAGTATAGTGATGAAAGGACAATGCCAGAAAAGGTCCGTTCAACAGTTGAGGATAGTTATCCTGGCTATGATATTTCGTTGTGTGTAGAGGTCCACGAGGGCATCAACGTGTTTCATGTAGTACAAATTGAAAATAAAAGGATGTTTAAGCAATTGGGTATTTCTAATGGAGAAGTGAATGAAATTAGCGTGTACAGAAAAAACGTGCATTAATTGTAATTTTAATTTTATAAAGTTTGGAGAGGTTGTCTCAAAAGGACAGCCTCTCTGGTTTTATTAAGTACCCTAAGAGTAACTTTATGTAGTTCTGCGATTTTCGGAGTTTCGATTAAGTTTGGAACACCCGCCTTCTTATAAACCGGCTGCTTATTATCTGGTTCCAGCACTTTCGCAAGTGTTTGTCAGGAGCGATAATCGTTTGATTATTGAGTTGTTAATCCTTATTTTTCTACTCTATTAACTTTTAGATATTTCTTTACATATGTTACCTTTGCAGGCTGAGAAAGTTGACTGGGTGACAATTTGATAAAAAGTAACTATGCTTTTCATCGATTGTTGATCCTTCGACATTGACATTAAGAAATGAAATACGAAAAAGAAATAAATCGCCGCAAAACGTTTGCTATTATTAGTCACCCGGATGCTGGTAAAACAACTTTAACTGAGAAGTTCCTGTTGTTTGGTGGTGCAATACAAACTGCAGGTGCGGTTAAGAGTAATAAAATTAAAAAGCATGCTACCAGCGACTTTATGGAGATTGAGCGGCAGAGAGGTATCTCTGTAGCTACCTCTGTTATGAGCTTCGAGTATAAAAACATGCTTATAAACCTGTTAGATACTCCGGGTCACAAAGACTTTGCTGAAGATACTTATCGTACCTTAACTGCTGTAGACAGCGTGGTGCTTGTGGTAGACAGTGTAAACGGAGTTGAGGAACAAACGCGTCGTTTAATGGAGGTTTGCCGTATGCGCGACACGCCGGTAATTGTTTTTATAAACAAGATGGACCGCGACGGTAAAAACCGGTTTGATCTTTTGGAAGAGATTGAGAAAGAATTAAACATTTCTCTCCACCCAATGACATGGCCTATTAACCAGGGTAAAGATTTTAAAGGAGTTTATAACCTGCATGACAAAAACCTGGTTTTATTTACGGCAAGCACTAAAGGGGTTGATGAGGATTCAGTTGAGATAAAAGATCTGGCAGATAAAATTTTGGATGAAAAAGTAGGCGAAAGAGATGCTGAAACTTTGCGGGAAGACGTTGAGTTAATTGATGGCGTTTACGGAGAATTAAATACACGTGATTACTTGGCGGGCAAAATTGCTCCTGTATTTTTTGGTAGTGCTGTAAATAACTTTGGTGTTAGAGAATTGCTTGACACTTTTATTCGCATTGCTCCAACTCCAAGAGACAGGCAAACTAATTCCCGTGCTGTTAGTGTGGCAGAGCCTAAATTTAGCGGCTTCATTTTTAAAATTCATGCTAACCTCGATCCTAAACATCGTGACCGTATTGCCTTTTTGCGCGTCTGCAGTGGCAAGTTTGAGCGCAATAAATATTTTCACCACGTACGTATAGATAAAGATGTACGGTTTAGTAACCCTTACAGCTTTTTGGCGCGTGACAAAGAAGTGGTTGATGAAGCATTTCCGGGAGATGTTGTAGGGCTGTTTGATACCGGCAACTTTAAGATAGGAGATACTCTAACTGAAGGCGAACAATTTTACTTTACAGGTATTCCAACATTTTCCCCCGAGATCTTTAAAGAGGTGGTGAATAAGGATCCGATGAAAACCAAACAATTGGAAAAGGGCTTGTTGCAGTTGACCGATGAAGGTGTAGCGCAATTATTCACCCAGTTTGGCGGTACGAAAAAAATTATTGGTTGTGTAGGAGAACTTCAGTTCGAAGTTATTCAATACAGGTTACTGCACGAATATGGAGCATCGGTTCAGTTTAATCACCTGCCATTTTATAAAGCTTGTTGGTTAACATCAAAAGACTCTAAAAAATTAGATGATTTCGCTCGCTATAAACTAGCAAACACTGGCGAAGATAAGGATGGTAATATGGTTTACCTTGCTCAAAGCGAGTGGTTTTTAAATACTGAAAGACAAAATAATCCCGACATTCAGTTCCATTTTACTAGCGAGGTTAATAAGTAAAAACTCAGCGTCAGATTTTATATATAAAAAAGCAGCTTACAATTTTGGGCTGCTTTTTTATTTTGATCCGTATTTCTAACAAGTATCTGATCTTGAACGAGTAATAGGGGCTACACCTTCTTATTCGCAGAAACCATGACCAAAATGGGCTTATCCTTATTGCAGATTATTTTTTACTCTATTAAATAAATAAGCAATTAAATTTGAACCTTTCCTTCGACCACAGACGTAATGTATAAAATGAAAAAAATATTTTTCGCGCTAACTCTATGTTCTCAATTTGTAAATGCTCAAACAGACAATCAAAATTTAATTCAGTATGTAAAGCCAATAGTCGGAACTGCGAGAATGGGTCATACCTTTCCCGGTGCTACCGTACCTTTTGGAGCAGTGCAGCTAAGTCCTGATACAGATACCATTCCTTATGAAATGGACGGCAAATACAATAAAGATGTGTATAAATACTGTGCAGGTTACCAGTACGACGATCCTACTATTGTAGGTTTTAGTCATACCCATTTTAGCGGAACCGGTCATTCAGACCTGGGAGATTTTTTAATTATGCCTACAGTTGGCAAACTACAATTAAATCCCGGAACAAAAGATCATCCAGAAAGTGGTTTTCGCTCGCGCTTTTCTCATAATAATGAAACTGGGGAAGCCAATTATTACAAGGTGAAATTGGATGATGATAATATTTTGGCAGAGCTTACCACTACTACAAGAGTTGGCTTTCATCAATACACTTTCCCTGCATCAGATAGCGCTCATATAATTCTCGATCTCATGCACGGTATCTATAATTATCCTGACAAGAATGTTTGGACCTACCTGCATGTCGTTAACGATACAACGGTTGTGGGTTATAGGCAAACTAACGGTTGGGCTAAAAACAGGACAGTTTATTTTGCCATGACCTTTTCAAAACCATTTTTGGAATATGGCAATCAGAACTTTTCAAAGCGGCAGGTCTACCGCGGCTTCTGGGGCAAGTTCAACCAAAGCAAAAACTTTCCTGAAATAGGGGCTCAGCAATTAAGAGCGTATTTCAATTTTAAAACAACAGAAGGCGAGAAGATCAAAATAAAATTCTCCATTTCTCCTGTTAGCATAGACAATGCCGTTGACAACCTGCAGTTAGAAGCGCCAGGCTGGAACTTTGACCAGGTAAAATTACAAGGGCAGCAACTATGGGAAAAAGAATTAAACAAGATTGTTATTGAATCAAATAACCTGGAGGAGAAGCAAAACTTTTATACTGCCATGTATCACGCAGCTTTAATGCCAACTGTTTATATGGACAAAAACGGCGAATACAAAGGTGTTGATCAAAAGGTACACAAAGCCGAAGGCTTCACAAATTATACGTCGTTCTCTCTCTGGGATACTTATCGTGCTTTTCATCCTTATCTCAATATTATTTCACCTTCCCGAAATGCTGACATTGTAAATTCAATGCTTGCTCACTACGATCAGAGCCCCGAGCATATGTTACCGGTATGGTCGCATTACGCTAACGAGAACTGGTGTATGAGCGGCTATCACAGCGTTTCTGTAGTTGCTGCCCTTGTAATTTTACCTGGTCAAAGTTCCAGCCTGGCGCTTCTAACTGCAGGTT
>Ga0181463_1000597_pt1 | contig 10451 bp, 13 predicted proteins | sample InSIn1gowninarea_FD_119071 | JGI IMG/M metagenome (GOLD analysis project Ga0181463, IMG submission 119071) | Clean room microbial communities from NASA Spacecraft Assembly Facility at Jet Propulsion Laboratory, Pasadena, California, USA -... ... | reverse complement strand
AAGATTACCATCCATTCCAATTTAAACTCTGCAATTTTATATACAGTGAGTAAAGTAAAGTGATCTACTGTTAATCTATGGATAAGTAATGCTTCAACATTCTACCATTGACAGGTCCGCCTATTAGATTTGTTCCATCTATTTGTCTCAAGAAAAATGCATTGTTACCTCTGTAACCATAAATGATATAAGGGCCTTGCAATAGGAAATAAAATTTTCCATGTTTACCCTTATCTTCTCTTCTAGAATCCCATTTAAGTACTTTTTCACCTATGTAAAAATCATTAGCTTTGGTCTTTTTATCAAAAATCTTTTTTATTTTATCCTGGATCACTTGTGATTTGACATAGACTTCTTCTCTGGTTTGCTGCAAGCATATTTTCTAATTTATCCTTCTTTGGATATAATTTGGTTCTACTTGTAACTCCTAGATGATCTTCATCACTGGTACTCCTAAAGAGGATGGAAAAATAGCATCCATTCCATATACTAGCTAATAAGGAGATGTACGAATGGACTTTTTGGTAGTTAGTTTTTCTGCCCATAAGGCATTGACAAACTTTTTGTTTCGTGTCTTCTTGTTGTCTTCTAGTAGTTTCTTAATGATATTGACAAGGCTTTTATTTGAGGATTCTGCAAGTCCATTACGTTGAGGGTAATAGGTAGTGGAATGACCAAGGGTAATGTGATATTTGTTACAAAAGTCTACCATTTTCTTTGATTTAAAAGCAGTTGTGTTATAAGTAATGAGATTTTGGAGCATCCAAATATTGAAAGGATATTATTTTCAAGGAATGAGATAATGAAATATTATGTGGCTTGTCTAGAAGGGATGGCTTATATCCATTTAGTGAAGTAAATAATGGTTGTCAAAATCCATTTATGTTGGGATGAGGAGGCTGGGTGAATTTCCCCAATGAAGTATAAGCCCTATTGTTGAAATGGAACTTTTGTGGATATAGGCTTGATATGTAAAGGTAAAAGATTTCTTTTACCCTCAAATATTTAACACTTATGACAGGAGGTCACATGTTTCTTGACATCTGCAAAAGGAGTGTGCCAGTAAAAACTAGCCCTTATAATCTTGTCAGAAGTTGTTTTCCAATACAAGAGTCCTCCATAATCTCCTGCATGAAATTGCTACATAATTTTATCATCTTCATCTTTTAGTAAACAATTTAATAGAATGCCACCATTATCTTTCCAAAATAAAGCATTATCTATCATACAATATTTTAATGATTTCATTTTCAAAAATCTAGCTTTAGTTCTAGATAAACCAGGAGGAGCTGTCAATGGTAGAATGTTGAAGCATTACTTATCCATAGATTAACAGTAGATCACTTTACTTTACTCACTGTATATAAAATTGCAGAGTTTAAATTGGAATGGATGGTAATCTTTTGAATTTAAGCTCAGAGAGAAGACCCTGAGATTTGAAAGGTTCACCATCATAAGTATGAATAGATTAGACTTATAGAGGAAGAAATTTACAAAATTAACTATAGTCACAATTTCAAAGGTTATTGATCTTAAAGTTCTTGACATTTCACGAGGAAATGCCATCCCCATGCGGAGCCACTGTTAGGGTCCTATAGTACTAGGATTCATAATTTTGAATTGTCTATGGTTAGTCTCATAATGTTGTACATATTTTTGCTTTTTGCAAAATGTTTTCCATATTAAAAATTAAAAAATGTAAAGAGGGTATTTCTTAAAAGAATAATCAAAGGAAAAAATGAAAGAGAAAAAGATCAAACAAGTGAAAAAACGAACCCCAAAAAGAAATAAAACATATCACGGAAGTGTGAAAATTAAAATGCCACTACTTTTTACTTTACTATGAAAAATAAGGTTATCTATAGCTTGTTAGAAATGCCACAATCCATGATGGTCAAATAGCTTAATATTGACTCATTCATGTTTTAAATTTCATGTTGATAGATAGAGAATAAAATCCTAGAAAAACTGTTTAACCTTGGCAGATCAATAGTTAGATAGAGAATAAAAATGAGCTCATTAGTTTAATCTAAGCCACTGGAAGTTATAACATTAGAATTATATAGTTTTCTTGTAAAAAGAAAAAGAAATAAAGGGTCAGCAAGCTCAAATTCACCCAATAAAGTGAATAAAAAATGTCAGGATAAATGAAGGGTAGGTAGAAGAAAGGTTGCAAATGCACAAGGTTGCTGAGTCAATAGCACATTTATCATGGTTAATCCTATGTTTCATGTGTTGGGGGAAATGTAAGAAATAAAGGATATTAAAAAGCTTGTTTACTAATTTCCCCTCCTTTTACTACACCCCCACATGTTGTTTTTCTAATTTCCCCATTATCCCTTCATCACTTATAAATACCCTTTTTTCCCTCAGTTTGACCTCTATCCCTTGGTTTCACACATTTCCCTAGAAAATACCCTTCAAAATTCATCCCCCCTACCAAAAACCCCTTTCCTTGTGTGAAACCCATTCCCCATTAAAAATATTACTTCCCCCCTTATTAATTTCTCATTTCCCTTCAAAACCCATGAAAAACCCTTTTATGCTAAGTTTTTATCCACCCCACATTATGTAATTAACACCCCCCATTTCATATTTCCCCAACAAACCTTTTTTAACCCACCAACCCATGGTGTAGTTAAAAAGACCCTGCCACATAACCCATGGTCCCACCTTATTAACTCACTTCTTATATCAGAAAACCTGACAATTATACACTAATTAATTACAATTTGCTGTAATCAAGTCCCAGGCCCTCCAAATCCCTTTCCTGATTCTATCCGTACAAATTAACCATGCAATAAATGTCCGATCTCCTGCCCCCAGATCCAATGGTATACATCCATATTGTGCGGGTTCATCATCCAGTTGATAACATCTCGAGAGCATGCGAGATTCACAATTTTACCTGGGTGTTGTTCTAATACTTGGCGGCACTAGGTGAGATTGTGTGCTCGCGAAAAATACTACCTGCCATCCAAAAGCAGTGCGATGGCCCAGAAAACCACCTCCCTACCTAGACCAAAAACTGCCCACTGTTTATTTATATTTTCCATGCCAAAATGTGACAGTTACTTGTTAAAAGGCAAAAAAAGCTCCAAATTTCTCTTTTCTTGCATTTTTCACTGTAAACTGATGCTAACCTATTTGTGGCACCCTGAACTTGAAACGGCCAAATTGATCATCGTCTGCCACCTGAAGAAGCTCTAAAGACCTAATTGAAGCAACCAATTGACAACTGAAGCCACTGCATCCTTTGCATTCACCACTGAATCCAGTTTGCAAGCCAAACCATCGATTTCCAGGTATTCTTGGGAAAAACCAGAATGACACTTCAATTTGAAAATGCATAGTTTAACTGAATGGTTAAATAATTGAAATTAATTAATAAACTTTCCAAATTGAAGAGAAATTTACTTGTATACCCCAAACCCTTCATTTACAGACTCTAACTACCCTCCAACTCTACTAGTGTTTATAAACCTCACTTCTGAAACCCCTCAAAGCCTAATTCAAATCTATAAACTCAATTATGGCTTCCCAAACCTCCTTGGACATGAGACCTCTACATACCCCTCACCTGGACATCGACCACCCTACATTAGCAAATAGAGACTTCCAAATAAAGGATACCGCTTCCCTTGCTTACCTTCTAAAGCTCCAATGCTAGAGTAAGGACAAATTCTTGAACCAAAACGATGACATTCACCTTTGGGAGTCTAATTTTCCCAAATATTTGTTTCTAGAAGCACACCCATTCCTAGACATCATCCACTTATTTCATGCTTGCTACATTCCTATCCAAAGTTCCATTGTCACCCCTGACCAACAAGTTTTGTTTACCATCACTGCAAAATCCATTAACCAAATGTTGCAGGTCCAAGCAAGCCATAATGAGACTCTATTGTGTATTGGAGACTTTCTGGACCTCTATGTCAAGTTAGACCTGCCCAAAATAACCCACATTTTCCAAACTTTCATCATAGAGGAATGTCATACTCCCACAGATAGTCCCCCTTAAGCTGCCACCATTTTTTCTAAGAAAGGTAGAGAGATTATTACCATGCTCTCTTGCATTTTAGGATATACCACAAATGAGCATGTGGATGAGGTTTTCCTGGCCTTCCTTTCCATCTTTAGCCTAGGCAAGCCTCCTATTTTAATTTACAACTATGCTCAGCTCATAGAAGATAGGATGCATGAGCAATTCACTAGATTACCTACTGAAAGAGTCTTCAAGTATTCATTTGTACTATTTCACATTTTTTTATACTATCAATCAGACAAACTCCCAATAAGTATCTAGAAGTTGGATACCAAAGGAAATCAAAGATTAGTTATTTATTGGACACCCTTAATTCAGAAGTACTCCACTATTTTTTTTTGTAAGCTAAGGAGGGACCATTCATATTCATTAATTCGAGTTGAAACCTGTACATGCACATGGTGGCCTCAACCCACCCCGAAGGGAAACCAGGTCTGTTGGCCACCTAAAGTTTTTTGCAGCCATCCAAAAACAAAAAATGTTGAGTGTTCTTCTCCAAGCTAAGTATACTAGACATTTAAAGAGATTACTGCTAGTTCTTATCTACATTATGAACTGTAATCGAAAACTAGAAGCTATCATTCTACATCCAAAAACTAAAGAAATTTATACATATCTCCAGGTGTTAGTCTGCCATGGCCTCCTGCTGGTCTCCTTGTTCCTTTATTCCAGAGTTGATCTTCCTTATCTGTTGCTGTATCTCTTCCAGTTTACTTTCCTGCATTATGAGGGTTACCTAAATATTTTGCATCTTTTTTTTCAAGTTAGGAATTCCCTGAGCTAGTTCCACCATCTCCATAGCAACTTGCTCCATTTCTTTTTCCAACAGCCTCTTCATAACTCAGTACACATGTAAGGCTTGTTTGTATAGGGTCATACACCCTCTGGTATTTCCTGGATCCGACAGCAGGTATTCCCAATCCTCCATTTTTTATTCTGACTGACCCTGTGTAGCTTCTTCCTCCATTCTCTGAATTATTCTCTGGATGTCCTCGTCGGTGTTTTCACTGTAAGCTCTCTCTGCATACTGGACCCTCTTCTTCAACGTTTTCCTATACCTTCTTTTCCCCATCAGTATTGGTTCGCTTCTCTCCCATTGTCTGGCCGGTCTTCCTCTCCCTCTACCGCTTTGGGTCCTTCCCCGTCCTCCACTCTCTCTATTATCATCCTTTACTCTACCTCCCTGATCCTTCATACTGAAGGTGCCACCCAGGTTGCCTTCCGATCTTCACCCTCTTCCTCTCCTTACTCCATACTTCGTTTCTTCCTAAATTTTGTCCATAGGGGGCCTCTCTTCCTCCACTACACTCTTCCTTGGCCACTGTTGGTATCATCCCAAGACCCTTTTTCCTTCCCAAAAACATATCATTTATCTATACATTTTCATCATATATCCCTCAAAATCCTTGAATATTGATTATTAATCGTTTTATAGTTATTAAATTGCATAGAAATTAATTTAGGGGTTTTATGTTCAAGAATTGGAAGTTTTTGATGACATGGTTACAGGAAGTACCCACATCCTGTAATGAGCTTATCATTTGACATGTGGCGCAGCAGATGAGCTAGAACGAAAGGCATGGGCGAAAAGCAGAATATCCAAGCATGGACAAACACCTATCTCCCAGCCAAATCGAACCTCCTATGTATGCAGTCAACTCAAGTCAAAGAAGGGCACTCTGGCAGATAAAAGCAGCAACAACATCGTTCCATTTTCATTTTAGTTTTTTTTGTTCTTTTTGAAACACTTAGTATGGAAACATTTTGAAAAGGCTTATGTAATAAAGGCGGCAATAGCCGAATGTACATTCATTGTATCGATGACATGGCTGTGCGTACGCATATGTAAATACAGTCACGTTAATGTTTGGGAGGTTAATCATTGAATCATTTTCTCAGAACAAAGTTTTAAGTTAATACAAAAGATATATTCACAGTCACGACGTGTGTATACCTCTTGCATTGATTTGATAGCTGATCGGTTATAGCCAGTGTACCCTTAGGACGCGGACGGGCCCTGCGTTCTTCGATTGGTATTCTGTTCATTTATTTTGTTACATTTCGGTTATCACATGTTCGCACAGTATTTATATTGGATTCGATTTATATAGCATATGGTTTGCATCACAATTACGATTACATAGCTTTCGATTTACACAGCCTATGGTTTGCATAGCAGTTACATAGCTTTCGATTTCCATAGCCTTTGATTTTCACTGCATGTATATGGCGTGCGCTTATGAATGGTTTATGGCTATGTTGAATGGACAGCACTAGGATCTGGAAGGGAGTCTTGTAAGGGATTCGATCCTTGTGTGACTTATAGAGACATTATCATAAACTCTGTTTTGTTTCACAGTTCATTGATGTTCTCCTTATATAGTTTGATAGTGTAAATATCTTTGTATGCTGTATGTGTTTACCAAAGAAGGGTTTTCTGGGTGACATCTCTGTAAGGAGGTTAAAATCATTGTTACACACATACACAGTACTTAGGTTCATGCTTTGATTTGATAGATGCATCTCATAACAAGCACTATAATCAAGCATATCAGTAGGGTAATCTAGGTGTGTGAATGATAGGCTACATATTCCAGTCTTCCATAAAGAAGCCTTGTAACCTACATCATAATCACTTGGCCAGAGATTCTTTATGTCTATATATTTTAGACCACGCCTCTAAGCTTACGCACCTCGGTCGATATTAAATATAGAGTCTAGTCTAGTACCCTAGCTGGAACCACTACATTTTGGCGCCATTGCCGGGGAGGCGTACTTAAAGGATTCAAACAAAAAGAGAAAAAGTTTCAATACACAAAAAAATATAAAATAAACAAAAACACAGTTAGAAATCATGTTCATTTATGCCTAGACTTAGAGACAATCAAGGGAGATTTGTAAGAACCCCCCACCATCTAAAAACTGACCCATCATCAACAGGAGCAGACTCTCTAGGGAATACAACACCAGCTGAGGAAGTTATCCAAACATTGGCAGAAAGATTTTATTGAGGACAACAACTTACTCTTACTGAGAGGGAAACTCTATTTGCACATAATTCACAACAGAAGTCCTTTCCCAGAACTTTGACACAAGGGAAAAGTAGTATCATTACCAACCCAACTTTCTTTCTCTCTTTTCCACCAAGTGACACAGATACAAAGAGACCAATTAGAATGGCTGAGGAGGGATCTGGATCAGTTCCCCACCAAGAGGAGGAGGAGTCAACTTTTAAGTTCCCTATACAAGAACCACAGGAGGATGAGGAGATCAAAATGAAAAATATACCCCCATCCGTGCTACCCAATTTCTATGGTATGGCTTCAGAGGATCCAGACTCATTTTTATTTGAGTTTGACATTGTATGTCAAACTTATGGCTATACAGACGATGCACATAGACTGAGATTGTTTCTAGCCACATTAAAGGCAGCAGCCTTGAAATGGTTTATGGGGCTAGGTGAGCATGCCATAGTGGATTGGGATGGCATGAGGAGGATATTTCTAAGGAAATATTAGCCTTATTGCAGATCCAAAGACTCTAAAGATGACATCTTTAGAATGAGTCAGCAGGAGGATGAAACCTTAGAAGAATATTTAGAACGGTTTGTCTATAACTTGAAAAAATCTAAACACCGAACAATGCCTCTTGAACTGGTCCGCACAATATTCTTGAAAGGTATCCGAGAGGAATACATGGATGATATCAACTTAATGGGAAAAGGTGACATTTCCGCCTTATCCTTTGAAAAAATAGTTGAACTGTGTGAAAAATATTCAAGAAGTAAAGCCAAAATGGGAAAGAGAACCTTGTCATCTAGGGTCACAAAAACTGCCTCTGCTAGTGTCACCCGGGCTGAAATTGGTAATCTTTTAGAAGAGTTCAAAATAGATTTGTTGAGCACTCTAGGAAACCAAATTGATACCTTAAAAGCCAAAAAGAAACAGGAGGAAGAAGACAATATCATGGCTATTTTCTGCCCCAAGTGTCGCAAGAAACATGCATTAAAAGACTGCCCTCTAGAGAATATCCAAGTATGTGCTTTCTATACTGAGCATCATGATATGTTTAACTGTCCTAAAGTTAAAATTTTGTAGAACTGTAACATGGCAGCCAGCACAAAGATGGAGAACGTGTACTACATGGGAGCAAAGCGACCATGGCAGCCAAGGCAAGCACCCCAAGGTATGTTTCCTAATCAAAATATGCAATTTCCTATGAATGATCAGATGTATGCACAAAACTCATGGAATATACCTATGCCATGGCAGCATGGAAACCAACAAAAAAATCAATGGAGACCGTCTCAACAGTATTCCCAATCCTACCATCCATATCCTCAATCATACCCACCTTACTCACAGCCATATCAACAGTACCAACAGCCATATCCATCACATTCTCAAACATATCAGTAGCACCCTCAGCAAGTTGTTTATCAGCCCCAACCTTCTCAACAAGCACTGCCTTCTCCTCCATAAATAAATGTACCACAACTTCAATTTCCAACTAACCCACAACCTCCCAGACCCACACAAATACTTGCTCAAACTGTCCCAAATCCGAATAATAGAGCAGAGAGGCCATCCTATAATGTAGAGGAAGGAACCTCCTACTCCACACTACCTTTGCAAAACATTAATCTGAGGTCTGGTAGGGTGCTTCAAAAGGATTCTGCAATAACAGATCAGCAAGAAGAAAACTTAGAAAAATAAAATGAAATGACAACTCAAACAAAACCAAGCAGTGAAACCAAGGACAAACGGATGCAATCACTACACCCACCTTTTCCAGACCGTTTGGTCCAAGTAAAACCACCACTGCCTCCACCACAATTTGATGTCTTAGATGAACTTAAAAATGTCTACATAAAAATCCCTTTGCTGCAAGCTATAAAGGACATTCCTATTTACACCAAAGCCATCAAAGACATGTGTCTCAAGAAACCTGCTAGAAAGAGGATTGATCCTCAGACCATTCATGTTTTAGGAAATTTAGCAGGCCTTATGACCAATACCATCTCCATGGAGAAGTATGTTGATCCGGGCATTCCAAAAGTGACCACCATCATTAACAACATACGGATTCCAAACACCTTGATAGATCTAGGAGCCGCAATCAATGTCATGACCCTTGAAACCATGAGAACACTCCAGCTTATGAATTTGCAACATACCACGATTGTTCTTGAACTAGCTGAAAGGTCCAAAGTCATTCCTGAGGGGATTTTGGAAGATATCATTGTCTCACTGGACTCTTGGGAGTATCCAGTGGATTTCCTAGTCCTTCAACCCAAATCCAATCTAGGAAGACATCCTATTATTCTAGGTAGACCATGGTTAGCGATTGCTGATGCATTTATTGGATGCCGATCAGGCAACATGATTATTTCTAGAGGGACCGAAAGAAAACAACTCACCCTCTATCCATCGGCACAATGACTTGCAGTAACACATAACTTGTGGCTTGATGATAAATTTAATGATAAAGAGGAAGTACAATCTGTTTTTAGCATTGACCAGATCTATGATTTCAACGAAGACAATAATGATTTGGTAGAATTATTTCTTTCTCAACTGGATGTATCTAAAAATTTAAGAATTGAACAATATAATGCTGCATATTTACTTCTGGCTCAAAACTTTCAAGAAACATGCACTATCCACTCCTTGCAATCTACATTTCATGACATCTTTCCAGTTCAATCCATCACCAATACACAGAGTCAAGTCATAGAGATCAGTCCAGGGAAAACATTGAACATAGGCAACCACCTAGACTCATCTCAGCAAGAGAAATTGATTAGACTCTTGAAGAAGTACCAAAAATCCTTTGCTTGGGATTACACTGACATGCATGGGATTCACCCCGACACATGCACTCACCACATCTACACAGATAGCACAATTAAACCGGTGAGGCAACCACAAAGAAGAATGAACCCCATGCTCCAAGACATTGTCAGAGAGGAGTTGCAAAAACTTTTGAGAGTCAACTTTATATATCCTATTTCTGACAGTCAGTGGGTATCCCCATTGGTTATTGTGCCCAAGAAAAATGGCAAGTGGCGCATCTATGTTGATTACAGACAGCTGAATAAAGCAATGCTCAAAGACTACTTCCCACTGCCATTTATTGATCAAGTGTTAGACACCCTAGCCGGCAAATCATCATTTTCCTTTCTTGACGGTTTTAGTGGCTACAATCAGATCTGGATTGCCTCTGAAGACTAGGACAAAACCACATTCACCTATCCTTGGGGCACCTATGCCTACAATGTTTTGCCATTTGGACTTTGTAATGCTCCAGCTACATTTCAGCGAGCTGTGTTAGCTATTTTTGCTGATTTGATTCATGATTGTGTTGAAGTGTATATGGATGATTTTTCAGTATATGGCTGTGAGTA
>Ga0181463_1000594_pt1 | contig 10465 bp, 5 predicted proteins | sample InSIn1gowninarea_FD_119071 | JGI IMG/M metagenome (GOLD analysis project Ga0181463, IMG submission 119071) | Clean room microbial communities from NASA Spacecraft Assembly Facility at Jet Propulsion Laboratory, Pasadena, California, USA -... ... | reverse complement strand
TGATGATGCATCCAATATGAATGATCTAGATATCCACTCAGTTGAGATTGAAATATTACATCTCAAGGACAACAACATTCCAAGAGGCTTGGTGCCTTTAGAAGATTTGTTTGATTGTGATGATGTTGCCAAGAACGCCACCATGGTTCCTATAGAAAAAGTTGTTGAAGATGTAAACATTGGCACCACTGATAATCCTAATATGGTTAAGTTTTCAAAATCCTCATCTCCAGAAAAAAAAAGTAAGTACATATCCTTAATGAAAGAATTTGTTGAAGTATTTTCTTGGGACTATTCATGTCTGAAGGTTTATGACAAGAGTATCATTCAGCATACCATTCCTATCAAGCCAAATCGAAAGTCATTTCACCAGAAACTAAGGAGGATTAATACCAAATCATTTCCATCAATAGATAAAGAGGTAAATAGGATTTATAAGCCTGGTATCATAGTCCCTATTTTATTTTTAAATGGATGTCTAATCTAGTGCTTGTAAGAAATAAGACCAAGGAGATTCGTCTATGTATTGATTTTAGAAATTTGAACAAGGTATCCCTGAAAGACAATTATTTCCTGCCACAGATGGATCATATACTTCAGAGGCTAGTTGGGTCCTCTAGAATGTCATTGCTATATGGATATTGCGGGTACAATCAAATTCTGGTACATAAGGATGATTAGCTCAAGACAACCTTTATAATGCCATGGGGTACATTCATGTAGTACAAGATGGAATTTGGATTAAAGAATGCGGAAGCTACTTTTCAGTGGGCTATGGAAATAGATTTGACAATGAAAAAGATGTATTTTTGGTTATCTATTTAGATGATCTTATAGTGTTTTCAAAATCCGATCAAGATCATTTACATCATTTAAGAATTATTTTTCAGAAATGTGTAAAATTTGGCATCTCACTCAACCCAAAGAAGAGATTATTTGTCATGGAAGAAGGTAAGATATTGGGACACATCATCTCTAAGGATGGAATTCACATTGATCCTACAAGAGTGCAGGCCATTCAACAATTAGATTTCCCAATGAACAAGAAAGAGATTTAGTCTTTCAATGGGAAAACCAATTTTCTGAGAAGATTTATACCTAATCTAGCTGAGCATTAGAAGGAAATGACAAAGATGCTAAAGAAGGATAGTGAGGTAAAGTGGTCTTTAGAGGCCAAGAAATCATTTCATGTAGTAAAGTTTGCATTATCTACTGCTCCTATTTTGATTAGCCCAGATTACACTTCAAGATTCATCATCTTTTCTTTTGCCTCTAAACATACATTAGCAATAGTCCTAATGCGAAAGAAAGATCAGAAAAATGAGTAGCCCATAGCAATTTTTAGTCACACTATAAGAGATGCAACACTAAGATACAATATCAGTGAGAAGCAGGCCTTGGCTTTGGTGAAAGCTCTCAAGGATTTTCAAGTTTATATTCTACATTCTCACACTATTGCTTATGTTCCTACTACAGTCGTGAAAGAAATTCTTGCATAGATAGATCTCGAAGGTAGAAGGGGAAATCAAATTGCAGCTATGCTGGAGTATGACTTGGAGATAAAGCCTACAAATCTTATCAAGGGACAAGGTTTAGCTAAACCCATGGCTGAATCAAATCTACATGCACTAGACATCAATTTGATTGTTGCACTTTCTATAGAACAAGAAGAAGATGATCCTTTTCTATAAGTGTATGAAATGCTTATTTCCTCTCCTTGGTATTCTGACATTTTTTATGTCTTGCAACACTTGAATCTTCCACCTTAAGTTCCCAAAGGTAAAGCTAGATATCTAAAATTCAAAGCTTCAAAATATTGTATTCTAGATGGTGTTCTATATTGGAAAGGTCCTAGTGGTATGGTGATGAATTGTTTGGTGGAAAATGAAGCCAAGGATGTCATGAAAGATTTCCATAAAGGAGACTTTGGTGGTCATCACTTTTGGAGAACTACAGAAAATAAGATCTTAAGAGTTGGCTTCCATTGGCCCACCCTCTTTTCTAATGTATACAAAATAGTGATGATATGCCATGAATGCCAGATTTTTCAAGGAAGGAGAAAGATTTTTCCATTACCCTTGTAGCCTATCTCAATTTCATCTCCTTTTCAATAGTGGGATCTTGATTTCATTGGTGAAATCCATCCTTCATATTTAGCACAACATAAGTGGATATTGATAGCCATCGACTACTTCAAAAAGTGGATTGAGGCAAGCCCAACTAGGCAAGCTACTAATTCTATTATTATTCAATTCATTTAGTCTAATATCTTTTCTAGATTTGGTTGCCCACATAAAATAATTACTGACAATGTTGCTTCCTTCATGTCAAAGAGAATGGTGGAGTTCTGTGCCAAATACCATATTGTGTTAGGACATTCTACTACTTCTCATCCATAAGGGAATGGTCTTGCCTAATCCTCTAATAAATCCTTGGTAAACATCATCAAGAAGGTTCTAGAAGTGAACAAGAAGACCTGGCATAAAAAGCTCATCAATGCCTTATGGGTGGGCAGGTTCAGCACCAAAAAAAAATAGGTATTTCCCCTTTTCAATTGGTCTATGGGATTGATATAGTTTTTCCTTCATCTTTGGTTGTCCCAATCATGAAAATTCTATAGGAATTGGATAGTGAATTTAATGATCTACAAAGAAGGATAAATCAGATGATTCATTTACAATAGACAAGAGAAGAGGTTATTCCAAACAAATCTAAACTTCAGGTGAAGATAAAAAAAAATTATCATCGGAAGACCAAGGAAGACAATTTCAATCTAGGAGATGTGGTTCTTCGGTGGGATGCTAGAAATAAAAAAGAGGGAAAACATGGAAAATTTCAAAAATTATGGAAGGGACCTTACAAAAATTCTACTTTCATGGGAAAAGGTGCTTTCTTATTGGAATAAATGGATGGAGGAGATTATTTAGGAGGAACAATCAATAGTAGGCTTATTAAGCACTATTATGTTTCAAAGAGTTATGAAATTTCATCATCATTGTATATACTGGTGTGTACCTTATTTCCAGCAATCTAAGAGGTTTCATAGGAGTTTGAATCCCGAAGATAATGCCCTAAGGCTTCTTTGGTCAGCTACTATTTTGGTTTTTATTTTACTTTTCAATCATTGTCATGTCAAAAAGTCAGTCAGTTTTAAGTCAAAAGTCTATTTTTCTGCATGTTGACTCCATCGCCCAATAGATAAGGCTACTTGGTATACAGTGTTCTTGACACCTCCAAGGAGCTTTCATCCCCAGTTGGAGCCAATGTTAGTGTCAGTCTTGTTTTCATGTCACTTAGATCAAATGTGCCTTTACTAAGCTTGTCAGGACTATCAAAATCAAATTTTTCATGTTACTAGCTTTACATAGTAAAATTTGGTCAGTTTAGAAATGAGTTCAATATTTTGAAAATTCACTCATGATGATCACCTATCACGTTTATATGAAGGTGTCATAATAAAACCAAGTCATTCATCATCATCATTTCATTCAGTTTCAGGTCATCCATTAGGTCGCTAGGGTTTCCAAGTTCCATCATCATCATGAATAAATCTAGTGGTGAATAGATCATGACAAGGAGATCTTTAGCACTGATTTGTTGAGTTATCACAAATTCATCACACTTTTAGTTTGAAAACCTCCAGCAGAAGAAGTTCCAATTCCCAGGAAAGTGAAAACACACATTAGGTTTCAGCCTTAAAGGTGACTCTATTTTCAAAAGTGAAAAAATTATGTTTTTCAAAGGGTTTCTCTCATCATGGAAGTAGAATCTTCACTAGAGAGGAAGTGATATCACAAGGGATGGAAAATCCTCAGATATGAGCCATCAAATTGCAGTGAAATCAACTCATCTCCCTTTATCAAATAATGCTTTGAAGATGTGAATTACTTGGATTTCTGCAAAAAGGGTGAGTGAAGTAGGATTCAATGAGCAGTTGATAGATTGGGTGGCATCTTAGTTGAAAGGTTAAAGTGCTATTGTTACTGGTGTCGAATTCACTATTTTAGTGGCTTCCATTTCACTTGCTATAGGGATACGAGACAATAGTTAATATTGGTTCAAGGGGATGAGCCTAGATCTTGAGTATTATAGACCCTTCTTGAAAAAACCATACCGGGAAAAACATGCTCATGTTATGCCTTTTAGGTACTTATTGGGGATGTATGCCCCCTTGATGAATATTTCCAGGAAGTTCTTTACATGTGAAGGAATATTCTCCAGATTGTATGCTTATTATATTCACGTCCTAATGCACTTTACCTCTCAAAAGAAACTCAATATGTGAAACTACCTATGCAGGAGCATTGCCAAAATGTCAGAGAAGATTCAGATGAAGAATAAGGAGAACTACCCTAGCCTATTTCATCATAGTCTGATCAAGACTATAGTCCTTCATCAACTTTCAGAGAAAGGTATGAGTTGGGAAACTTTTTTGGAAAAAACCCTGAAATGGCATGAAGCCAATGTAGCATCTCAACCCTCTAGCATGCCAACACAACAAATGGAAGTGGGGTCCTCTAGAAAACACGTTAAAAGAACAAAAGAACATAAGCCCAAGGTGACTAGGATGTACAAGAGAGGGAAGAGGATTGTGTTTTCTTCTCATGGTGAGAAATAGACCAAGCCTTCTACATTAGCAAAGCATGGATTAGCAGCATAGGATAAAGAAATCGTTGAACATGAATTTGAGCTGGTTGATTTAGAGGCAGAGGACCAGAATTTAAGCATGCAGCAAATGGTCAAAGATAAAGACTATCAAATCAAAGAGCTCACAGTCAACATGGTGAGAGCAAGGTACATCATTTCATTCCTTGAATCGGAGAATAGTCAGCTTGAAGCGAAGCAATTGATCATGGAAAAAGAGAAATTTTTTTTATTGAAGTAGGTTGGCAAGGGAAAAGCAGTCATAGAGTCAAGTGAACCTAAAGGAACACAAGGGAAGAGTGAGAAAAAAAGGCCAAGAACAAAGGGGCTAAAGAAGGCATTGCAAGAAGAAGCAAAACATATTTTTTTGAATTGTAATTTTTCCTAAATATTATGCATTTAGTAAAAACTATAGGTAGATCCTAAATATTTTCATTGAAAGAATGTCTTATGGAATGAAAAGGGGAAACTTTGATTGAGAAGATATAAATTAAGTGAGATGTAAGATTGGGTTTTATATATGACATCATGTTTTGCTGAATAGTTCCACTCGCAATTGTATGTGGATGATTTTATGCTTCTTGTATGCAAATTTGATTGTCAGATGAGATGGACCATTATTGTGTTCTTTTACAACCAATGTGTGAGCTATTTATAGATTTTCAAGCTCAATGTACTATAGAACCAAGAAGATGACACATGTAGGATTCATGTAGACTATGAAAAACAACATGTAGAATATCAAAATATTCTAGATATCTAAATTAGATGTCATAGAAATTACATAAAATAGTATTTTGATATGGTACTATAAATTGTATGGTTGGTTTTGGTATAGAAATATTTGGCATTTTATATAGAAACTTGCCTAATATGGCATGGAGATATTTTCTACTTGATTAAGAATGGTATATTTTGGTTTTCATGGAGTTTCTTCCAATTTAGAAAACATTAAAATATTGTTTTGCATGAAGAAAAGTACATCAAATGCATATAAATAAGGTTAACACCTTAGTGATAGGAGAATAAAAAATAACTAAGTATCTTATGCTTGTAGGAAAAACTTCAGGCCAAGTTTGGCCCAAGCAGGGGAGTATGTAGTGTCCCTTCTTGGTGAGATAGACTTGATGACACATTAAGAGGGTGATTTTGATATAACAATATAATATTATGTGTGAGAAACTTATGTACATTCTTATATGCTATAGACCTAGTTTGGGTCACCTAGTTGTTGTGTGCTTAGGATAATATCTATGGTTGTGTGTAGAAGAATTGATTTTGTTTAAGAACATATTATCCATGTTTTCTCTTTTGGTATCTTAGTTTGGCAATATGATTATGACATGGATGTTGATTTAGGATTGAGACACATAGATCCATGGATGATCATGGTTATGTGGAACATATGGTTAATTATGATTTATGGATGATACATGATTTATATGATTATATATGTTTAATATTGTAATTAGCAAGATGTGGTAGGTACATATTTATTTGCAAACAAGGATGCTCAAATTATAAATCACTGTGAAAGTCATGATCCATGATTTTTATGATTTTATATGCATAGTAATTTTACTGGGTAGGATGTGATATGGAACGTGGTTATTTTTAAACAAGGATGTTAAAATTTTAAATGGCTACATAATTCATTTCTCTAGAACCAAAATGGTTGTGGAAGTCATGCACAATCTTTGGTAAAATGTGAATAAGTTAATTATGAAATTCATTGATTCCTTTGATCTATGAGATTGTGATGTGTGCAGGTCTTGGAGCAAGGCCTTACCATCTAATCATCAGATGGGTATGAGCTCACAATCAATACCTTAAGCTGAAGCGTGCAATTTCAAAGTAGAGTAGATGAGAAGTCATGGAAATTAGGGTGCGGAGTCCTAAATCCATGAAAGATAAAGACATGGAGTCTTGTATCTATAATAAAATGTTTAGGGCATGGATTCCTAAATATTTAAAAAGATCAAGGTGTAGAATATTGGATCTTTAGAGTAGACCAGGGCATGGAGTCCTCAATCTACTAAGCCACGAAGATGCATGCAATAGGGGTACCGAATCCCTATTCTCTAGAAGAAAAATACAAGTCATGGGATGCTTAGGGATGAATTTCCTTAATAAAACATATTTTCTAACAATCCTAGAGTGAATTTCTAAAAATATAAATTCATGTCTAGCATCTCAATCGTTACTTTCCAAAAATAGTAAATCACCTTACATAAATTGGAAATGAAGTATAGTTGAAGGAAAATCACTTTACTTATCACTAATCAATCCTAATGGTTCAATCTCGAATTAATCCTCAATATTATTAATATTATTATTATCTTTTATGAGACTATGATATTATTATTAAAAGAGAATTACAAGTCACCTTCATCTCCTCAATCACTTCACACCTCTCTCCTTGATAACTTTCATGGCTCTATGTAAATCTCTCTCTTTTAATAATACATTACACTCTATTTAAAGCACTCATCAAAGAATGGAACATTCCTCTTCAACTCATTAAATATATGTCATAAAAGATTCCTCTTATGCTCCCTTTAATGCATAAGTTACACTATCCTTAACTAAGGCATGCATACCTCTCCTTAATGGCATGAGTTACACTCCTATAAATGGAAAACAATGCATGCATATTATTCCTCCTTTATAAGAAGAATTTTTTTTTCATCCTATATATGTGTCTCATGTATTCTCACTTAGGGGGAGGGAGGTGCATTGTGATACCAAGAGTTTGAGAGTCTTCAAAAATATTATGGGAGTGAGAGACTTAGAGAGTATCCAGTTGCTTTAGAAATTATTTTGAAATTCCTAATCTAAATTACTATGCAAGTCTACTTGGTGGAGCTGACCATGAGTGGCATTGGGAGGAAGTGAAACATGTCTTCCTCAGCTTGCCTTGGATATCTCTCTACTACTATATTTTGGTACTGTTTGTGAGCTCTTACAGCTTGGGGGTTCTAGGGGAAGAATTTCTCCATGGATATGGTTGGGAGGAAAACTGGATGGTTCACAATGAGATGGTAACATTATTGGAGCAGGAGCACAATCTCATTGGAGCTGGAGCATATTCCCATCTTTTTGGAATTGTATAAATACATTGTTAGGTATGTTTATAAGCATTCTTCAAATTTTAGTTTATTATTAATTTAGAAGTGTTCTAGAACTTTAAAATTCATTGTAAATTTCCACTTATGAATTTTTATGATATATTTATAGATTTATTTATGAGCTAACCTATAAAGAGTGGTAGTTGTAGTTGAGAATGTACATGCAAGGGGATTAAAACAACAATGTGTTGCCAAAGTTTTAAGTTCTTTTTGCAATGAATTTTTGTCCATTGTAGCTTTCCATGAGTTGACTACAATATCATATTATCACAATTTTGATTTTTTTTGTTTCTCCATGTACAACTGTAAATGAAATTTTCACGTTAAGTGTTTGAAAAACTCATAAATGAGATAGTAGGAATGTATTTGTTGTTATTGTTTTAATAAATTGCATCTCTGGAACATTTTGTTACTTTTTCGCTCAACATCAATGGGTATCTATGCTGTTAGACCATTTAACACCACATTTGATTCCAAAAAAGTACTTTGTAGAACCCAGGTCAAAAATTTGGGCAATGTTAGAGATTGTTGTCGTCAATTTTATGTGTTTGTTTTCGAGTTTTTTATGAAAAAACTAAGATTCATTAGTCCCTATTTTTGAAGTTTCAATTTCTGAATTTTCTAAGTTGAATAGGTTGAAGAAGAATCTCAAATTCATTGTTGCCAAGTGTTTGGAAAAATGCCTCAATGGTTGTAGATTGCATGCTTGCAAAGTGTTTTCCAAAATGCCTCAATGGTTGTAGATTACATGTTTGCAAAGTGTTTGTCAAAGGACATGAATGGCTGTAGTTTTTTTGAACATAAATTGTTAGAGTAAAACTCCTACTTACCATCATAAAAAGTGTTTGTTAAAAGACATGAATGGTTATAGTTTTTGTGCATATAAATTATTGGAGTAATAGTCCTTACTATAGTTTTTATGTACTAGAAATTTATGAATGGACCATTTGATGGATGTAGCTTCTTATGTCTACAAGTTTTTGGTATGAATGTGAAAATTAATATAATAATTTTTTGAAGTGTGAATATATAATAGGATTCTTGTTACTTCTATTATTTCAATCTTTCATTAAAAAAGGGGTTGTTGGAAACAACTTTATAGTGACTTTCTATAGGATTTTGTGTAAGTGAGCATAATAAGTTTTTTCTGAGCTACATGTGTTCATGGGTGCATTGTTGTGCTTCAATGACTATAGAAAACAACTACTTGTGCCCAATTTATGTAGTTTCATTGTTTTACATGACATTTTTTGAAGAATAGAGTGCCTTTGAATTTGTACAATAGTTTCTTTTGTTTCAACATTCATTATATAATTCCCATGATTGCAGCATTGCCTTAATAATTTGGATTGGGAATTTTAATTGATGAATTTGGAAATGTTTTTGGGTCAATGTATTTTTTAATTATTTTTCATAAACATGTCATTTATTATCTTTATTGATGAAGAGAGACATATTCTTCCCTCATTTACCTTGCTATGCGTAGGTTAATACTCATACACTTATATGTGATTTTTGTAAAAGAAGTATAATACGTTTGCGGGTATGATGTCACGAGTCAATAAATGAAACTTGTTTACCATAATCTAGGAAATCAAAATAGGTTGATCTAGCTTAATAAACACACATGGAATTATGGTAGAATTTATTTCCACTCTTACTTAGAGCTTATGTATAAGTATGAAAAGAGCACATGTTATGATCTTTTAATCTTGAGAGGAAATGTGTTTTGGAATTGGTCTTAAGGGAAAGTTATCCCTAACTTCTTATGTTATATTCTTACATTTAAATAGTTGAAGGAACATGATTACATGATAGCTAAGTTAGTCATATTATGAGTAAAACAAAAATAAAATAAAAATAGAAATTGAGTCAATGTGACCTTTACTTCTCTATACTATTGATGGTTGGTAAGGTGGGACCTTACAGTATCTAAAAGCTATACTATTATTTGAATGATATATGATTAGTGTTCTAATAGATGAATTGAAAATTATCTATTTCAATAAAAATATCTATAATTGTTTTCTAAATGATAATTATATGAGTATTTTGTTTTAAATCCTACTAACTTCTTGGAAATTCTTTATTTTATGTATAATCAATTAAAGTAGAAATTACGCTCAAGTTATTTTGTCACACTCATTTGAATATAACTCATTTTAACTTCCTCTCTTACTTAACAAGATGTTTTCTCTACAAATTTCTTACCCTTTCCTTCTTCCATAATAAATTTGATAAATATTGTGTTTGTAGAAAAGTTTCCGACTAAGATATCAACCATACTATTATCTTAGCTAGCTTTACAATGTATGCCATAGTCATAACCATCAAGCCAAAGATTCCATATGAATATTTTGTCATTTCCTTGACCTAAAATCCTTTAATTTTGTAGCATATCTACCATGTGTTATAAATATATGTGTACAATGAATTTCACAAGCTTGAGGGAAAATCCGAATCTAGTTATGCTCCTTTTCACAACTATAAGTTCCTTGTGTCTTAAATTATACCTAGTTTATGCATATTTAAGAGTTCTAGAAGCACACATACATATTTTCTCCTTATTATTCTTACTTGGACCAATATCCCTAACCATGAAATATTAGAAGCGCATGTTTCCATAATACAAGGGAGATGATCTCTTCGTAAGGAGATGGAAGGTGACTTGTAATTCTCTTTTAATAATAATA
>Ga0181463_1000593_pt1 | contig 10472 bp, 10 predicted proteins | sample InSIn1gowninarea_FD_119071 | JGI IMG/M metagenome (GOLD analysis project Ga0181463, IMG submission 119071) | Clean room microbial communities from NASA Spacecraft Assembly Facility at Jet Propulsion Laboratory, Pasadena, California, USA -... ... | reverse complement strand
GAAAAGATGTTCCGCCTGTTATTAAAATAAAATGTGAAATAAAGGAAGCGAAAGAAGTTGCTGATTTTGTAAATGGTACAGGAAAATATTCTGTAATAGAAGTAAGCGACAACGGAATAGGATTTGATGAAAAATATGTGAATAAAATTTTTACGCTGTTTCAGCGATTAAATTCAAGAGAAAATTATGAGGGTACAGGTATAGGGCTTGCAATTGCCAAAAAAATTATGGACAAGCACAAAGGGTTTATAACTGCATGCAGCAAAGAAAATGAAGGCTCTACTTTTATTATTATTTTACCCCTCCAACAGTCTGAAATAACAAATTAAGAATATTGAATTCTAAAAAGGACGATTCACATTTATGAATAGTTTTATTAGCAAAATCTCACTTCCGGCAAGGCTAATGCTTATAGCTCTTCTGCCGATCGTATTTTTTATTTATCTGGGCGTACAGGTTTACAACGAAAAAACAGAAAGAATTGATATTCTTGATGATTACCTGAATGGAATAAAAAAATCATTTTTAATAAGCAAACTTATAGATGATTTACAGACAGAAAGGCGCTATACATTTGGTTATTTGCTAAAAAAGGCAAATCAAAACCAGGTGGTATTGCCGAGGGTTAAAACAGATGAAACTTATAGTCAGCTCCGCAATTTGGTAAATGAAAGCAGGAATGATTTCAGCAATTTCACAATGCTAAATAAGCTCGCTGATATCCGAAGGAGCGTTGATGAAAATACACTTTCTCCTGAGGAATTAATGAATTTTTACACAAATACAATAATCAGGTTAAATAATATAAATAACGTTTCTGTTTCCAGCATTAATTACCTCAAGCCTCTTAACAGAGAACTGGAAGGCCAAAAGTTGCTTTCGGAAATGGTAACTTATTTAGGAATATTAAGGGCAAGTGTGTATTATGATTTGAATAAAAATATTCCTTCTTCTCAAACGATTGCCCGCCTGCATAGCATTTATGATATTTACAATAGTTTTCAGACAGAGTTTTTATCAAAGTCTTCAACTGCTTCAATTTTTGAATATAATAAGATCAGGAACAAAGGGGAACTTAAAACAACTATCCGGTATTTGGATAATATGTTTTATAAGAGAATTATAGATACTACGATAAATGCTGATCAATGGTGGACTATTTCGGCAAATGGTGTCGATCAAATTAAGAGATTGCAGAGAGATTTGTTGAAGCAGGTTAATGCTTCGATAAATAACATTTACATTATTGAAAAAAAAGACAAAAATGATACTGTTATTCTCCTCATACTCGGTCTGATAACAGTATTAATTGTAGTTGTTTCCACTATTAGGGTAGTAAACAAAATGCTGACAGAAATAAAGGAAGCCGCACAAGAAATTTCTGAAGGAAAAATAGGTGTTAAACTGTCAATTAAAGCTAATGATGTAATAGGTGACGTTGCAGATTCAATTTTGAAAATAGATGCTGCTAATAGAGTAATTGCACAAGCGGCAGACTCTATAGGGCAGGGAAATTTTGAAGTAGTAATAACACCTAGAGGCGGGGAAGATATTATTTCAAATTCTATAAAAAGAATGAAGCTTGCCCTCCGGCAATTTGATAAAGAAAACAAGGATAAGATTTGGATTCATGCAGGTATAGAAAGTGTGAATGACAGTATAACCGGCGAAAAAGATGTTTTGCAACTTTCAAGAGACTCTTTGAATGCATTAGTAAGTTATATTGATTGTAATGTAGGATTGATGTACTCTAAAAACGGTGATGCACTGGAGTTTACAGCCGGTTATGCCGTTGCTGATTTTGATGCTGTTCCTAAGGTATTGAGATTAGGCGAAACAGCAGTAGGCCAGGCTGCGCTTAAAAAGGAAATAGTTCATTTAAAGAATCTTCCTGAAGACTTTTTTACAATAAAATCGGCGTCCGGCAATGCAAAGCCGGCAAATGTTTTAATAATTCCTTTGGTACATGAGGAAGCACTGGAAGGTGTTATAGAATTAGGTTCTTTTTCCGAGTTCACTAATGCTGCGATATCGCTTGCTCATCAGGTGAGGATAAATGTTGCAGTGGCCTTGGAAACTTCAAAAAATCGTTCACACCTTCAGGAACTTTTAAACAAAACAACAGCTCAGGCTGAGGAATTAAAAATACAACATAACGAACTTGAAAACATGAACTCAGAGCTTGAAGCACAGGCTCATAAGTTGCAGGCATCTGAAGAAGAACTAAGGGTACAGCAGGAAGAGTTGATGCAAACCAACCAGGAATTGGAGGAGCGGACAAAAATAGTTGAAGAAAGAAACCAGTTAATTATTGAAAGAAATATAGAAATACAACATAAGGCTCGCGAACTCGAACTAAGTACTAAATATAAATCCGAGTTTCTTGCAAATATGTCTCATGAGTTAAGAACACCTCTTAATTCTATTTTGCTTTTGTCGAGATTGCTTGCAGAAAATACGCCTAAAAACCTTTCTCACGAACAGATAGAATATGCGCAGGTTATTCAAAGTTCAGGTAATGGCTTACTATCATTAATTGATGAAATACTTGATTTATCTAAAATAGAAGCAGGAAAGATGGATCTTGAATTTGAAAACGTTACTATTAAAAGTATTAAAGATGATATAAACTCATTGTTTTACACAGTAGCAAAAGAACGTAAACTTGATTTTAGCTTTGACATCGATCAAAACGTTCCTGATGAAATAGAAACCGATAAAATGCGCCTTGAGCAGGTTTTGAAAAATTTAATCTCAAATGCTCTGAAGTTTACGTCAAAAGGGTCTGTAAAAGTAAATGTATCTATAGCTTCTGAAGACAGTTCATACTTAACTTTTAGCGTAAAAGATACTGGTATTGGCATAGCAAAAGAAAAACAACAACTGATATTTGAAGCATTTCAGCAAGAAGATGGGTCAACACGTAGAAAATATGGTGGAACAGGTTTAGGATTGTCTATCAGCAGGCAACTAACAAAGCTGATGGGAGGAGAAATAAGGGTAAATAGCATACCGGGTAAAGGAAGTGAATTTATCATCTATATACCAAAAACAAAGCCGGGCGAAATAGCAAAAGAGAAAACTTCTGATTTTGATTCCGTAATGACAGAAGCTGCAATAGAGGAGAATAACCTGGTAGGGCAGATTTCCGATATTCCTTCTACAAATTCTCCTGCATTAGATGACGACAGAAATGATATTTCGACAGGCGATAAAATAATTTTAATTGTTGAAGATGATCTGCCTTTTGCCCGGGCATTACTTGATTACACCAGAACAAAAGGATACAAAGCAGTTGTAGCATTAAGAGGTGATGAAGGTATTACTTTGGCTAAAAAGTATAAGCCAACAGGTGTTTTACTTGACATTCAGTTGCCTGTGAAAAATGGTTGGCAGGTTATGGAAGAATTAAAAAATGATCCTTTTACAAGGCATATTCCTGTGCATATTATGTCTTCCGATTCAGTAAAAAAAGAAAGTCTGCAAAAAGGAGCAATTGATTTTATAGATAAACCGGTTGCTATGGATCAATTACATGATGTATTTAAAAAAATAGAGCAGGTGATCACAAGGCGTGGCAAAAAAGTGCTGATAGTAGAGGAAAATCCTAAGCATGCAAAGGCATTAGCATATTTTTTAGAAACTTTCAATATAAAACCAGAAATATCACATAGTATAAAGAATGGCATGACTGCATTAAAACGGGCTGACGCTGAATGTGTAATTCTGGATATGGCTATTCCTGACACAAATGCTTACGAAACGTTAGAGGCAATAAGAAAAGATAATGAACTTGAAAATCTTCCGATTATTATTTTTACCGGTAAAAATCTTTCAAAAGGTGAAGAGCAGAAAATAAAGCAATACGCAGATTCTATTGTGATTAAAACAGCCTTTTCATACAAAAGAATATTAGATGAGGTTTCTTTGTTTTTGCATATTGTTGAAGAGAACACACACCAGGAAAAGCAGTCAGGTAAAAACAAAAAACCGGGAGCTCTTGTAGAAGTACTGAGTGATAAGACAATACTGATTGTAGATGATGATGTGAGGAACATTTTTTCCCTTGCAAAAGTGCTGGAACAAAATAATATGAAAGTTTTATCCGCAATGGACGGTGAAGAGGCATTAGCACGTTTAGAAGAAAATAATGATGTTGATATTGTATTGATGGATGTAATGATGCCGGTAATGGATGGTTATGAGACAACCAAAAAAATTCGCGAAAACTTTAGGTATAAAAATTTGCCTGTAATTGCGGTAACTGCCAAAGCAATGACAGGTGACAGGGAGAAATGTATTGAAGCAGGTGCATCTGATTATATTTCAAAACCGGTAGATACCGATCAGTTGTTGTCGCTTCTGCGCGTGTGGTTGTATGAGTAGACTGCAGGATACAAGTTTACAGGACATAAGTCACAAGTACTTATTAACGGTGACTAAATAATTATTCCACTCATTTTTTTAAAATTTTAATAAATCCAATTCGTGTGATGAAGGAATCGCAAAAATCTGTTCTCATAATTGATGATGACAGTAGAAATATTTTCGCTTTAAAAGCTACACTTGTTTCTCTTGGGTACACTTGTTACACAGCTTTAACAGCTCAGGAAGGCATTGATATATTGTTAAACAATAAGGGTATAAAGATTGTATTGATGGATATGATGATGCCTGAGATGGATGGTTATGAAGCAATCAATATTATTAGAAATAATGATAAAATCTCTTTTTTGCCAATAATTGCAGTAACTGCACAAGCGATGGTTGGAGACAGGGAAAAATGCCTGAAGGCCGGAGCCGATGATTATGTTTCAAAACCTATCAATGTTGATGAATTACTCGGGAAATTGAACAAATATTAAACTATTCGTGTGAAATCAGCAACAATAGGTGATGAGGAATTAGAAGTTTTGCTACATGATCTGCTTGAAGTATATGGATACGATTTTACAGATTATTCGCGGGCATCTTTAAAAAGACGGGTAAACAGATTGCTTCAACTTGATAAGTTCCCAAGCTTTGCTGAGTTTCGCTATAGGCTTCGGGCAAATCCTGATTATTTAAAACGATTTGTTGAGCAAATTACTGTTAATGTCACAGAGATGTTTCGCGATCCGTCTTTTTATAAGACTCTTCGCCTTGAGATTTTGCCTATACTTTCTACTTATCCATTTATAAGAATATGGCATGCGGGATGTTCCACAGGAGAAGAAGTTTATTCTATGGCCATCATGCTGCAGGAGGCTAATGTGCTTCACAAATCGTTGCTTTATGCTACTGATATAAATCCGGATGTTATAAAAAAAGCAATGGCTGGAATTTTTCCTTTAAATCAGATGAAACAGTATTCTGAAAATTATATTCTTTCCGGAGGTATTTCTGATTTTTCATTTTATTATTCAGCCAAATACAACTATGCAAAGTTTAATGATGAGTTAAGAGCTAAAGCAATCTTTGCTACACATAACCTGGTGTCTGATCGTTCTTTTAATGAATTTCAATTGATTTTATGTAGAAACGTTTTAATATATTTTGACCAAAATTTGCAGCAAAAAGTTTTTACCCTTTTTGATCAGAGTTTGGAGCAGTTAGGCTTTCTTGCTTTGGGTAGCAAAGAAACTATTCGTTTTTCTCCTCTTCACTCAAAATACAGGCAGATTGAAAAAGAAAAAATATGGAGAAAAATAGCATAGCAAGCGAGTGCAGATTGTTCATTATTGGGGGTTCTGCCGGTAGCCTTGATATCATTTTAAACATCCTTCCTTTGTTGCATGCTGGTCTGCCATTTCCTTTGATTATTGTGTTGCACAGAAAGAGCAGTATTGATTCTAATCTTTCTGAACTTTTGTCTACCAAAACATTTCTTACTGTTAAAGAGGCCGAGGATAAGGATAGTTTAAGTAAGGGGAATATTTATATTGCTCCTGCCGATTATCATTTGCTCGTAGAAAATGATAACATCCTTTCACTTGATTTTTCAGAAAAAGTGAATTATAGCCGTCCCAGTATTGATGTTACTTTTGAAACTGCTGCCGAAGCTTATAAAAGCGGATTAGTTTGTCTGCTGCTATCAGGTGCAAGTTCTGACGGAACAGAAGGTTTAAAAGCAGTTAAAAAATTTGGAGGGAAGGTAATTGTTCAAAATCCTCTGACCGCAAAGGTAGATTATATGCCCAGGCATGCAATTGCAGATGTAAAAGTTGATCATATAATAGATGCCACGGAAATAGCCTCTCTAATAAATTCGTTATGATTCCTTTTTAAAAAACTGTTTAAATTCTGTTCATATATTCTCTATAAAGCTTATATTTTAATTGTGTTCTTGCCACGTGCATGCTTTTTGCATATTATCCATTTTATAGTACTAATTTGTTCAAATAACCATAATTAAAATTTGTTGTCTTATTATTAAACTACCTAATTCTTGTCAAAACATTTGAATGAATTTCATACACTTGTATTACTTTTGACATTTATTATAGTATGAATTAGGCTTCTGGTTTTTATGAGACGATTTTTTGAATTGTAGGTAATTGATGTTGATAAAATCAGGTAAATTATGGCGCGTCCGGTAAGATTTCACACACAGGTCAAGGAGCTCGAAGCTCCTGAAAGTTATATGGGAGAGGGTTTTATGGCTACTTCTTTCGAAAAAATTGTAGGTATTGCCCGAAAAAATTCAATTTGGCCTTTACCATTCGCAACAAGTTGTTGCGGTATCGAGTTTATGGCCACAATGGGTTCTCATTACGATATGTCGCGTTTTGGCAGTGAGAGATTAGGTTTCTCACCAAGACAATGTGATTTATTAATGGTGATGGGAACGATTGCAAAAAAAATGGCTCCAATTGTTAAACAGGTCTATTTGCAAATGGCAGAACCACGATGGGTAATGGCAGTTGGTGCATGTGCATGTTCGGGAGGTATTTTTGACTCCTACAGCGTATTGCAAGGTATTGATCAGGTTGTTCCGGTAGATGTATATGTGCCTGGTTGTCCTCCGCGACCCGAAGCTATTATTGATGGTGTTTTACGAATCCAGGATTTGGTGCATAACGAAAGCCTTCGACGAAGAAACGGTGAAACATACAAAGCTCTTATGGAAAGCTATGGAATACAGTAGAATGTGTAAATTTGTAAATTTGAGAATTTGAAATGAAAGTTATTGTATTACATTTTCAATTCTTCAAATTGACTCATTTTCAAATTAAGATAATAAATGCCTTTAAATAACGAACTGATTAAACAACGCTTACAGGAAAAATTTGGAGATGTAACCAATGGTTTTGAGGAGCCTTACGGAATGCTTACTTTTTCTGCTCCCAGTAATGTAAACCTGAAAATACTACAATTTTTATACGAAGATTCAGAATTACAATTTACGTTTTTGACCGATTTGTGTGCTGTTCATTATCCTGAAAGGGTAGGGGAAGAGTTGGCTGTTGTATATCATTTGCATAATCTTGTAGAAAATATTCGCATAAGATTCAAAGTTTATATTCCTGTCGAACAACCTGATGTTTTCACTGCAACAAAAATTTTTGAAGCTGCAAACTGGATGGAGAGAGAGACCTATGATTTTTATGGAGTAAACTTTGTTGGCCATCCTAACTTAAAAAGGATATTAAACGTAGAAGAAATGGATTATTTTCCAATGCGAAAAGAATATCCATTAGAAGATCAAAGCAGGATTGACAAAGATGATGAGATGTTTGGCAGAGGCGGAAGCTATGATTTTGGTGATGAAAGAGCATCAAATGCACCGAAAACAATTAGTGAAGCTGATAAAGATAATACCTGGTTGTAATAGTTTATGGATAATCTTTTAAAAGATATAATTGATTCACCAAAGTTGCCCGACTACGTAAATAAGTTGCAGCAATATTTGCTTCAGGAAGAAGCAAAACGAAATGCTTTTTATGAAAATGTGCGTGATGATGAGAAAGCAGAGTTTATTAATGGTGAAGTAGTTTATCATTCTCCGGCAAAACATAAACATACGCTCGTAATTAGTAACCTCAATTATATTCTTACCAGATACGTCCGAAAAAATAAATTAGGTGTTATAACAGGAGAAAAATCTTTAATTAGATTGAGACGGAACGATTTTGAACCTGATATTTGTTTCTTTAGAAAAGATGTTGCTGACAATTTCAAGTTTGACACCATGTTTTATCCCGTTCCTGATTTTGTGGCAGAGGTGTTAAGTGATAGCACGGAAAAAAGAGACAGGGGAATAAAATTTATGGATTATGCTTTAAATGGAGTAAAAGAATATTGGATTGTAGACTATAAAAAGCAATTTATAGAACAATATTTTTTAGAAGATGAAGTTTTTGTATTATCTGAAAAGGTGCAACATGGAACTATTCGCTGCAATGTGTTAGAAGGGCTTGAAATACCGCTAAAGGCAATTTTTGATGAAGAAGAAAATGAATTGTTTTTGAGAGAAATAGTTTGAAATTAAAAAGGCAAAAGGAAAGAATTTGAAGAAAATGCTTTTGTGGGTGAATAAGGTGTTGCTATAAAATTGAGTGTCACAGCGATGTTGGAAAGAATTACAAAAGGGCTGATTACAAAAAAATAAGAAATGTCTGTTGCAGAACATAATAGAAGGCTTCCGGATGGAAGTATTGAGAAAACAACCACCACATTAAACCTGGGGCCAACACATCCGGCTACACATGGAGTGTTTCAAAATATATTGGAAGTTGATGGTGAAAGAATTGTAGATGCAGAACAAACGGTTGGTTATATACATCGTGCATTTGAAAAAATTGCTGAACGACGGCCTTTGTATCAAATAACTCCATTAACTGACCGTTTAAATTATTGCAGCAGCCCTATTAATAACATGGGTTGGCATATGACCTGCGAGAAACTGTTGGGCATTACTTTGCCAAAGCGGGTAGAATATCTTCGTATTATTATCATGGAGCTTGCACGTATTGCTGACCACCTTATTTGCAACTCTGTTATTGGTGTGGATACAGGAGCTTTTACAGGCTTTTTGTATGTAATGCAATACCGTGAACTGATTTATGAAATTTGGGAAGAAGTTTGTGGAAGCAGGCTGACGACAAATATTGGCCGTATAGGTGGCTTCGAGAGAAACTTTAATGATATTGCTTTTAGAAAACTTGAAAAGTTTTTAGATGAATATCCAAAAGTGCTAAAAGAGTTTGAGAACCTTTTTACCCGCAACCGTATTTTTATGGAGCGCACCCAGGGTGTTGGTGGAATAGCTGCTGACCGTGCCTTAAATTATGGATTTACCGGTCCTAACCTTCGTGCTGCCGGTGTTGATTACGATGTTCGTGTTCATTCTCCATACAGCAGTTACGACGATTTTGAGTTTGATGTTCCTGTCGGTAAAACTGGGGATGTATATGACCGTTTCCTGGTTCGTAACGAAGAAATGCGTCAGTCTATGAGCCTTATCAGGCAAGCTTACCAGAAAGTTCAGGATTTTAAAGGCAAGGAAGCCGAAGTTTTCCATGCTGATGCTCCCGAATATTATCTTCCTGAAAAGAAAGATGTTTATACAAAAATGGAAGCCCTTATTTATCATTTTAAGATAATTATGGGCGAAGTTGAAATGCCGATTGGAGAAGTTTATCACAGTGTAGAGGGAGGAAACGGTGAACTTGGTTTTTATTTGATAAGTGATGGAGGACGTACTCCTTACCGGTTACATTTCAGAAGACCTTGTTTTATCTATTACCAGGCTTTTACAGAATTAATAAAAGGCAGTATGTTAAGCGATGCGATTATTTGCATGAGTTCGCTTAACCTTATTGCGGGAGAGATGGATGGATAGCTTTTTCGGTACAGGGTTTAGTTCGCTAATTAATCTTAATTGAAGAAGCAAAAAAATACTAAAAATGTGAGGCTAACTTTTGAAGATGAGAAAAAGTTATGGAGAGAATTTTGAGTGAACAAATTAGGGTACTATCCAACAAAAATGGAGAAGGTTGTTCAAAAGTTTCGTTTCAGGAATTTAATAAGGAGAAAGAAGACCTTGATATTGAATTCATGGAGTTTATAAATAGCAGAAAATAATGTCTATAACATTTTCAGAAAAAAGTTTATCTAAAGTAGAGGAAATCATAGCAAGGTATCCTGAAGGGAAACAAAAAAGTGCTTTGCTGCCTTTACTTCATTTGGCGCAGGAAGAATTTGGTGGTTGGTTAGATGTACCTGTTATGGATTATGTAGCTAACCTCTTAGATATTACTCCAATTGAAGTATATGAAGTAGCGACTTTTTACAGCATGTATAATATGAAGCCAGTAGGTAAATTTCTTTTTGAAGTTTGCCAAACGGGTCCATGTATGTTGAGAGGAAGCGATGATATAATTAATTTTATAAAAAACAAATTAGGAATTGGTGTAGGTGAAAGGATGTTATCATTTTCTACGAGCAAATGATAATCGGCAGGAGCAATATAAATATTCCCCTTACTTAAA
>Ga0181463_1000588_pt1 | contig 10501 bp, 9 predicted proteins | sample InSIn1gowninarea_FD_119071 | JGI IMG/M metagenome (GOLD analysis project Ga0181463, IMG submission 119071) | Clean room microbial communities from NASA Spacecraft Assembly Facility at Jet Propulsion Laboratory, Pasadena, California, USA -... ... | reverse complement strand
TGCTTCTTCTTCTTCTCGTATTGGTGCTTCTTCTTGTACTAGTGCAGGAGGGGATTCAATGCCCTATGGGTACTATGGTTCTTTTCCTACATTAGATACTTTATTCTTTTTCCGGGGCTTTTTAATGAAATTGGCCAACAGAGCATCATCTTCAACCTCTCCAAATTTTTCTGCATCTACAAGGACTGACAGGTTGTCATTTTCGGGGGTTTGTGCCTGTATTGTTGGCATAGAAGTAGTCTCTTCATCAGGCGCATTAAATTTCTTCTTATGTGAAGATGGGGCCTTTACTTCTGTTGATTTTTCCGATCATTTCCTTTTTGCACTAGTGCAATAAGGACTCCCCTTTTCATTCTTACTCGGGCCCTTGCTTATTCTGGTGGGGTCCTCTATCTCCTTTCCAATAGTTGTCTCTTTATGCAGTTGTTTTAACAGAGCCTCCCATGTCATGCCTTTAACTTCTAGCTATTTCAGGACCAAAATTTTTATCAGGCCGTGGTGATATAGCTTCGTGTCGGCCTGGTCTGCCCATTTGTCCTACACACCTTTGGCCATTTTTTCCAAGATATTACGAAAAAATATGGGAAATTCAACCTCCACCGAATGTGTCGGCCGACTTCGAAATGCTACAACATCCTAAAATGATATAGCAAAGTGCGGATGTATCTTCCCTCACAGGTCACAAACTTCTGTAGGATGAAAAATAGATCTTTCCACTGTCCCAGCAGGGCACTACGTGGAACTCCTAACTTCTAGTCTACCTCTATCTTCTTGTCGACGACAAAACACTGCCATCGCTTCCTTTCTATTTTTTTATTATTAAACCACTGCTCACTAGTATTTTCCAAGCCTGTTGTTGCTGCTATAAATTCTTCTGTGACTTTAATTTTGAGAGGCCCGACTTTCACTCGGTCATTTCTAAAACTTTTGGCAAAATGTAAAGCTACTTCTTTATCATTCCCATCAAAATTCTGTAAGAACTGGAGAAAACCCGTCTTGCAATAGTGCAAGACTATTATGATACTCGACAGTCTTCTTTACCCTACTGAGAGACGAGGGTTTGTTTCGAACAGGTGGCATCACTGCTTAACGGCTATGAACAGTCGAGAATTTTACATGAAACACCGGGGAAATCAATTCTTATAAATAGAGATCAAACTGTCCACCATCATTTCCATCTTATCACCCATTCATTCATCATAGATGCACGACAACTTTGAGATTAGGCCGGATTAGTATTAGCGGCGGCGTTTTAACGGCTAGGTGAGGTAATAATTATGAGTGAAAGACATCTAGGATTATGGCAGAAAGGGGGAAATTATGTCCAAGAAACAGTTAAATACTTCCAAATTCCTTCATAATTCAAAAAAAGAACTTAGCATTCATTAAAAAATGATCATGATTCTTAACTTAAAAACACCTTATTCTTTAAATAATTTTCTCCTTGTTAGTATGATAGCACAAGTACTTGTCGGCTAACTGAAAGGTGTTATAGACATATTTGGGCACTACAAACCCAATCATACATGTCCATAAACCAAGGGCTTCTAAGTCCCTAAAATTTTTGTTTCATACCTTAAAGGAGCAAGGTCAGCTGATTACATCATCTCCCAGAATTTTTCCATGAAAAACTACTCAGAACTAGTCCAAGCAAGACCATACAGACTGCCCAGTGCTAAAGGTGCGATGCATCTCACTTGCCACATGAAAAAAGTGCGATGCATACTGGAAAGCCCTTCTATAGGGTGTGATGAGTGGGAGCAGACAAATGGCATAAGAATTTTTCTAATTGGAAACCCAGAGAAGAAGGAGGAGGAGAAGAGCCCGCAGAAGAAGAGGCAGAAGAAGAATAATCAAAAGAAGAGGAAAAGCAGAAGAAGGAGAGGCAGAAGAAGAACCAGAAGAGGAAGAACAGAAAGAAGAGGGACCAGAGGAAGAAGAATTTCCTAATGTAACCATGAGGGATATTGAGGTCCTTGAAGAAGACATAGCCCCTGTCGAAATATAAAAAGAAAAATATTTGGTAACTCCTGCTGCTCTAGTAGTTGAGCTAGAGCTTCAAGTGTAGAACTTAGAATAGCTTATAGCTAAAGTGTAGGAGGATAAAGAACAGAGTAGAGGAGAATTGATGAAAAAGATCCAAAAAAAGAAAAGAGAAGTTAAAGTCTGGAAGTATCGAGTTGTGAAATGTTTCAAGTGACTTAAAAAGGTGACAAAGAAACTAAAGAACATAATAAATAAGAAGTCTAAAACATTACAGGCTGATGACAGTATGCCAGAGCAAGATTGAGCTGGAATGCTCAAAGTTTTGAAGTTTTTTTGCAGAGGTAAAGAGTTGTGTGAGGACACACAACAGTTTAGGGATGGGAGGATGTTAGCCCCCTAATTTTCTCTCCTTTTTCCATTTTACCCTTCCTAAATCATAACCATTTACCATTGTTTAACCTCTCTTATACACCCTCATCTTGCACTAGTCCAAGAACGGTGACATATTTCGTATGTACTTTATTTTTCATATTTTTAACTTAAATTAGCATCAATTAATTATTTATTACATGATTTCTTGCTTATAATCACTCTTTGTAACTTATTGATATCTCTAATTTTTATTTGGTAGTCAAAGTATTTACTGTGACCATTGATCCTAGTGCAGGATTAGATCTTGCACTGGTGCCAACACAACAAATCCTTGCAGCAGATCCAAACCTCCTTGATCACTGCCTCGTTTTGAGCAGCTTCAGCCATGACAACAAGATTGATCTAAAGGTAGCCCAGCTTCAGTCACAATAGAAAGGTTGATCCAAAGGCAGCCAAGATCGAATATAAGAAGAACGAACAGTTGGAGATTGACTACGATCAGTTTGTTAAGCTATCTAATTGTGAAGGCTGTAAAGCTAAATTATGAATATGGTTATGTAATTGGTTAAACAATCTTTTTGGCCTTCAGCCAAAGATCTATATAATGAAGAATGTAAATAGGACGAGATAGTTTTTGATAGAAGTTTTGTACAGAACAAAATACATCCAGAGAGGCGGTAACATGCTTGTATTTTTTTATCTTTTGAATCTGGGCTGGACTATGTATTCACGCATGTATTTGCCTTAGTGAATTAATACAAAGGGAGCTCTGCCTCATGTTTTATAAATTGCATTTTTGTGTTTGAAGCTGTTGTGGCCAACAACAACCCCCTTCTTGTTTAGTGTTATTACTAATACTAAATAAGTGTGGACCCTTAGTCAAAAAATTTAAAAATCAATTAGTGCTTGAATTTCCTTTTTTTCAATAAAACTTACCTTCATAAACTTAGGAGAATACCCTTGAAAAATCTAAAAAAGCTTAAGTTTTATGATAAGGTGGAATGAAATCACTCCTTAAGAAATATCGCATCACAAAAAGGATAATGGATACCTCCTTACAAACACAATTCTAAGGTTGCGAGACTGCGATGCGAAACTTCATCACATTGCATGCATCAAATATCACTTACGTTGGAAAACCTCAAACTGCCGATATGCGATGGTGCATATCGCAAATCGCATTTCGCGGAAAACACGTTAACGGATGATTGTCATATGCTACGCTCCAACGATATTGCGATATCGTGATAAGAGCAATATTTCGATTTGCGATGTTGCGATCTGTGATATTGTGAAGCAAATCGCAAAATCGATTCATCGCAAATCTTTCAGGCTCATTGTTCAAAAAAGTATTTTCCATAAACTGAGACCTGGTTATGCACTTTAATGCTAATTAATGACTTAGTTTCCAATCATTAATGAAATAGGGTTTCATGCTTATCGAAGAGCCATTTCATGTAAGGTGGTATATTTTATATGTCTTCGGCATTTAAATCTTTCCTGTCACCTTTGTATTATCATGATTCTCACCTTATTTGTAAACTGTAGGAACAAAGAACAAAGAACAATGCAAAGCAATATTCAGGATACTATGGGAAAGAAAGGCAAAGCTCCGAGTTCTGAAGATTAAGAAATGATCCCCCTATATACAGACACCACCTGTAATAGAGATGCTGGTATTACTACTTGGGAAGGCATGTATAGTCTACTTGAGGAAGAGAATCCAAAAATAATGGAGGCTACAGCTACTGCAAGCTCACAAGGGTCTTCTGAGGCATCTATTACAGAGCTAGCTTGCTCATTCTTACACCGAATAGCGGCGAGGCCCAAAATTATTCCATACACGAACATGGTTAAATGGGTATTGGACAACGCTAACATAAAAAATAGATAATTTAAGACTCAGTGTCAGCAACTTACGGAGTCATTATTTTCACAAAACTTAAGCTCTATATCCGCTAACAAAAAAGCACACAAGAGGCAAAAAATCGCACCAGGGAAGCTCGGATCAAGAAACAGAGGCAGTTTTCGATGCGCGATTGCACTAGGTTGAGCAAAAACTCTTGAAAGGGAAAGCCTCTAATTGCTTAGTCACCTGTAAGCCCAGAAATTTGTAAGAAAGCAACGCTAGAGGTAAAAAAGTAAAATTCGAGTCCTAAAACCAGTGATATTTGTCAGAAATATCTTCAAAATGGTATGTTTATATGCACAACAACTGCAGACAGGCTGGAGACAGAAAGATCAAGAAAAGGCAGAATCAATCAAAATATTAACTAAGTTGAATTGGGATTCTTACTGGGCACATTTGGTAAAACCACACAGCCAGTGCATGACTCTCAAATGTATCATCAATTCTGCTGAGAAGATGGCGCTAGCTCTTGCCGCTGCCGTTTTCGCAGGACAGTTAAAGTCGAAAGTCGACCAGCTGACTCTTCTCAAACAAATGATGAACGCTTGCAATTTCAAGGAACAGATACAAAAATAGTTAGTTGTTAGTTTTAATTTTAGATTCAATGTTAATATTAATTTTGCTTTATTTTTTCCTAAAATGTGGACGATCATTTAAACTGTATCCTATATTTTTGTAATAAGTTATTTTTAGATTTAGTTAGTAGTATTTAAAACCTTCTCATGCATTTAGAGAAGGGTCCTAAAATTTATCAAAAACTTGTGCTCATAACATGCACTTTTGCACCCTCCGAGGAGGTTTTGATGAATGAATGGAACAAGATTTATTGATATCTACATTTAATATCTACTACTGATGTTGCACTTCTGTACTCTTAGTGGATGTTGGATTAAGAAGAGATAAATCATTATTGCTTGAAGCTCATGAGTAGAACTAGTTATAAATGGTACTTCTATCTCTTAACTATTTCTGCCTTTGTGTTAAAGTGGTATTTATGTTCAGTTGTTTATATACTGATGCGTGAATGCTTGAGTTATCATTTGGCACTTATGTATAGTAATAGCTATTTATTTATGCTTAATGTATGATTAGATTATTATGCGATATGTTTTTCACAACTGTTTCGTCTAACTTTTTATACGAAGTGGTTTATCTCTATTGAATTCTCTTCTTATAACAGATGAATGATCTTTATTACCAGTTGTTATTTGAAATCATTTTAGATCACATAACGGAAAGATTACACCTCAGGTTAGTGTAGAACTAGATATTTCTATTTATTAGAATACAATTGCATGTCATTAGACTAGAGTTAAAGTAAAAGCATTTCAGCTAGGAACTTTTAGAAAGGAAATATCAAATCTCAACACACACACACATAAATTGGGAAACTGGTCCCATATCCCCAACCAGACTCACTATACCAAATGGAAAAGGAGCTGCTAACCAAGGTCCAGACCGGGTGGGTATCCCCCTTGTTGTAGACTTGATTTTCAGGGCTTCAACATATTTGGCGCTAGAAGGAGGGCTTAAACCTCCAAACTGTGAATGCCAAGTCAGTCTAAATCTAAATACCATTTTGAGAGTAAATCGTCCTCACCATCTCCCTCGACTTCTCCATCGCATTTAGAATCTTTAAATATAGAGCCAGAAGTGGAAAGAACAATAGCCGCTACTACAAACCCTGACATTTCAGAACAATCTACTATTGAACCTCCTCAAGTTGAATCTTTGATCCATAAACTTCAGTGATTTTCTATATCACCTCAAATATCTGATAAATCGCAAGGCAGCGTGACTTCGCAATATAACCCTGCTCATCCTCTTACTAGATTAAAGAGAAAAAAGTTTGGTGTTCAACCAATAGAGTTACCTCTGCCTACAAGAAAGAGAGCAAGGAAATCACCTAGAGGGTCCGATAGCGAGACTCTTTCATCATCACCATCCGTCTCCACCTCTCCACCATGAAGTCAACCATCCACTCCTCCACTTTAGATTATTTTCCACCAGTCCACAGAAACTTCCACACCTTTTTCTCAGTTATTCGGAGCCATAATATCCTCATCTTCTCAATCGCAGGGATCATCTTCTACACTTTCCTCTGTTAGTAATTCAGTGATGGCCAAATCTCCATGGAATAACCTAGGGGCAGTCTTAATTCCTGCACCCTTGAGTTAGTTACCGGCCCATCCTAAAAAATGACTGCCTAAGTTTAATCCTGAAGTAGGCATGCTAGCGGAAGAACATATAAATAACTTTATGTTATCCATAAATATCAATGGAGTTGTTAGTGCTTGGAATTCACCTAGGCTGAGATAGACAAACTCTCAAGGCTACATCAAACCATTTCACCTCGTAGCTAGCCCTACGAGGTATGAGAAGGCTCTCTCTGGTCAAACTCGGTAGAACTTTCAATAGGATGAGCTGACCTAATTAGGAACAAAGATATTAGGCTAGTAAAATGATAAAGAGGGTTGATTTAAAGATTTTGGGGTTTTTGGTGGCAATTTGAGGGAGTGCAATTCGGGGTGCGGGGATTGAGCTCAGTTTTTGTAGGTGAATCTTTGGGGTAAGGTAGGAGTTTGTGCTGATGCCTTTAGCTGAAGTGGATGGCTAGGAATGAAAGAGGAGGAGCTAAAAAGGGCAAACAATGACTTTGAATCCTCTTTAGATAGTGGAAAACATAGATATTAAACAAAACTGAAAGCTGAGCATGGCATGCATGAATTCAAACTTTATCACTTCTTTTGTTCAATTATCTGCAATAGAAAGAGATGAAACACATAAACACACTTACAATAACATGTAGGAAACACACCATCAACACAATAATCCACAAGAATCCACAATGATGTCTGCAAAACCCTGGCCTTCCTTCCTTTTCCTCAAATTGCAGAGATACAAGTACAATATACAATAGAGCTTCTCCCACAAGAGTCCAACAATGAAAATGAGCAAGAGAAGGGATAATGTAGATCATATAACTCCTTTCCCCCCTCTAGGGGTCGAGCTCAGCTTCCTAGGATCAGTTTGAACTAATTCTAAACTAAGCACTAGATAATAGGCAGTCAAAACAACTTGCCTCTAAAACTTAGGTAACTCATCCATGCATTAAATATTCACTATTTACATCAAGGAAAATTCTAGAAGGGTTAAGAGAGAGTAAATCTATCCATGCTCCATGAAAATTATCCATAAATCCATCATTTACAAGTACAAAGAGTCAACCAAGGTGAAAACAGAGTTTTGCAGGCCGAAAAGTTAAATCTGGCAATTTTTGCTCGAGTGGTCACGCCCCTTTGCAGCTGTTTTTGAGGGTCTTCCTGCTGTCCAAATCAGGTGCAAGATAGCTCATTGGAAAGGTATGTGATTCTTCTTTCCAACCCAAGTGGAATTTCTGAATTTGGAGTTGATTTTACCCCTCAAAAGTCAATTCTCCCAAGACAGCTTTCTGCAACTCAAAAAGTGAGCAGAAAGTCAAAATTTTGATGTATTTTGAGCTTTTGGAGGCCCAAATCTCCAAAAAAATTTGACCCCATGTATAGGCAAGTGTAGTTTTTGCATGAAATTTCCAAAAATGCAAAATTTTTGTCATTCTGAGTTGTCCTCCCGAGTGGTCGCGCGGGGGGTGAGACCACTCCACAGGCCAAAACCTGTAAATTTCCCAAAAATGTCCAAAATGCTCCAAAACTCTCAAATTTTTTTGATTTTGCTGCTAGAAGAAGGCTAATGAGTACCATGGTGAGTAAGGGATGCCTCAGCCAAGATACGGAGTGGGTTGGTCCTCTTCTTCCTCTTTCGGGCCTCAGACAACTTCCTTTGGAGAATTTTCATTTTGGCCTTGCAAACGTGCAACCTTGCCCAATAATGAGTTTTCATGTTGCGTAGCAACTCTTTATCTTGGTTGGCCTTCTCCAAAAATCTCTCCAAGCGAGCATTTGCCTGGATGAGCAAAGTCTCCCCGTCAGCAGGCAATGGGTCCCCGGGCCTCCTACGGTTCAAGCCTCTATTACCGCGGATCCTCCACAGTCCATCAGATGGTCAACCTGCAAAAAGAATGGAGTTAAACGCCTCAAAAAGCTAACTTCAGGACAAAATGAACTCAAAGACAGTGTTAAAGTGAATGCCAAAGTTAAAACATTACAAAATGGGTTTGTTAAGTTGATTTTTTCAAATTTGGGCATATAAAGACCAATTCTCCCTCTAAGGAATCTCATTATGCATTTGAGAGCAAGCAAGCACAATTGAGAGGTCGAAGGAGGCGATTTTCTGCAAGTTGGAGTGTTTGCCTGGTGCGCGACCACCTGGGAGGGGCGCGACCACTCCAGCCCTCTTCCGCAGTGTAAAATTTGGTCAGGCGCGACCACTCGAGCGGGGCACGAACACTCGAGCTCGGGGCGCGACCACTCGACCAGACTTCCACAGAACTGCCTCAAATGCTTCAAATTTCCGTGTTGGCTTGTGATTTGAGTGAGCATACTTCTCAGCATTTTGCAGGCAGGGCAGCAGTCATCTTTGCCTATTTGTTCCACCTTGCTCAATAACATCATGTCAACCACTGAAACTAATGAGCAAGGTGATGACCGGTCTTCTTCTACGGAGATTGAGACACATCAGAGACCTCGTAAGGGTGGCAAAGGTGGTCATCACAAGAGAGAAGAACCCACATCTTTAGCAGAATTGCAGGCTTGCCCATTGGCAGTGACTTGCTTCCAGTATATGTCATGTTATCAGTTTTGTGAGAGGCTTGCCCAGATTCAGCATCATAGGGAGTTGGCCCGGCTATTTGTTTTGCACCTTCATGATGGGCAGGTCACTCTTGCAGGGGTGAATTTTGTGTTTTCTCCAGAGGCAATCTCACAGGCTACCGGGATACCCAATGTGGGTGAGGTGTGGCCAAAGCGCAAATGGCTGGATTTTGTCTATTTTGAGCCATATGTCAGGCCAGCATACATACATAACTTGTCAGGGAACTTTCCTTTCAGATTCCTCCGAGGGGAATATGCACCTATCATGCGTCTTATCATGCACTATTTCACATGCGAGGGAAGGTTTTCACGAGTCTTTGCTTGCCACATTCGCCTGCTGATGCACTTTACCAGGGTGAGGATGATGAACATCCCAGTTTACTTTTTCCAGGACATTCAGAGGATGGTGTTTATATTTCAGAAGTAGACCCCAGCTCGGGAGTTTGTGTCATCATGGTCTCATCCATCTGGTTGTTTCCCATCAGCTGAGTCAGCAGGGCATTCCTTGGGCAGATTTTATTTCCCGTGAGTTCTTTACACAGCCACAGTCACAGCCAGAGCCAGAGGCTATTCATGAGGAGGGAGGGCCATCACATCAGCCCGAGATTATTATTCCGAGACATATGGCTTCTTCTCCTCGGGTCACTTATCAGAGAGGTCATAGGACCTTATTTGCAGCAGCTCGACGAGTACTTTCTCCACAGCAGGTGGAAGGGGTCTCGTCATCTTCTTCAGATCAGCGAGTGTTATCTCCACACCAGGTGGAAGGGGCCTCGCATCCTTCATCAGCAGAGGCAGTACGAGAGGGCAAGCAGCCCATGGTTGAGGACGAGACAGTTGGCGAGGCACATCATGATTTTATTGATCTTGATGCTCATTCTCCTTCTTCTTCAGATTTTTATGAGCTCATTAGACAGAGAGAGGAGGAGAATCTAGTGTTGCAGCGGAAGCTCGAGATGGCTCAGTGGACCATCACTTATTTGGAGCAGCGGAACAGACAGCTAGAGACGGAGAAAGAGCTTGATGAACTGTGGAGGATCCGCGGTAATAGAGGCTTGAACCGTAGGAGGCCCGGGGACCCATTGCCTGCTGACAGGGAGACTTTGCTCATCCAGGCAAATGCTCGCTTGGAGAGATTGTTGGAGAAGGCCAACCAAGATAAAGAGCTGCTACGCAACATGAAAACTCATTATTGGGCAAGGTTGCACGTTTGCAAGGCCAAAATGAAAATTCTCCAAAGGAAGCTGTCTGAGGCCCGGAAGAGGAAGAAGAGGACCAACCCACTCCGTATCTTGGCTGAGGCATCCCTTACTCACCATGGTACTCATTAGCCTTCTTCCAGCAGCAAAATCAAAAAATTTTGAGAGTTTTGGAGCATTTTGGACATTTTTGGGAAATTTACAGGTTTTGGCCTGTGGAGTGGTCTCACCCCCCGCGCGACCACTCGGGAGGACAACTCAGAATGACAAAAATTTTGCATTTTTGG
>Ga0181463_1000587_pt1 | contig 10502 bp, 10 predicted proteins | sample InSIn1gowninarea_FD_119071 | JGI IMG/M metagenome (GOLD analysis project Ga0181463, IMG submission 119071) | Clean room microbial communities from NASA Spacecraft Assembly Facility at Jet Propulsion Laboratory, Pasadena, California, USA -... ... | reverse complement strand
GGGAAGAAAGCCCTCTCACTGGATCACCTATTTCGAGCTAACTCATCGCTTGAAAGGCGCTAGTACTTCTTCGAGCTAGCCAGTGAGAATGGTGTTGGTGTGATTGGAAGTTACGCGTGGGTGTATACTCAATTTTATGGTGAACCATATGACGTATTGGTATGAAGCGAGCTTAGGGTTCTCTGAGCAATGTCAATTTCCTAATGGTCAAAAGATAGGCCAAATGAAAGCTGGCACTCCACATCATCACCACAATGGATGCACATAAAGCCGATAGCAATTCAATCCTGATTGCCTCTTTGCATCCATCGCAAAAGCTCATAGATGAGCTAAAATGCATCATGAAGAAACTCGCAAAAGATATCTCGCTAAGCACCCCGAGGCAAACGCAAGTATACTGTGGAAGGCTGATACTGTGATAGGTTTCGTGAATGCGATTTCTGTATGAGCTTTATCGGAGACACAAGAGAGCACTTATTGCAGACACTCTCATACTGTATTGTCGTTATTCAAAGAATACTCGCAATGAGCAATGATGCAAATTTCAGTGATCAGTGAAGATGAGGCATTCGATGAAACATGGTACAAATATTTTGGACGCGTTTTTGATTTTATAGCAACATCAATTAAATGATTCTTACACCGCTATGGCAACTCCCAAACCAAGGTGAGAGGACTGTATGGCATGCATATGAACCCTCATCGCTGACGGAGCTGCATGATAGCTTGCTCACACACCTGAAAGAGCATCTCTGTACAGAACCGACACCTCATACTATCTTCTTAACGGTTCTCGAATCCCAAGCCAAACGCACCAATACGATCTTCCCACATACGCCTAATCCACCTAAAGCATCTCAACAAGAATATCTAGTGACTCTTTCGATTGACGTTGATCCCGTTTGGGAAAATGATAAAGTGGAGAATGCAGAATCCTCAGAAACCACAAACCCTTCAGTCAACGCTGAAGGCAAACGTGTCCTCTTAACAGCGATTTCAGCCTATCTCTATAAATTCCCAACGACGAATACGTCAATTCTCTACATTTCAAAAATAGATTCATCAGGTTATAGTCCCAATTCAACGAAACATCTAACAAGGAAATGCGTTATTGGATTTATCAGTTATTTCTGTTTGACTTTGCCTGGAAAAGTCAATTGTCAATTATTCGCTAGATCACAGAATCAATATCTTTTCGCTAATTCTTTTGAAGGTGGGGGCAAGAAAGTGTTAGGTGGATTGGGGTTATGTAAATGGTGGAAAGGTGTTTATGAGGATGTCGCTATTTCGGTTGAGGAGAAGTCATCTACCTCGAATTTGGTGTTGAAAACGGGGGATGAAGGGATATATTTAGGTTATCTTCTACCGTCTTATTCGGCTGAAGAAGCTTTTGGGATGTTGGGAACATCAACCCGTCAACTCCCTTCAAACATTCATTGGAAATACGAACCACCTTTCAAAACTTCATTCATTCATCCAGCTTCGAACTCAACCTCGACTGAATCGTTAGCGAATCTGATACCTGCATTACCCGATGATCCCAAAACTAGGTTCTTGGAATCACTAATAGAAGAAGGTAACTCAGGTCCATCAAAACGACATACGAAGATAACAAAACCCATCAAAACGAAGGAAGGGACTCAGTTGAGTGTTGATAGTATCAAAGAAAGGAAACGAAAAGAAGAAGCTTTGATAGATGAGAACGAAAGGCAACACTCTGCTGCTGTTTTGAGTAAAACTAGTACAAACGAATTCTGGGAACAGATGGGTTACAGACAAGAATGTTCGAGTGGTGATGTCACTGGATTCTTCACTTTGAGTGTATCGCATAACAACGATAAACGAGTACAAAGTGGTCAAGAACTTGAACAGACAGATTCCGACATGAAATCAATTCTGAGAACGGCTTTATCCATACCGATTATGGAGAGATTATTGACCGCATTACTTAATACCGATTTCAAGTCTAGAGCGTTGGCGATTGAGGGAACTCAGATTTGGGAGTCATCGGTTAGATCTATAGTCTCTGATGAATTGGGTTCGAGTGAGGTTTTCGATGAATACTGTTCGACTCTGATCAAAGGTGTTTATGGATCTGGTGGTGAGAAGAGGGTCAGGGAGGAGGTTGTGGTCACCATGTTACAACCCAGGAAGAAGAAGAAGTAGGATTTAGATAGTTAATACGAAATTTGATAATGTATTTCTACTGTAGGATATCATGCCACATCATCCTCAACATCCTTACGCTGTTGCATTCGACATGCAACGAGACATGAAAGAATAAATGCTGCTGCTCCTTGTGAGATGGACTTCATAAGCGTAAGGTGCATCGCCTACAAACACCCACCACCTCATTCCATCCCCACAGTCTCATCAATGAGTCTTACTAGGGGGAACGAAACTTCCCGCAACCATAGCCAAATTTCTAGGTGTATAATAAGTCTTCAAAATAGGTGTCCGTTTCGTTTGGAAAGTAGATAACAAATCGGACCTAAACAACCATTCATTAGTTTAACCTTAGATGACCGTAATTCAACTCACGTTTGACCCATCTCTTCCCAAGATAATTCACCAGGTCCCATAGGTAAAGTGCCACCTGCACCACCAGTCAAATCAACGGTAGGTTGGTTCCTTCTACTATCGTTATTATCGTTTCTCATATTCATATTTGATGATCGAGGTCCACCGGCTGATTTAACATCCCAACACCTGACTGTACAATCTTGACTTCCTGATAATAACAATGACGATTCCGCTGAGAAACTTAATGATTGGATGGGTGCTGTGTGACCTGTCATTTTCTTTATTGGTCTGGATGAACCTAGGTCCCAAAGGTAGATGCTGCAATCGAGGCCTTGATGAGAGTCGAGCAGTGAGTCTCTGAGTGATGACTGTGATACAAATGCACATACCTGCTGAAGCTAACGTCCTGCCATCAGGACTTATCGCTACCGTTTGAACTGAATCTGTGTGACCCAGGAATAATCTTATACAAGCTCCACGTTGGACATCCCATAATCGACATGATTTATCGCTAGATCCAGTAGCGAGATACAGAGAGTTCGGATGGAATTTGAGGCACTATCGTGAGGTCAGTCATGAGATTATTGAGCCATTGTCAAAGCGAAACTCACATTGACATCAGATAAATGACCAGTATACATCCGTAAAGGAGTGACACGATCCGAAGACCAAAGTCTAGCAGTTCTATCCCTACTTGCTGAAGCGAAATAAACGCCTAAAGGACCCCATTCGACATCCCAAACAGCATCTTTACCATGTCCACGATAAACAGCTACGTTGCTGTAAGTATCTAATGACCATAATCGTACGGTTCCATCCTGCGATGAGGACAAAAGTGAACGAGGTGGACCACCTGATCCTTGTAGGGGATCGAAGGAGGTTGAGTATACCGGTCCAGAATGACCAATCAGTTTTCGCATTGCTAGACCTTCGTCTTCGACTATTCTTCCGTCTTGTGGGTCTGGGCTCAATCAATAAGGAATCCACACTGGAATAGGAATACTTACCCGTTGATTTGGCTTTCAGTCGGTCACCTTTCAGACTCCACAATCTCACGCAGCTTTCTGAAGATCCTACAGCCATCAGGGTCGAATCATGAGAAAACTCGACGGAGGTGATCCTGTGGTGGGGAATCAGCTAGCAGCTAAAAAGTATTGATGGAACACGAACTGACCCCTCGCCCTGGTTGAAGACCGTAAATGCTAAAATACTAGGCAGAGCGACGGAACTCGAACTTCCAGGTTTACCATCAACAACTTCAGGACCTAAACGAACCATCTTTCTTTTATCTCTAATGGCTTCAACCTCTCGTCTCACATCAGCCATCTTATAGAACTGAGGTTGAGGCGGTATCGTTTCCGTAGGCTCAGGACTGACGAGATCGGAAACCGACTCTGAAGGCTCTAATTTGGTTATTTGTTTCGTTGGGGAATCAGGTCGATCATTGTCCACCGGTGCACTCATTTCCACATCCCCGTTTGCATCATGAGCGTGTCCGTTGGTTTGTACTGCATTCGACTCCTGTCCATTTGGCGCTTCATCTTGCACAGTCCTAGCAACTTCCTCTTTCAACTTATCCGAGATCGTTGGTGGACCTAATTTCAGTTTATGAGCGGCGTTGAACTTTTCCACGGTCGAAGAAGGCGGTATCAGTGTTGGTAAGAGACCAGTCTGCGATGCTAGAGTTGCTTTATCGAGAGGCATGGCGGAATCCGAAACTACGAGCGAATATGAATAATTGCTTATTGTTGCCAGGTATATCTGACCTACCTTGCACTTGTATACGAGAATTAACAACTGATCTGACAGCTTCTTTCGACCTCCCTGCCATACTGTGAAAGCCCATATCCCATTCTTCATCTAGGGTGGAACCGCTCAACCATTGCAGTAAGAGACTGTAGGAATTTCTAGTCAAAAGGACTCTGTATTTTTCACGCCTAAGAAATGTCAGTGAGAGCAGGGCAAGTGTGTTGACATCAGCACTCACCGTAGTCTATGAGTAAAAGGGTTGGTGAGGATTTGATAATGAGCGTTGATAGTCGATAAAGTTGTGACCTCATTGGGATAAGCATCCTCGTGGTATCCAGAATTGTCTTCGAAGAATTGTTGCGCTTGAGGGAATGATTAATCAGATGTCCAATCGCCCTTTGGCTCGACTTACCTGCTTTCTTGAATCCAGCTTCTATCATGTCAATGAAGATATTCGCAAATATGGGGAAACAAAGTGAATCCAGCTCAGGTTTCCACAGCTCCAAACCATCATCTACCCAACGTCTATATCTTTTGTATCCTTCGATTCTATCCGACGAGTCGATGAATCCAGTTAGAGCCACAGAGGTATCACCGTTGGCAGCAGCAGTTGCACCTTCCACTTTTAGCGTTAATTGCTCAACAATATGTTGAGCTTGAGCTATAAATTCGGGTGTAATCCTATCTGACATAGTTGATGCCGACATAGTCGTGGCTTGTGGTATGTTTCTCTTGACCATATGATCCAAACTTATAGGATCTGGCGCACGAAAAATAGCTTCTCTACCACCTTGATTCGTCGTTCTCTCTGTCCCATTAGTACCATCTTTAGCTTCTTCATCGCCATCACCATCCTTCTCATTGCCATCACCTGCTGCTCGACCTTTCAGTTCTTGCTCGAACGTTGCAACAGCTTTGTCGAAACCATGTTGTTGAAGATATTCTACTACAGCTTGAGGATATAAATCTGATCTCGCTGTTTGTGAGCTAGGACCCGCGACGGGGGCTGGGGATTGCGACATGAGATAAACTCTATTTCTGTTCTCCTCAGATGGAGCTATGACTGATGCTACCGCTGGTCCGGGGTGGATGCGAAGACACAAACGAAGTTGTTGATTGAACGAGAAGTAGTTACTTTGTGAGTAACAATGCAAGTCACGTGATCAAAGAACTGTTTCAACTTGTTGAGCTTCTATATACTACTCCACTTCTGCCTTCATTCTTCGAATTTCTTAAGAATAGTCATGAGGCTTATAGGTTGAACCTAGTTGATACGCCAAATCCAAGCCATCTGTCAAGACTTCTTCTTCTCAAGTTTCAGCAATAAACCCTATCTCAGTACCCATTTTTACTTACATCATGCCCGACACTCAAGATCCTTGGGCTCGAACAGCTTACAGTTCGTCTCCGTCTCCAGATCCAGAAGAATTCGATGATACACCAATCAACCTTGTCTCAAGAGATTCGGATCTACAACATGAGTTGGACCTCTCCACCAGGGACGATCGTGCTGTCATCCTGACTAACCCTTTTATCCTCGCTAAACAGAAACCGCCACCTCAAGGCATCAAGATAGGTAGTGTAGCTCCTCCTACCATCGCCAAGAAACCATTCAAACCAAATAATATACTCGCAGAAGCAGCTGGGTGGGCTGTCTCGACTGGCGAGCCAGCGAAATCAAGACCAAAAATCCCTAAACGAGCTACAACCGTTTCTCCTGCACCTCAAGCTGAAAGACCGAAACCACAAGCTAGCTACCGTTCCCATAGTGGATGGTTCGGTCCCAACAATCAACCGATCCCAAAGGCTCCCCGTCAGGCGAAATCTTCGCGCTCAAGCTTGGACAAGTTCAATAAGAATATACAGAATGTTGTCAAGAAACCCTCAGCCACAACAAAAGCGAAAGCGAAGCCTAAAGCTCCAGCAAAGAAGGGAAAAGGTAAAACTGGTGACGATGAGAGCATAACCTTCAGTAAAATTCGTATGTCTCCAACTGATTTGCAAACATCTCTGAACCCCTTGATAGCTGCTGGAGCTGGTCCAACCGACGACTTCCCAATAGTTCAAGCTCTCGAGAAACAGAAGGCGCAACGACCGAGGCGGAAGAGCAACTCCAAGAAAAAACAAAATCAAGAAGTTGTCTCAATCTCTGCCTTAAATGAAGAACTTGTCAATGAACTGGTAGGGAGCGCTTCGAAAATCAGAAAACCGCAAGATTCAGAAAACTCTCATGTCCTGACTAAAAGGCATCCCCCCGAAGAGCACGAGGAACAATTCAAAACCACGCCACCGTTTGTTAAAGAAGGATCTACTGCTTCTGTGGTGTGCATCAATCCTCCTATCGTAGGTCATCACGACTCTCCACTAATCCACCGAGATTTGCCGATAAAAAGCAAGTATTTCAAGAACAACCAGGAAAAGGTCACAGACCCATTACATCACTCTCCGATCAACAAAGCAGCTGGATCTTCAGCTCAGCAAACAAGCATACTAACACCTCCGACCACTAACGGACACGGTCTACCACGATTCAAGGCAATGGAGAATGACAAACAAAGAACAAGTGTACAATATCAGAATACATCGTCGTCTGTTTTCGGCTATAGCTCGCCTTCTCCAGTCAAAGATGCTTTAGAACCTGTTAAATCAACAGACATAAAGATGTTTCGTCCAGTCGGAGTACGACCCAATCCCACGGAGGCCTTAGAGAAAATGGCGGAAGAGCAAGATAACAAAATTCAGAGGTCGTGTCCTGCAGTTAGTGTTGAGGATGATAGGTCTCCAGAAGACATCGAGCGAGAGGAATTGGCCAGAAAGCAAGTCGAAAGAGGTAGGCACTCGAGTTGCATTCTACACTTGATGGACTGACTCGAGCTCGATAGGAAACTACCTCAGGCGCAAGCCAAACCGCGTTTCCATGGTTGATGGGCACGATGATGATCGCTACGTCAGCCATTATAGTTGTAGCGATCAGAAGGGACAACACGATGGTAAGTAACAATACAGCTCCGGGTTCAGCTATTGACATACTTGATCAAGACTCAAATTTGACGACCCGATACCCTCATTATCACCGCAACGAACCTAGTCGTTTCGTTCCTGAGCTTCGCCATCACAAAGGACAATCCGATTATGATGATCACGAAATCCTCTTCGATTATCATGGGAAGGACAGTATCAGTGGAAACACGCATGGTCCTTTGTACAATCGAGCTTGTAAAGCTGATCTAATCACTCAGCCCTCAGAAAGGTCTAAAACAGCCGGTAGCCACCTGACACCCAGGCAACAACCATTCCATACGCAGACGGCCCCGGCGTGGTCCTCCTTTCAACCCAGACCAGCCCGCTTCAAATCAAGAGAATCGTCAAAAGCTGAAGCTGCATCGAAGTATCTTTTACCTCTTCCAGTGAATAAACCAAGTCCTCTTCGATTCGCAGGTGTTTCCCAGTCTTGCGAAATTGATTCTCAAACTGGTACAACTCGTAAACTCACGCTTTTCACTCCATCACCGCTGAAGGAGGAAGATAACGACAGTCACAATCAACGTCCTCAAATTCGTATGAAGAGATTCGGTGCTATCTCAGAGAAGGAGAAATTCAAACCAAGTAGTTCAGAAGAAAGGGACGAGCCACGAAGAATTTTTCCAAACTTCAGAAGATCATCACCTCAAGCTGTTTCCTCCCAAAATCGTCCAACTCAACCTAGAAACGATTCTTATAACAGTCCTTCAGAAAACGATAACTGGGCCGCTGCATGGAAGAGAAAATGGGCTGACGAAGATGACGATAAGGAGAAGGAGACAAGACGAGATGAAAGGATTGACGGAACAATGGCTCGATTCAAATATAATGGGGATAGGCCTATCAGAGGCCACGGAGGAAGAGGAGGAGCTTTTGATTTCACGGGTTAAAGTTCCTTCTGCATTGGCTCTTTGATTATAGATATTTTCATGATCGATCCTTCCCTTGAAGTCTTTCCGCATTCTGATATATATATTTATCCAGCGTCTTCAAATCCTGGCCTCTGCAAATGTATATAATCTATGGCCGCCGAGTTGCGTATAAGAATCATGACTCCCCTTGAAGCGTGAAAGAAGCAAATACATCATTCAGCCAGTCCACAACCCAAACCTCATCTTCATCGAATGACTGGTTGCTCTCTTTCAAGGGGTTCCGCAGCTGCTCCAGAGTTTTCCAATCGCTGGGTTGAGAAAAACTGGCGATATTGATACTCACCTTCTCCGCACGGGATGTGTTTTCAGTTCGCCACTCACAAAGTCGAGTCTCCTCATCGGTACGACAGATGACAACAGTCTTCTTCACATTCCCTCTGTGTTCTGCACCGATGAACCAAGGTATGTCCAGTGTAGCGCCATCCCATCCGCGAAGTAACCGATTTTTGAAGTTGTCGTGGAGAATGATAGTGCTCTCCTGTGCCAAATCGCTCATTATTGTTTCGATCGCGGTGGCTTTCTGGTCCGCTTTGAAGGACTCTGCCTTGAAGCTTTCTGGTATCGATACATTCGTTGACATCTTGACTGAATCTTTGGGTATTTGGTAAAAATGCGAATCATGGAATGGAGCATGTCATGGGACCAGTACATAGGAAGAAAGTCAGTTAAGTCCGCTCTTTAGGCTATGACACTGTATCGTCATGATCAAGCGTCCTTTCACAGTCATTGTTTCGGGTGTGTTCTGACTGTTTGCAATACTTCTTTTTCAAAACGCTCAATGTGGCAGTGGAGCTCAAGAGGAACTTCGATCCACCCTGCGTGTAATTCATATAATCGGGTCCGAGGTTAGAGTCATACGGTACGCTTCAAATTTCAGATTTTTGGAATTGAAAGATCTGCGCAGGCTCACATAGACAGGCGGAATTTCCGCAGACGATACCTCTTTTCACAAGACAGCTTTGTAACGTTACAACTATACTCGAGATCATTACTGATCGATGACACTATCATCCAACTGAAATCGAGTTCTCCACGCTTTCGGTTGATCGAAAGTAACAGAAGATTCAAGGTCACAACCGCGTGTTATATTCGATTGGATCCTCCACTCACAATCCCAAGTATCTTCGTTAACGCGACACAAAGCGACGATCTTGGTTTCTGAGGGGGATGTACTCATGGTCACAAGCGCCCACTTTCTGAAGGAGAAATCTCATCCCAATGATTCTCGACCATTTTCTTGAAGCTTTGGGACATGTCGTCCAGAGTCTTACCGTCGGCATCCAGAACCTGAAGCTCGCTCATCATTGTGGAGATTGCTTCGGATTTCTGTTTCTTGGTAAAGTCTTTGTGCCCGACCACGGTATATATCGGTTTTACTGATGATGCCATCTTGATCTATGGGTGAGTTGTTTCACGAGGATGGAAAATTGAAGGAAAGAAGAAAGACGGAGGAAACTGAGTATGTTCTTCTTATGTATTTCAACGGCTTGCCTCGATAGTAATGGTTTTTCCGAAATTCTAACTCCATTCCAAAGATGGCTTCCATGATCGAGTGCAGAAGATGCTGACTTCCATTCCGAATTTCATCTGGTCTGTGGGTGGAGCTCATGAAATAAGCGCGGGAAGTCGTGCTGCTGCGATCGAGAGAAGATTGCGCAGAGTTTCGTCTAGCTTTGTACTTTATCGGGGAGTGTAGCTTGATTATGGAAGCGTGAGAGCTTCTTTCTTATTATAGCCCGATCAAGGAGACAGAGGAATTCTTTGAATCATAACGACAATACAGTATGAGAGTGTCTGCAATAAGTGCTCTCTTGTGTCTCCGATAAAGCTCATACAGAAATCGCATTCACGAAACCTATCACAGTATCAGCCTTCCACAGTATACTTGCGTTTGCCTCGGGGTGCTTAGCGAGATATCTTTTGCGAGTTTCTTCATGATGCATTTTAGCTCATCTATGAGCTTTTGCGATGGATGCAAAGAGGCAATCAGGATTGAATTGCTATCGGCTTTATGTGCATCCATTGTGGTGATGATGTGGAGTGCCAGCTTTCATTTGGCCTATCTTTTGACCATTAGGAAATTGACATTGCTCAGAGAACCCTAAGCTCGCTTCATACCAATACGTCATATGGTTCACCATAAAATTGAGTATACACCCACGCGTAACTTCCAATCACACCAACACCATTCTCACTGGCTAGCTCGAAGAAGTACTAGCGCCTTTCAAGCGATGAGTTAGCTCGAAATAGGTGATCCAGTGAGAGGGCTTTCTTCCC
>Ga0181463_1000277_pt1 | contig 10508 bp, 7 predicted proteins | sample InSIn1gowninarea_FD_119071 | JGI IMG/M metagenome (GOLD analysis project Ga0181463, IMG submission 119071) | Clean room microbial communities from NASA Spacecraft Assembly Facility at Jet Propulsion Laboratory, Pasadena, California, USA -... ... | reverse complement strand
ATATGAATTTTTTACTGGCGAATTCATCTTATCCCGATTATTTATTTTTTCATTGATCATTGCATTTGGCATAGCGCTAGTCCTTGACCGCTTTGCTTATGTCGGAATTAAGCTGTTTTTTAAAAAAGGTAACAAATATGTAAAACGTATTCTAATTATAGGGTACAACAGCACTGCTAAAAAACTGGTCTCGTACCTTGAACAGGAAGGTATTAACACCGAAATTGTCGGTTTTACCGAAAATGAGGATAACGTTACCGAACTGTCTCATTACCCTATCCTCAGCGATATCAAATCGACTGTGGCTGTGTCGAAAGAGTATAAAGTAGATGAAATATTTTCGTCGATTACTCCCGAGCAAAATTCTACGCTATATAATATTATACAGCAAGCCGAGCATGAATGTATAAGATTTAGAATTGTACCCGATTTCTCTGTTTTTATTAAAGGACCTTTTTTTGTGTCTTTTCTAAATGACATGCCCGTTTTAACAGTAAGAAGTGTTGCCCTCGATGATTTCAACAACAGGCTAAAAAAGAGAGCGTTTGATATTGTTATGAGTTCTTTTGTTATTTTGTTTATCCTTTCCTGGCTTATTCCTTTACTCAGTTTAATTATTTTTATTGAATCTCCCGGGCCTGTTTTCTTTTCACAACTTCGTACCGGAAAAAATAAAAGAAGCTTTCTCTGCTATAAATTCAGAAGCATGAAAATAAATAAGAATGCAGATCTGAAACAGGCAACTAAGGATGATGACAGGATCACTAAGATCGGAAGATTTTTGAGACGGACAAGCCTTGATGAATTTCCGCAGTTTATCAATGTTTTAATTGGTAATATGAGTATTGTTGGTCCTCGCCCGCACATGATTAAACACACTGACGATTATTCTAAAATAGTAGATCAGTATATGGTTCGTCATTTTTCAAAACCAGGTATTACAGGTTGGGCGCAGGTAAATGGATACAGGGGAGAAATTACTGAAAATTCTGAGATAAAAAATCGCGTTTATTACGACATCTGGTATCTTGAAAACTGGAGCCTTTTGTTGGATATAAAGATCATATTCCTGACAGTATTTAATGTGCTAAAAGGAGATAAAAATGCTTATTAATAGAAATATCACTATAGCAGAAGATAGTTTAAACTTTAGTAATTCCGTCTTTTATTGAATTAGAAGAAATAGCTATTGGAGAATATCCGGTAGCTATTTCTTTTTTAAATATTTGTATAAGTAAATTTCCTTATTGCCAGTGAGGCTCTAATGCGTATTAGAGAACTTTTTGGACATCTTTTGAGTTCGATAATAATACGGTCGTTTTCAAATCGGCTTTCCCTGCAATAATAATTTTTTCTTCAGTTTAAGCGCGTTGTCGAATAAGTGCTTTTGGTTAAATAAAAACTAGTCAGGCGTTTTTTTATAATCCAACCTTACCAAAACCTTATATACAACGCAGACAGTAATAATACTATAGACGCAATGATCGCGATTGATGACGGCCTTATCCGAAACATCTCCCGGTCGAGCGCAATTGCTTTTGTACTAATGCGTGGTCCGGCAAGACTGATTGCGACCATTACAATTATGGTAATTAGAAATGACCACCCCATACAGACAAAAAACGGAATCTCAAACCCGCCTGTACCGGTAGGATATGCTGTATACAGAATGGTCTCGGTGCCCAAAATCGTTACGGCGAACTGACCGAAGAAAATAGATGAAACAAAGCCGGTGATTATACCTGCAAGAGCAGCAGCACCTGTTGTTCTCTTCCAAAACATCCCTAAAAGAAAACATGAAAACACACCGGGGCTAATATAGCCGGTATATTTTTGGATGAAGGTATATCCGCCACTTCCACCTATGCCCAAAAGGTCTTGCCATGTAAAAGCGATCGCCGTTATCATCGCTATTACTATTGATAGCCTTCCCATCCAAACCAGCTTTGTTTCACTTGCCTCTCGGTTGAAGTATTTTTTATAAATATCGAGGGTAAAAATGGTCGAGATACTATTTGCCTTACCTGCAAGTGAGGCTACTATTGCTGCTGTCAGCGCTGCAATGGATAGACCTCTGAGTCCGCTTGGCAAAAAGGTAAGTATAGCAGAATATGCGCCATCTTTTCCATTAACCAATTGTGGAAGGTGCCCGTTTTTATAAAGCACGTAAGCAACGATACCAGGTAACATTACAATAACAGGCATCATTATTTTTAATAAACTGGCAAAGAAAATACCGGTTCGTGCTGTATGCAGGTCGGCTCCCAAAGCCCTTTGTGTTATATATTGATTGCAGCCAAAATAGTTGAGGTTGTTAATCCATATTCCCGCGGCATACATGGTAAAACCAGGCAAGATAAGGTACTTATTTATCTGCTCCTGCGGAGCGGTTACAGCTGGTTTTTTAAAAATCATGTGAAAATGATCGGGCGCTTCTCTTAGTAACACTTTGAAGCCGGCAATTGCATCTGTTCCCAAACCAAATTTTTCACTGGTTATTGTCAGTGCCATATAAGTTGTGGCTAATCCGCCTAAAACCAGCACAGTTACCTGCACTACATCCGTATAACCAATTACTTTCATTCCTCCTAGCGTGATAATGAGTGCGAAAATGGCTAGTACGATCATGACAATATGAAAATATTGTCCACCTAATAAACCATTTATGGCCAAAGCACCTAAATATAAAATAGAAGTCAGATTTACAAATACATATAGAAACAGCCAGAATATCGACATAATTAAGGCTACTGTTTCGCTATACCTCGTTTTAAGGAATTGAGGCATAGTATATATTTTGTTTTTTAAATATATAGGTATAAACCAGATAGCTACAATAACAAGTGCAACGGCACCCAGCCACTCATAAACAGCTACCGCAATTCCTGCAAAAAATCCATCGCCGCTCATTCCTATAAATTGTTCTGCAGAAATGTTTGATGCAATGATCGATGCGCCAATCGCCCACCAGGTCAACGATCCCTCAGCAAGAAAAAAATCCTTGGTATCGGTCGCTTTTTTCTTCTTCTTTTTATAAATCCAAAGGCCATAACAAGTTACAAACAGAAAATAAAATATACAGACAATGTAGTCTATAGGGGCAAGTTGATTACTCATAAGCAATGTTAATAGAAAACGGTTTTAGAAATGCGTTGTAAAATAAAGCATTAGAAGTAATATTACCGCAATCAACTTTTTTAAAACAAGGAGTAGAAAAGGAAGGTGGGGAAGTGACGGATTTAAATGATGCGACTAAAAATTAATACTTTGTAATACAGATAAAATGAAATCAGGCAGCTAAATTCACATCTGTTAAGAATGCGTATTAACCGCCTGAGACAATTGGTTTTGGCCTTTCTTTGGATTAAAACTTGAGTTTTTGGGGTAAGTACTTGCCAACAAGTTGCTGATAGTAAGGCTTCAGCTCGTTCCAATTGGGTGGTACCGGGCTTTTTGAGTATAAATCATATGGGTTGAAAAGGTTCACCCATTTAAACATCTCGTGATCGTGATCGTTCATCAAATGATCGTATGCATGCTCTCTGTGCTGAGAATAAAAAGAGTGATAACGAAGCATGTATAACGCCGGTTCCGGTAAGTAATCCTTCATCATGTGATAGATATATTCGTCGTGACCCCATGATAAATGGACGTTTGCTAAGCCACAATTTGGAGAATACACTCCATATTTTGTATTATACTTCTCGTTGTCGTAATCAGGATTTTCTTTGAAAAACTCGCTATAAACTATTTTATCAGAATAAGCGCAACCTACGGGAAATGTGTCGCCTACAACAGCCCACTGTGGCTCGCCAAATAAACACAACACCTTGCCCATGTCATGAAACAGGCCTGCAAGAACCATCCAGTCGGGATGTCCGTCAGCACGTATAGCTTCTGATGTCTGCAACAGATGTTGAAACTGGTCGAGATCGGTATCGGGATCAGAGTCATCAACGAGGTTGTTTAGGAAATCAAAGGCTTCCCAAACACGCATTTCTTTCTTATCAAACTTTAAAAATTCTTTTTTCTTTTCAAGAACGAAATCATAAGTCTGGTATGTGTGATTTAATCTGTAAAATTCTTTCACACTGTCACGCGCCGGCTTTTCATAATTTCTAAATTCTTCTGTAGATTTACCTTCTGTGATATTTTCAGGATCAGGATACCTGTCAAGAAGGTCATCTTCCCATAGATCCAATGAGGACAAGGGACTTGCTTCGATGTTATTGATAACGTTATTCATGGTATTTTTTCGTTAGAGTCTTTATGGAATTTGTAATAGTTCACTAAAGCTTCTGATCTTATATCAATTATAGAAATAGCCTTGCAATTTGCTGAATCTATAATTATGCAGTAAATTACTACGAATTGTTGCACTAATGGCAGGATTGGGTGAACTTATTTACTTAACCGATTTCGTTACAAAGCGTTTCCCGCCGATTTTATGGAAAATGTAAATCTTAAAACCTTAGCAATTCAGCTTCAGTTGTCTACTGCAACTGTATCAAAAGCCCTGAGGGATAGTCATGAAATAAGCTTTGAAACGAAACAACGGGTGTTGCAACTTGCGGCCGATCTTAATTATATACCTAATCCGTATGCAAGCAGTCTTAGAAGGAGGGTAAGTAAAACAGTTGCAGTCGTACTGCCTGAAGTTGCAGATAGTTTTTTTGCAGAAGCAATTAACGGCATAGAATCGATTGCCCAGGCCAAAGGATACCACGTATTGATATATCTTACCCACGAAAGCTTTCAAAAGGAAAAATCTATTTTAATGGATTTTCAAAGCGGAAGGGTTGATGGCGTTTTGTTATCTCTCAGTGTAGAAACGATTGAAAACGACCATATTGCGCACCTTCAAAATCACAGCATTCCAATAGTCATTTTTGACAGGATCTGCGAAAACATCAGCACTGCAAAAATCTCGACCAACGACTACCTCGCAAGTTATACAGCTACTCAGCATCTTATTGATAATGGCTATAAAAAAATTGCTTATTTATCCATTTCGCAAACCCTATCTATTTCTAAAAGAAGATTACAGGGATACAGACAGGCGCTTGTTGACAATAACATTGTTATTAATGATTTTTATACTGTCGATTGTACGTTGAACGATGACCATAATCTTTCCATTATTAAGAAATTGTTGGCAGATGATAACAAACCTGACGGGGTGATTGCAAGCGTTGAAAAATTAGCTACAGACTTATATTTGGCGTGCGGGCAACTGCAATTAAAAATACCTGATGACGTAGCGGTATTGAGTTTTTCAAATTTGAAAACTGCACCTATTTTAAATCCTTCTCTCACCACAATAACACAACCTGCCTTCGCAATGGGAAGATCTGCTGCCTCTGTACTTTTTAAATCTCTTGAAAAAAAGAATTTTCAGCTTGATACTGAAAATCATATCTTTCCATCGGTGCTTAATGTTAGAAATTCTACTGCGAGATCGAGGTAATTGCATAAAAAAAGGTGTACTGAAAATTAGTTTCGTACACCTGTTTTTAATCTATCGCGACGCTTAAATATTTTGATGCTATTTCAATAAATGTTTAAATCTTTTTAAATCGTCAAGTTCAGAAGAAGAAAGGGTTTCATTGTTATCGTATTTTGATTTAAGAAACAAAACCCTTTTGTGTTGAGGGTATTTTGCTAAGATGTCTTCAATCAGTGCTCCCGTACTTTCTTCTTTAATAAAAAGGGGTTTAGAAGGAGGGAGAGGATCCTTATCCCTTGTCTGCATTTTATTTATAATAGCTTCTAATGTAGCAAGTTTACCAGGCGCTATATCTTTTATTTTCGAAGCTTTACTATGTAGTCCCTGTAATTGTTTTTTACTGAGGCTACCTCGTTCACCATATTGTTTATACAGACTAATAATAAATGAAGAAACGGGGTAGGCAATAATACATTGCTCCAATACCTCATTTACAATATCTACCTCTGGTTTCTTTTTAAGTATCATACTTTAGAAAAATGATGCAATTCTTCCATCAAACTATTAGATCCACGTTTATATTCCTGATATCAAATTCAGCTTTGATCTTCTTAACTCACATCGCAAATCTGAACGCCTTGTCTCAGTGAAGCTATTTTGTCATCTCTTTTAGGTATAAATTCCTGCGCTACGTATCCTTTATAGCCGGTCTCATAAATAGCTTTAATAATTGCCGGGTAATTTAATTCCTGTGTTTCATCAATTTCATTTCTTCCCGGAACACCTCCTGTGTGGTAATGCGAAATGTATTTTTGATATTGCTTAATAGTCGCAATCACGTCTCCTTCCATGATCTGCATATGATAAATATCATACAACAATTTAAATCTATCAGAACCTACATTGTCTACCAATGCTGCTCCCCATGCTGTATGGTCACATTGATAATCTTTGTGATTGACTTTGCTGTTTAATAATTCCATTACTACAGATACCTTATATTTTTCTGCAACGGGCATCAGTTTTTTTAAACCAATTGCACAGTTTTTAATACCCTGTTCATCGTCTAATCCATTTCTGTTACCAGAAAAACAGATGATCTGATTAAAACCGGCTGCTGCCGCCTGGGGAATAACTTCAGTATAACTTTTTATCAGTTCTGCATGGTATTGAGGATCATTAAATCCTTTTGTGATCCCTAATCCTGCACCCCAGGGAAGGGCAGAAGTGAGCCCATACTTTTTCAGCGTTGGCCATTCCGCCGGACCAACCAGTTCTATTGAAGTAAGACCGATATTTTTAGCTGCCTTGCAGAGATCATCAAGGGGAATACCGTCATAGCACCAGCGGCAGACCGAGTGATTAACAACTCCCTTAAGTTTGTCTTCAACTGCATTTTCTGCAGCAGAAATTCTATTTACAAGACTGCTGCTAACTAAAGCAGTAGCCGTCGCTGCTGCCATTTTTTTTAAAGCGTTTCTTCTTGAAGAAGGTTTATGATGATGCATTTTTAAGTGGTTGTATGGGTTAAATTTTTATATTATTAGCGTTAGCTTTTCTTTTTTAGAGTAGACAAATATTCGATTAGATCTACCACCTGCTGCTGTTTCATTCCTGCAACTAATCCTTCCGGCATTAGTGAGTGTGGATAAGCCTGTTTAGAAACAAGATCTGCTTTTTTTATTTTTGAAACTGTACCGCCAATCATTTTTACAGAAATATCATCTTTTGATTCGCTGGTGACATACCCAACTACCTGGTTGCCATCTTTCGTTTTAAATACATATCCTTCATATCCAAAAGCAATACCTGCATCAGGATGTAAGATAGCTTCGTATAAACCTTCTTTTGCATATTTAGCGCCTATTTCTGACAAATTCGGACCAAAATCAATTCCATTATTATTTACCTGGTGACACGAAGAACAAACATTTGTAAACATTTGTTTTCCACTATAAGGTTGACCATTAAGCTTAATTAAAGCACCCACCGGTTGAAGAGAACTTTTTCCTGCTCCCTGGTTGAAAAATGCTTTTGCCTGTGATTGTATGTCAGAGCGCCATGCCTTTAGCAAAGATTTTTCTGCTGATGAGCGTAGTTCTGCAGGTAGTTTTTTAGAAGAAACCAAGTTCATCAGCTTTTCCTGGCCGGTGTAGCCGTTACCATACATCTGGGTTGCCTTCTGCCTGACTTTTATATTGACGGTTTTATCCATTAAAAGCGATTGAAGCATGTCTTTAACTTTCGGATCTTCAGAACCGCCTAATGCACTTACAAGTCTCAATGCAGTCGCTGTATCTTTATGAACTGCAGATTTTACAAGACTTGCACCGTTGTTAGCAATTAATATTTTTGAAGCCATTTCCCGTAGATCTTCATCCTGGTTTTGCACTGCCATATTAAGCAGTTCAGCATTTTTAGTTTTGATTTTATACCTCGAAAGCAGGTCAAGGAACTGGCCTGTGCCTTTTGATGCTTCAAGACTTCTTTCAATCGCGCCTTTGATATCGTCAGTCATAGCGAGGTTTGTCGTGTCAAGCTGCAGAAGGGCATAAGTAGTAATTGTTTTTTGATCAGGATGATTTCCACTTAATAAAGAAAGAAGCGTTTGTTGTTTTGAAGGATCTGTCTGAAAATCAAAGGCCCTGAAAAACTTAAGATTCGTTGCAGGATCAATATTTGGATCTTGTATGATACTTGCAAGTAGTGGTAAAGCAGCCTTCGCTCTTGAGCGCCAGACGATGTCTCTTCCTGCAGGATTGTTCCAGTTGTCGCCGGCTTTTTGCTTCCAGGCGGCAAAGTAGCTATCCCATTGTCTGTCCGCGCTTACACCCAACGCCTCAAGATACCAACGGTCTTTGCCATCATACTGCTGTGCTAAAGTTGCCCACAGAGCAGGAGCTTCAGGTGACGGATTATGTCTTAAAGCAATTAGCGCTTCGCGGCGTACTTGGGGAGATGGATCATTTACGGCTTGTTTTACCATCGCAATAACATCCATTTTTAATTCACGCGCTGCTTTAAATGCCGCAGTTCGCAAATCTTCATTTTTATCACTAAAAGCTTTATTTACGTATTCACTGCCTTTACCTGGCAACTTTGTTAACAACCAAAAAGCGCGGGCGCGAAAACGTCGGTTATCAGAATTATTAAAAACATTGACTAAATCATTTTCAACTGCATTTCCCTGCCCATGCAGTTTTTGCCATGCCATATACCTTGTGGCAAGATTTGGATTTTCAAGTTCTTTTATAGCGTCAAGTGTGGTATTTACAGAAAAAGCTGGTACAGAATAATTCGTTGTATTTCGTGCAACCCTAAACACCCTTCCACGATCAAGATCACCCACCTGGTGACCTCCGACTCCCGGATCGTACCAATCGGAAATAAATAAAGATCCATCAGGAGCGATACAAACATCGGAAGGACGGAACCATTCGTCATCGACAGACTCGACGATATTTGCAATTTGTGCAGTATAACCAGCTCCGCTCTTTTTAACAGGATAAGATCGTACAACATTATGACCCGGTTCTGCATGAATCATTTGGCCCTGGAAAGTAGCAGGCAACAGATTGCCTTCATAGATCAGCATACCAGTTGGAGAGCCGGAACCAGTTTGCAGTAAATTAGGTACAACACCAGGGTCATTTAAGTGCCAGTGTTGAATAGGAATAGAATCTTCCATATTCACTCTTCTTGACCTCCATCCGGCACCAGTCATTTCATCAGTATAACCATAATTACCATATTCTAATATGTAATTGATACGTACGCCTCTGTTTCCATCATCATCATTGTCTGACTGCCAAAGGTTGCCATAAGCATCCGCTGCTACTTCATAGTTGTTGCGGAAGTTATTAGCGAGGACTTCAAAATTGCTTCCGTCCATGTCACAACGGAAAACCATTCCCTGACGATAGGGCTTGCCTTTACCATTTACAGGCGTTCCTTCAATATCCCTTACTACATTACCATTTTTATCATGTATGCTGTCACCGGCATTACCCATGTTGAAATATAATTTTCCATCAGGACCAAAAGTAAAGGCATGAATAGCGTGATCATGTTGTTCTCCGCCAATTCCCGTGAAGAGAACTTCCTTTTTATCTGCCTTATCATCTCCATCTGTATCGGTGAGCACAAAAACGTTAGGACTGCATGATACTATAACCTTATTACCTAATACGGCAATTCCAAGCGCAGCATTTATTGAAGTGTCCTGGTAAAAAACTTTGCTCGTATCAGCTTTGCCATCGCCGTTAGTATCTTCAAGAATTAAGATTCGGTCGCCGGCAGCTTTATGCGGATGATCGGGATGAAGATTTATCCGGTAGTTATAAGCTTCAGTTATCCAAACCCTGCCTTTATGGTCAATATCCATATTAGTCGGGTTGGTCATCATTGGCTCGCTTGCAAATAAACCTACCTGCAAACCATCTGCTACTTTTAAAGCACTTACAGCATTTTCAGGAAGTCTTTTTTGCTCTTCTGTAAGTTTGCTTCTGTCTATTCCAATGTTTTTTAATGTTTTTGGAGTGATCCAGGCAAGAAAAATTAATGCAGGTACCAGCGACAAATACCGGTATTTTTTAAGGGAGTCTTTTTTCAAATGCATCTTCTTTCGTTAGATTTTAGTAAAGTAAGCGCAATATACAAATTTGAGAAATAAGTTAATTTTAAATAAGACTTCAGCTAAAAGGAGAAATGAGAACTTTTTACTATTGATTTACCTCATTCGTTTTATTTAATAATGTACTTTAATAGTAAAGCGGTTAACACCGATAAGAGCTTATGTAGGTTTAGTAAAAGTGTTTGCTTTAAAATAAGAATCAAAAGTAGAAGAGAAGGAAGGTGAGGGAGCGTAGGTTATTATTCATTTATCACTAAAGTAAGTTTAGGAGACCGTCTGATTTAAAATCCCAAAAATCCAAATAATCCCACAAATCCCAGTTCAGACAGTAACCCAATTCGTAATATTGCACACATTTTAAATTTTTCTTCGCTCTAAAAGATCGATTTGAACTATCGGAACGCGAAGATTTCAATATGGAAAGATATG
>Ga0181463_1000585_pt1 | contig 10511 bp, 11 predicted proteins | sample InSIn1gowninarea_FD_119071 | JGI IMG/M metagenome (GOLD analysis project Ga0181463, IMG submission 119071) | Clean room microbial communities from NASA Spacecraft Assembly Facility at Jet Propulsion Laboratory, Pasadena, California, USA -... ... | reverse complement strand
ATAATGCAAATATTATTCTTTCCATTACTACTTGCCGCGGCGCGAATACAATTTGGATTTCCCAGTCGTTTTAAAAACGATAAATACAATTATAAGTACAAGGAACTAATGAGCTTAAGTAATCTATTGGAAGACTAGGTAGCAAACAATAGGTTTTTCATAGCGTCGTTGTTGTGTCACTCACTTGTACTATTGGCCTTTTTGCAACTAAAACGCCGAATTCGTAGGTTGATAAATTCAATTAATATTCTCTTTAAAAATCTTTTACAAGTTCTTCAATTGCCTAATTTTTTAAAAGAATAATTTATACATTATTCCACCTTTTTTATAAAATAAACAGCCGCAGTTATTATAACCGCGGCTGTTTAATTTTCGAGAACTGCTCACTTCATTTACAATTTAAACATGGAAATATAACATTGCAAATAGCTGAACAGCGATATAGAGATAAAGTGATTGCGACGCAACGATGACGCTATGGAAAGCTTGTGTTGGTATCAAGAAAATTACTAGATAACTTCACCTTCTTCCATACGTTATACTATTGTTAGCGCAAGCTTACGCTAACTTTGCTTCCATCGTAATGTTCAGATTATAAGCTTTACTAACCGGACAATTTTCTTTTGCATTTTGCGCAGCTTTTTCAAAATCTTCGGCGCTCATGCCAGGCACTGTAGCAGTCACCTTAAGTTCAGAAGTAGTGATAGCACCATTATCTAAAGTAATTGCGCAGCTAGTTTCAATATTTTCAGGAGTGAAGCCTGCTTCGCCAAGCACAAAACTTAGCTTCATGGTAAAGCATCCTGCATGTGCCGCAGCCATCAGTTCTTCAGGGTTAGTACCAACACCTTCCTCGAAACGAGACTTATAAGAATACTGAGTGTTGCTCAAGGTTGTACTTTGTGTACTAAGGGTTCCTTTACCATCTTTTCCTGAACCGTTCCATACGGCAGTTGCATTTCTTTTCATACTTTTTGTTGTTTAAATTTGATTAATAATTATGGTCTATGATTTCATGGGAGGACTTTGAAAAAGTTAATATTCAAACAGGAACAATTGTTGAAGTCAACGACTTTACAAAAGCACGTAAGCCGGCATACCAATTAAAAATAGATTTTGGACCTCTCGGCATAAAACAATCTTCGGCGCAAATTACGAAGCATTATTCTAAAGAGCAATTGCTGGGCCAGCAGATAGTGGCAGTAATAAATTTTCCACCTAAACAGATTGCTAACTTCTACAGCGAATGCCTGGTGCTGGGAGTCTATGACGAAAACAATGACGTAATTTTATTGAAACCGGAACGACAGGTTGCGAATGGGCAGAAAATAGGCTAACATGAATGAGACAAACTTTACATATTACAAGTCACCTATTGGCCTTATTAAATTAGCCGGAACAGAAAATTATATTTCAGAACTTTTATTTGTTGATGAGCAGGAGCAGATACTGGATGGTGCATCTTACAATGCCCTGTTGCAGCAATGTATAGAACAATTGATAGAGTACTTTAATGGCAAAAGGCTTCAGTTTGAATTGCCTGTAAATCAGAAAGGCACTGAGTTTCAGGCGAAAGTTTGGAGCGAGCTACTGAACATCCAATATGGTAAAACTATCAGTTATCTAACGCTTGCAAAACGACTGGGAAATCCAAATTGTATTCGCGCCGCGGCAAGTAGTAATGGAAAGAATAATATTTGCATTATTGTACCATGCCACCGCGTTATTGGCGCTAATCAAAATCTGGTTGGATACTCTGGTGGGCTTTGGCGTAAAAAGTGGTTGTTGGCACTGGAAAACCGAATTGCTAACGGCGTACAAACTTTGTTTTAAATGCTCTAATACCTTTTGCAGCATACTGATCTAGAAGACGAACCTAATGGAACATTTACAGTTAAGGATTACAAACACCAGGCAGGAAACACCGGAGAGCAAGACCTTTTTTGTTGAGGAGGTTAACAAAAGAAAGATCAGTTATCGTGCAGGTCAGTTTTTAACTCTTTTGGTTGATTTGCATAATAAGGAGGTACGCCGCTCCTACTCTATCAGCTCTACGCCTGGAGTTGATGAAGACTTATTCTTTACTATTAAAAGAATTGAAAATGGAGAATTGAGCAGGTACCTTTTTGATGAACTGCAGGTAGATGACATTATCACCAGCCTTCCTCCTTCTGGCCGTTTTACCATACAAAACGCCGAAAGTAAAGTAGCGGTCTTTATTGCTGCCGGCAGTGGTGTAACGCCCGTCTTTTCTTTGATAAAACATTTATTGCATTTTGTTAAGGAAACAAACATTCTTCTCATTAACCAGAACCATAGCGAATATAATAGCATTTTCAGAAGTGAATTAATGAGCCTGGCAACTCGCTATCCTAATCGGTTTACTTTGAAAGAAATTTTTAGTCACCCGGTTGATCATGCTATTCCTGCAAGAAGACTGAACAATAATTTGCTGGAAAATATCTTGCTGCAGGAATTGAATACTTCGTCGGCTAAGTTCTACTTGTGCGGGCCTGAGTCATTTATGCGAATGGTGCAGTTTACGCTTAAAGTCATGAAATTCGGACAAGAGATGATCAGGCAGGAAAACTTCTTTGCGATACCGCCGCCGCCACCTTTCCTGTTGGATAAAAAGCCGCATAACGTTACTATTCACTTTCGAGATAAAGTGCATCAATTGGAGGTAGCTTATCCTAGCAGTATACTAGATGCAGCAATAAAAAAGCAGATACAACTGCCCTATAGTTGCAAGGGTGGAAGATGCAGTACTTGCACCGCCAGGTGTATTAGTGGCAGCGTAAAAATGACGATTAATGATGTGCTTACTCCGCAAGATCTTCAGCAAGGTTTGATACTTACATGTGTCTCTTACCCCGAAACTGATGTCGAGCTTACCTATTCACCTCCTGGCGCGGACGAGGAGTTGAGTTGATACCGGTAACTGTTGTCTTAGTTAAAGGGCGTTTTGCAGTTTAATTACAAAAAGTTCTGCGGGAGCTTCCCCAGGTTTCAACCCAGAAAGGTCAATCACCACATCGGAACCTACTGCTTTAACAGGCACCGTTCTTCCATTTGAAAGGATTTGGGCTCGTGTGTTTGATGCTAATTTTAAACTTTTAAGGCGAAGTTGTGATACATATCTCGGCAGAATGCAAAAGAGGTCTTTCCCTTTTTTGGTAAAGAAGCTTTGAATGTAGGCGTTGTTGGTTTGAGGCTGTACCATCTTAGCAATATCGTAGTTAGCCATATAGTTGGCTCCTTTGTTCTCCGGCCGCTTTCCCTCACTCCATTGATACGATTGCTTCCAGGCGGAGGTATTATAAATAGCTTCTCCGTTTTGCTTGAGCCAGTTGCCGATCTCTGTCAGACGTTGTTGCATAATCACGGGAATTCTTCCATCGGCAGTTGGGCCAATATCCAATAATAAATTTCCGCCCCTCGACACAACATCTATCAATTGCAAAATGAGGTCTTTGCCGGACTTATAATCTTGCAGGTTCTCGTTCCTATTGTAGCCGTAAGAGTGCCCAATGCCTCTATTTTCCTCCCATATTACATTAGCATCCATACCGCTACCATACTCGGATGTCATGTAGGTAGATGGGTTATGTCCGCGTGTGTTACCGCCCCACCTGTCGTTTACCACCACTTCATCTTTCACTGGCGATTCATTATACAACCAGGCTAATAATGCAGGGCTCCTCCAGGCGGTATCAGGAAGGTCCCACTCCCCGTCAGAGAAAATAACAGAAGGCTTGTATTTAGTTACCAGATCTTTGAACTGTGGCCACATATGTTCTTCTACATACCGTTTTTTATCCTGTTTCCATAGGGGGTTAAACCATTCGTACAGGGAATAATAATAACCCATTTTTAAACCCTCTGCACGCACGGCTTCAGTTAAATCGCCTAAAAGATCCCGTTTTGGTGTTCCGGTTACTGCATTCCACGGCCTGCCCCAATCGCGGTCAGCTTCAGCGCTATTCCAAAGCGTATAACCTTCGTGATGTTTTGACGTTAACACCACATATCGTGCACCTGATTGTTTAAAAACTTCAGCCCATTGCTTAGGATCGAAAAGCTCTGCTTTAAAATTTGATTCAAATTGCGGATAGGTAAAATTGCTGCCGTAGTTTTTATCGTGAAAGGCGGAGAAATCCTTCTGCTTTTCATTCAGCCGAAACCAATACCACTCTGCATAACTAAGCCCGCTGTTTTGAATTACAGGCGCATAAGAAGGAACTGAATAAACGCCCCAATGGATGAAAATTCCAAACTTATCTTGATGAAACCAACCGGGTATTTTTCTGGTATTTAACGAAGACCAGTTCGATTCGTACTTTTGAGCTTTAGCACAGAAACAGGCAAAAAAGGCAAAAAGCAAAGTTGTTAGTTTCATACAGCAGGCGGTTATAGTTACAGTAGCGTTGATTGAAAGATAAAAGTAAATCGAGGTCATGATGAAATATTTACCATCACCTTGTAATAAAGATAGAAATAATTCTTACTCCTAAAAGGGTTTTTAAGGATGCCAATTTCAGATAGAATTTAATTTATCAGCCAAACTACTGCTGGCAACTATTGGCCTTTTTAAGCAAAAAAAAGCCCAAATGCCTGGTTTGGCTTTGGGCTTTTAATATTGCGAAATCAACAATTATTTCTCCTGGTCGCGCAACGCTTTTATCTCGTCGTGAGAAGACTTCAAAATGTGCTTTTGCTTAGAAAGCATCTCTCTCAGGTAAGCAGGAAGCTCTTCAGAAAGAAGGGCGGCATCATATGCTTTTTGCGCAGCATCTTCACCAAATTCACAATTGCTAAGAACAGTATGCCTGTTATGGCCTGTAAAAACTGCCTTAACATCCATCCATGCTTTATAAATTTTTCCGCTATTAGTTGTAGAGGTTCCTGATTCCATTTCACCTCCCAATACCTGCACTTCTTTACCTATGGCATTGAGTGCATCACGGCTCTCGTCGATCATCCCTTCGAATAATACTTTCAGGTCATCATCGCCTTCTTTCAATTCTTTCATCGCACGTTCGTACCCTATGATACGATCGTTATTAATCTCTATAAGATCATTTAAAATTTGAATGGTAGTTTGTGTAGATTCCATAATTATTTTTTCTTACTCATTAAAATCTCATGCCAATACTACCACACATTAAGCACTTATCTTTTTTGTATAAGTTGCCAACTCATACTGTTGATTTAATTTGCTTTTTTTATAGAGCAAATAATTTGCATTACTGGTTTAACGTATTCAAATCTTCGGCGGTAAAACTCAATGGCAGTAAACTGGCCGCCTTGTCGATGATGTAGACCTTTCCTTCAAGCCCACCTAGTATAACCCTGATCGGATGCTTAACCCGTGATTCGTATTCCAGTAAACTCTGCCTACACATGCCGCAAGGCGATATAGGATGGCTGCTATCGCCATTCTCATTATGATAACTGATAGCAATTGTTTCAATCGGCACCCTGGGAAACAGCGAAGCAGCTGATGCAAGCAAAACCCTTTCGGCACATAAACCAACAGGGAAGCTGGCGTTTTCCTGGTTGCTGCCAGCTACAATTTCTCCATTGTCAAGGCGGGCAATTGCACCGACCTGGAAATGAGAATAAGGTGCATAAGCATGCTGTGTTACCTCACGGGCTTCGCTCAACAACCATGCGTCATGTTCATTCAATTCATCTATTGATTCATAAACCTCAAACGAAAACGTATAATCTTCTTTCTTCATAAATAGTTTTAAGACAAAAAATCCTTCCCGCTTACACGGGAAGGACGTTAAATAAAATAAAGATATATTATCTAATACTTTTAAACAAACGATTCCAACGGGGGCCGTTCTCCCAGCTAAACCAAATAAGGGACGCCTTGCCAACGATATTGGTTTCGGGAACAAAACCCCAATACCTGCTATCCTGGCTGCGATGACGGTTATCTCCCATCATCCAATAGTAATTCCACTTACACTGGTAGGTATTTGTTTGCTGACCGTTGATGAAGAATTTGCCATCTCTCTCTTCTAATTTATTTCCTTCATACGTGGTGATTAACCTGCGGTAAATATCAATATTATCAGCAGTCAGGGTAAGAGTACTTCCTTTAGCAGGAACATACACAGGTCCAAAGTTATCCGGAGACCAGAGGTTGTTTGCACTATAAGGAAAAGTAGTTCCTGGATTGTTGATATAAGCAAAGTCCATGCTTTTGAAATTGGGCTGCTTTCGTACCAATTCCGCTTCAGATGGCGTCATATTTAAAACATAGGTATTTGCTTTGCCCTGGTAAGCATAGATCTGATCTTTTGGATCTTCCGTATTAATGTGAAGTTGAGTTTGTAAAAATTCATCATTAAACGGCTGTCCGTTTGTTTCAACAATATACTCAGTTTGAGATGCAGTTGGTATTGGTGACGCTTTGCCATCAATGTATACTTTACCATCTCTTATAAGCAAGGTATCACCGGCTACAGCTATGCATCTTTTTATGTAGTTGTCGGTCTTATCCATTGGATGTACCAGAATGGGATACTCAGCCATTAGTGCATCCCTGTTACCTTTAAACTGAGTTCTTAATACATCGTAATAAGGAACCTTTGAACCAAAATCAGGAAGGTTGATGATGGTATCTCCTGCCGGAAAATTAAATACAACCACCTCATTTCTTTCTACATGCTGAAATCCAGGTAACCTCTGATATGGTAACTGTACTAAAGTTGTATACGACGGAGTAGTGGTACTAAAAGGCATGATATTATGAACGAAAGGAAATGAGATTGGCGTTTGTGGAATACGTGGCCCGTAGCTCATTTTATTTACAAACAAGAAATCGTTTACCAACAATGTCTTCTCCATGCTCTCTGTTGGTATAACATACGCTTCAAAAACAAAAGTGCGGATAATAGTGGCTGCAACAACTGCAAAGACCGCCGCATCTATCCACTCTCTTATGGCACTCTTGTGATACCTTCTTACTACATCATGACCTACCCATTTTTCATTATCAGAATAACCCAAATAAGGAAAATAAATAAAAGGAAAAAAGACAGTAGCTATATGATGGAGTAAAGAAAAACGGCCGAAGTGCATTACGAAAATAATGCCTATCCAAATGGTGATAAATTGTCCTGCAATAGGGATGAACTGGAGCCAGAACCAAACTTTACGAATATTGGTTTTTTCGACAATGAACCAGGTGCTATAAAAGGGGATCAAAGCTTTCCATGGCGCAATACCAGCCTTTTTAAACATACCATACAATCCTATATGCCAGCCAATAATGTAAATTGCGAAAATAATCCAGCCCATAAGTAGTTTTTGATGGCGACAAATGTACCATTATAAATTATGCTGCGTAACCGGTTTATCAAAAGTTTTCTTAAATAAGCCTTCACTTACCGTTGCATCTATTTGATTTTGAAAGCAGTTTGCCAAGAGATAAGTAACTTTAGCCTGTCGTATGCAGCAGTTTACTATTAAGGATATTGAAAACCTAAGCGGGATAAAAGCTCACACCTGGCGCATTTGGGAACAACGCTACGGACTGGGAATGCCGCAAAGAAAAGACAGCAACCATCGCTTTTATGATAACGAGAATTTAAAAGAAATTTTACGTATTTCTTATTTGTATCACGGTGGCATAAAGATCTCTAAAATTGCCTCGTTAAATAGTGAAGAGATCAGGATGAAAGCTTTGCACTCATCCGAAAAACAAAATGATTATGAGTACTACATTAAGGAATTGGTAGAGGCGGCTATCGACCTGAATGAAGAACGATTTGAAAGAACATTTGATGAATCTGTACTGCGTTTAGGTATTGAAGAAAGTATCCTGCATGTCAGCTATCCGTTTCAGGATAAAATTGGGCTGTTATGGTTAACCGACCATCTTATTCCTTCGCAAGAGCATTTTACAAGTAATATAATCAGGCGTAAACTTACTGTTGCTATTGATAACCTTCCACCTGTGAAAGAAACGACTAAGAAGCACATCTTGTTGTTTACACCGCAGCAGGAACACCATGAGTTACCACTTCAATTCATTCATTACAAGCTGAAAAAAAATGGAAACAGGGTGATTTATTTTGGCAGTAATGTGTCTGTACAAATGCTACAAGACTATGCTGAATACAAACCTTTTGACTACATGTACTTTCACCTTGTAACTAACCTGACGAATAAATCGGCCCAAGAGTATACCGAACAACTGAGTCAATTATTTAACAATAAGAAAATTGTGATGTCGGGAGTAATGGCAGCTCAAATTGAAGTTCCTCCTACTAACCTACAGTTACTAAGATCGCTGGAAGAAATTGCAGATTTTGTAAATGAATAAATAAAAAAAGGTTGGTAACGAGGCGATGTTTACCATCACCATTCGGTACTAACCTAATTCTGTTATACTGATAAATTAAATACCTACATAGCTAACAACATCATCCGCAGTGATTGTTTTGCCCGACAGTATAACCAGCCTTTCAACTACGTTTCTAAGCTCACGAATGTTACCTGTCCAGTTTCTTTCTTTTAACGCATCCAGTGCTTTTTGGTCAATTTCTTTTTTGGCTTGTCCGTAATCTTCAGCGATATCAACTAAAAATTTATTCACCAGTAGTGGTATGTCTTCTCTACGTTCATTTAATGATGGCACATGTATCAGAATAACTCCGAGGCGATGATAAAGGTCTAAGCGAAAGTTTTTGTTTTCAACTTCTTTCAACAGGTCTTTATTGGTTGCTACAACCACACGCACATCAACTCCAATTTCTTTTTCACCACCTACACGGGTTATTTTTCCTTCCTGCAGGGCGCGAAGTACTTTGGCTTGAGCGCTTAGGCTCATATCCCCGATTTCATCAAGAAACAATGTACCCCCGGTTGCCTGTTCAAACTTTCCAATGCGTTGTTTTATCGCAGATGTAAACGATCCTTTTTCATGACCAAACAATTCACTTTCTATCAGTTCACTTGGTATAGCCGCGCAGTTTACTTCTACTAATTGCCCATCTGCACGGCTGCTTTTTTCATGAAGCCATCTTGCCACCAACTCTTTACCACTTCCGTTTTCGCCGGTTATCATTACCCGTGCATCCGTTGGTGCTACTTTTTCGATGGTCTCTTTTATTTTTTGAATTGCCGCGCTTTCACCTATCATTTCCTGCACCTTGCTTACTTTACGCTTCAATACTTTAGCCTCCTTCACCAACTTTGTCTTATCCATTGCATTACGAATGGTAATCAACAAGCGATTAAGGTCTGGCGGTTTAGAGATAAAATCGAATGCACCTTTTTTAACAGCTTCAACAGCAGTTTCAATAGTTCCGTGGCCACTAATCATAATAATGGGAACGTCCGGATTAATAGCTGTTGCCTTACTTAAAAATTCAAGCCCGTCTACTTTCGGCATTTTTATGTCGCATAGCACAACATCGAATGCTGCTGACTGAAACTTTTTTAGACCTTCTTCTCCGTCTGCTGCCTCTTCTATTTTATATCCTTCAAACCCTAAGATTTCATTTAAAGTTTTGCGGATAGCCCTTTCATCATCAATGATCAATATCGTTGCCATTATAGTAGTTTAATGACCGCTAAGATAAGGGGTTTAAAGAATTGGATAAATGGTAATGGCCTGTGGTGGAATTGTTAAGAAAGCTGATCCTATTTTTCACAACTATAACTGCAATAAAAGCTGTGATCAAATAAAGTGAGTTTGAATTGATGTGATGAGTTGTGAGAGCAGTAGCTTCCAGGGTTATAACTTATTACCTTCTTTTGGAAATACGACGATTGGTTTATATTCTTTTGCCTTCTCAAAATCCATAGATGCATAAGATATAATAATCACTACGTCTCCGCGTAAGCCTTTACGTGCTGCAGGACCATTTAGGCAGCAAACACCTGAACCTCTTTGCCCTTTTATCAGGTAAGTTTCCAACCGTTCGCCGTTATTGGCATTTACCACGGCGATCTTTTCATATTCAATCATATTTGCTGCGTCCATCAAATCTTCATCAAGCGTCAGGCTTCCTACATAGTTAAGATCTGCTTCTGTAATCACAGCACGGTGCACTTTCGACTTCAGTACTTCAATTTGCATAATCCTGCAAAATTAGATGGTTTTTCACTAACTAATGATAACGCTTGTTAGTATCCAGTTCAACGCGGTATGATACGTTCTTTTTAAAATGGAGTTAGGTTGTAATTGAAGGGGAAGTCTGGTCAATAAATTTAGATTTCCGAAACTCGTTTTTGGTTAAATAGAAAGAAGCATTTATGTAATTATTGATTTGATGACTTTAAGCACTAAAAAACACAATAGCTTAAAGGATATTATTACATCGAATAGGAAATAACATAACGAGCTATCGATCGTTTTAAGCTAAACTTCGTGAAATTCCCAGTTCCAATCCTCTTAACTCAGCAAGTCCGCGTAGCCTGCCAATCGCACTATAACCAGGAAGCTACTGCTCTCACAACTCATCACATCAATTCAAACTCACTTT
>Ga0181463_1000581_pt1 | contig 10542 bp, 7 predicted proteins | sample InSIn1gowninarea_FD_119071 | JGI IMG/M metagenome (GOLD analysis project Ga0181463, IMG submission 119071) | Clean room microbial communities from NASA Spacecraft Assembly Facility at Jet Propulsion Laboratory, Pasadena, California, USA -... ... | reverse complement strand
ATAGAAACCAATATTTCGCGCCCAAACCAAACCCAAGAATCGCCGTTGTTTACTCGCCGGTCAACCAACATAATTTTCGTTTAGCCGTTCAACAAGGATATCGTTTTCCCAGTTTGTTTGAAGCTTTTTCAAACATAAACAGTGGGGGAGTAAAACGTGTAGGTGGACTACCGGTTATGTCAAAAGGAATTTTCGAAAATAGCTATTTAAGAGCTTCAATTGATGCTTTCCAGGCCGCAAATACAAGTGAAGTGAACAGGAACGGATTGACAATTGCAGAGGCAGTGAATAAAAACAAATACCTACTCAAACGCAATGGTTATACATACTTGCAGCCAGAACAGGTCAAAGGGTTAGAAATGGGTTACAGAGGTACTTTTTGTAATGAAAAGATATCGGTTGATGTAGACTTCTATTACAACATTTACAAAAACCTGATGGCCCAGGTAGAAGCGAACGTTCCGAAGACGGGGAACGCTGACAGTGCTGCATGGTATCTGAACGAGAAACAAAATCAGGATAGGTACAGGCTTTGGACAAATTCCAAAACAGTTAGTTATAATTATGGTAGTACACTAGGAATATCCTGGGAAATGCCTTTAAAGTTTAGGCTAAGCGGCAATATTACTTTAGCCAAGTTGGATCGTACAGATCAGAAAGACGGTTTAGAAGACGGATTTAATACCCCCACCTGGAACTATAATCTAACCATTGGTAATCCTTCCCTATTCAGTCACTTTGGTTTTCAGTTCAACTATCGTTGGCAAAGCCGCTATCTATGGCAATCTTCTTTAGCCACAGGTACTGTACCCGCTTTTTCTACAACAGATGCGCAGGTACAATACTCTGTTGAAAAAAGAAAACTAAGTATAAAATTAGGAGCGACCAATCTTTTAAACAGGTATTATTATTCCTTTATTGGTGGACCTTCTATAGGTGGCTTTTTTTATTGTACGACCACTATTAACTTGTTTTAGTTTGTTCCGTTTGATCTTGTGACTTCTGATAGTGGTAGCGACTTGCTTCAAATAATACTTCTTAATACGGTCCTCTATCAAAGCTCTTTTAAATTGGACGAAGGTTTGCGTAAATAAGCGTTGAGCCAGCAAAAGAAATGAGGGCGCAATTTACCTCTACATAAATGAAGCAAAAGGAAACTAGGTTTATAGTAGCAATCGGCGCATTAGCAGCAGGTTTAAAACAAGAGATGCAACAAATGCAACTCCAATTCTTTACCAACATATCCCATGAGTTCCGCACACCATTATCCTTGATTTTAGGTCCCTTGGAGAAATTGCAAAAAGAAAACACAGAAGCCCATTTCAGCCAATACTATAATGTAATGCATCGCAATGTAAACAGGATGCTTCAGTTGATTACCGAGCTAATGGACTTCAGAAAAGCGGAAACGGGTTCTTTAAAATTGAAGGTAATGCCCGGCAACTTATCCCTTTTCTTAAAGGAAATTGAAGAAGAATTTCGTGAACTAGCCAACGAAAAAAAATACATTTCACTATTCATTTGCCTGAAAATAGTGAGGTGTTATGGTTCAACCGCCAGGTATTCGAGAAAATCATCATTAACCTGTTGAGTAATTCCTTTAAATATACTCCGGATGAAGGATCAGTTAAGATTGAAGTATTGTCATCGCTGGAAGGATTTTCGCGAGCTTTCTGCAATGAACTAAGAATTGAAAATGAATACAAAGCTCAACGCCTTGTTTACCTGAAAGTAATAGACAGCGGTATTGGCATTTCCAGTGAATCCATTTAACATTTGTTTGAACGATACTATAGAATTACGGAAGCGCACATGGGCTCTGGTATCGGACTGGCCTTTGCTAAAAGCCTCACTAGGTTACACAAAGGAAGCATCTATGTGTATAGTGAACGGAACAAAGGCACTGAAATTATCATAGCCCTGCCCGTAGGAAAGGAAGATTATACAAAGGACGAAAAATGAGTTAAAACCGAGGAAGCCCTGCAGCGACTGGATGCAACGGAATACAGGTATGAACACTTGGACGTGGACAAAGGTTTTGCTGAAAAAACAGAAGACCCAATAACAACGCCGCAAAAACAATGCGTCCTTATCGTTGAAGACAATACAGAATTAAGGACGTTCTTTAAAGAAAGCCTGCAGGACTATTACACGACCGTAGAGGCAAAAGACGGAATGGAGGGGTTACAACAAGCAAAGGAAATCCTTCCTGATCTTATTATTAGCGATCTAATGATGCCGATATTGGACGGCGTTGAATTTTGTAAACGGATGAAAGAAGACATTGAGCACAAGTCACATTCCATTTATGATGCTAACTGCAAAAGATGCACTATCGTCAAGAATAGAGGGAACCAGTTCCGGTGCTGATCATTATTTTTCAAAACCTGTTAGTATCGATTTGCTGTTGTCAACCATTCGCAACATTTTTGACCAAAAGCAAAAACTCAAAGACCGATATATAAAAGACCATGATGCAGAAGCAAAGGATCTTGTGCACTCAGCGAAAGATAAAGAATTTATGGATGATCTGTTGGCAATTATTGACGCACAACTTACGAACCCTGAACTGGATGCTGAGTTAATTTGTACCAGTATAGGTATGAGCCGAACAAAGCTTTATCAAAAAATTAAAACTATCACGGGTCAGTCTATTAATGATTTTGTTCGTTCAATACGTTTGCGCAAGGCCGTAGAAATCATAACACATGAAGACGTTTCGATGGCAGATGTAATATTCCGGGTAGGAATTCAGACCCAGTCTTACTTTTCAAAAGCTTTTAAGAAAGAATTTGGTAAAACTCCTTCACAGTTTTTGCAGGAGTTAAAAAAATAAGGGTTGAGACGCGAAGAACGATGTTGTAACACTTGTGAAAAGGAAGAGAGTTACAGAAGTAACGTCCCTACATGAAGCGTAAAAATCGAAATGGCCAAAAGGTTTCCTTCCTTATGCAAAAGGTAATCGATTACTTTACTCAAATACTTTAATGGAATATCCTTCCATTGATAACAATTGGTAATCTTCCTATAACGGTAGAAAATTATGTTGGTTGACCGGCGAGTAAACAACGGCGATTCTTGGGTTTGGTTTGGGCGCGAAATATTGGTTTCTATCTATTCGTAAAACTGCATTCACTTTTATCTTTTCATGAAACAAGTATTTAGTAGACTGCAAAAAACCGCCAAACTTGTAATAGGTGAGATTAGATCCGCCTTTGACAGGGTTGATAAAATAATTCCCATCAGGGACAACATCATATAGCCTGTAATCCAATCCATACATCAGCGAGAATTTGTACTTCTTATTCAGCTCTTTTAAAAAATCCTTTGAAAGGTCGTGTTGCATTTCTCCATGATACATTGCTGCTTTGACCCGCAAAGCCGCACCTATATCCCAATCATTAATTGTCCTAAGTTTATCAATTAGTTGTTCTGTTTGCTCCGAATTTGGTTGTGGGCGTCCCATATCAGCAAAATTTCTTGCATCAGCCATCGCTGCGGATATCATTGCGCCATTACTAGTTGAGGTATTGAATTGATTGCTGAAGTCTTTGTACCAGGCATCATCACTTTTAAACGAACGGTCTATATTTTCAGCCATTGACCGAATGTTATAAGAGTTGCCTGTATTTTCTGTATTTACATAAACTCTTGCCTGTAAGCTGTTTGTTTTAAGGGTTAGGGTATGTTGGCTTGTAATATAATAATCCAGTCGAAAACGGTTGGTGCGTTGATAAATCGTATTGGTATGGGCAAACCGAAACGTATAGGATAGATCTGCTTTTTTAAAACGATAAGCAAACGTGATATCACCTTTAATATTTGCTAAATGGTAATCGCTTACATCTTTTTCAGCATATCCCGTTCTGCTTACCACATATTGTTTTCCGTTTAAAGTAACAGTTCTCCGGTTAGATGATTCGTCAGCATAAATATTTACCAGGTCTTTTCCCGGATTTTCGAGGCCGCTTAAATAGGTGGAGGTATTAGCAGCAGGATTTAGGTCTGTGCGATTATTTGCATACCAATCGGTTCCAGCCGAATAAACTGCATTGATTTTAAAAGCAAATTTATCGTTATAGGCTTTGGCCCAACGCATAGCGGTTTCACAAAAAAGAGCTGCACTTCGATTTTCATCATTTATATGGTTAACGCCGGTACGTTGCTGAAAGCTTAATCCCTGGTATCGATAAGGGTCATTGGTAATAAAATTAGCGGTTCCATTAATCGCATTCATTCCATAAACTGCCGAAGATGAACCCGGAATAACCTCAACGCTGTTAATATCAAGATCACCGGGACCAAGCGCATTTGCCATTGGGGCACCTATGTGAGGAGCTTGTATATCCATTCCATCTACCATCTGCACAAAACGTACATTGGTTGTATTAGTAAAGCCGCGTGCATTTATGACCTTAAATCCAACACTGGGCGTAATCATTTGTATGCCTTTTATATTTTCGATTGCATCGAAAAAGGAAGGCTGAGCAGACATGCGAATTGTTTCCCGTTCAAGTTTCTCTACGCTTACGGGCGATTGTAAAATCTTTTCTTTTTGGCGCGTAGCAGTAATGACCACGCCTGGCAGTTCTACAAGGCTATCAGCTCTCCAAGATTTTTCTTGTCCTTGCGAAGTAATCGATAACAAGTGAAGACTTGCAAGCAGAAATAGGAAAAAATACGGAGGCCTCTGCATCAGGTCGTTATTTTTTTAAAGATATAACGCGATGCTAAAAAAAAGCAGTTCTTTCACAATCTTTCTGAACAGTATGTTTTCGTTACGGGCATTTGTTTTTCCAACCCGGGTTAACCTCCGTTTATCCTTTTTTTTTGTGTTACCAGCTTCCGTACTTACCGGGATCATCCTTGCGTCGCACACTTGTACTGCAGAATTTCAATGCGACCATTCTAAACCTTTGTTGGCACCTTTATCTGGTAATCTTCGGGGGATTCGCTTATTTTGAACTGTATAAAAGATCTCAAAACTATTGACACGAATTGAAGCAAAAACTAAAAAATTAAAGTGAGATTAAGTTGTTCAGTTTCTGTTTTCAAAAAATCCACAAATCGCTGCCGCAACTCACCGTGATAAGCGATGAGCAGCTTAGCTTCGGTTGTAATAACAGAGCCACCTCCGTTTTCGCCACCTGCTTGGGTAATAACAAATGGTTTGGAAGCCTGCGAATTAAGGGCATTGATCATTTCCCAGGCTTTTTTGTAAGACATCCCCATCTGTTTTGCGGCTTTGTTGATTGAGCCTGTTTCTTCAATTCTTTCCAGCAGTTCAACCCGCCCTGGCCCAAAGAAACGTTGATCGTCACATTCTATCCACAGACTACCTCTTACTTTATAATTAGATTCTTTGCTTAAGAATGATTTTACACTCGGTTGAACCATAATAATTTTATTAAATAATACAAGGTAGCGCAACTATGTACTCTCCCTGTCTCCAATTCTGCCCTTAAAATATTGCTGCAGGGGACATAATTACACTTTCTCTTTTATTTCCTTTTCTTCTTTTTTTGCAATTGTACATCCATTTCCACAGTCGCAATTTTGTTTAACATAGGAATAGTTTAATAATCAATACTTTAACAAAATGGACTCTTTATTGGATAGCAAAGTATAATATTAAAGTTTCTCCATTATAAAAAGTCGATAAGTTATCACGGTTGAGGAGTTTGCAGCGCTGAGTGAACAAAGACAAAAAGAAATTTTAGTCGATGCACAGAAAATTGATGAACGATCTCATGAATCAACTAAGTACGAGTTTTTTGGAATTGATGATTTTTACGTTGAGGTAAAGACGAATTTCATCTACCGCTATAGGAAGATTACCAGTTGTTATCAATGGAAGGATATTCCGTTAAATTATTCGAGTAAAGTAATCGATTACCTTTTGCATAAGGAAGGGGGGCTTTTGGCCATTTCCATTTTTACGCTTCATGTAGGGACGTTATTTCTGTAAGCTATTGATTTATCCAGACTTTCAAATGTCTGATCGATAGCTTTCAGAAGTGCTAGAACTACTTTGTCCTCTCCCGCTGCCGATACGGATAAACATTGAGGAAAAGAAAAAATATAAAATAATATAAATGTAAAATAACATTATATATCTATCCAGCAAGTCTATTAAAACCCCCAAACACAAAAGGTCTGCTCTTCACAAGTGGGCCTTTTTATTTTTTCGGTGCTGCTCGTCTATCTTCTGAAACTTTTCAACCGGCTGCTCTCTTTTTGCAGCTTCAAAACGGTAAAAGAACCAGCGTAGTTAGCACTAAAAGCCGCGTACGAACAATATTAGATAATTAAGGGCGGGCAAGACTTGTGGGCGAGATAACTACTTGCTCAATCCCTTCCATTGGAATAAACAAGCAATGGGAATGTCATAATAACTTAATGTGATCCTTTACTCGGTTAACATTGCCGGTAGAGCAACTTCGTAATTTACCCACCTGCCGATAATCCATCAACTGTTACGGAGTACAAGATAAAATCAAACATGATTATCTTTAGTTCAACCGGATGTTAATAATAAAGCCCCGCTGCAGCGAGGCTGTTCACTTATTCACCTTCGTCCCGCTTCTTAAAAACCAGTTTTACCAGAACAAAAGTTATCATGATGCCGACACACAAAGCGCCAACGGCACGGTAAGGTTTAAAGTCAATTGTTCTTTTATTAAGATATTCATTCAGGCAGTAAAAAAGGGCGGCGGAGGTTACGGTTATAATTGCAATGCCATAGTGCTTCTTCATCGTATACATTTTATTGCGGTACCACCTCGCCGAAATTTGTATTAAGAGGCGTGAAATTTTCAGGTTTTCTTGGCAATCTGACCATGTTGATATTTAATGCTGCATAAGCAGAAGCTATCCCTGCCGAAATCGCCCAACCGCCTAAAATTACCACATTGCCCCCAGGTGCCCACCCTAAGGCACAACCTATTCCCAGCCCCTGGAAGTATGAAGCGGAACCGGATATATCGCCGTATATAGCTCCCTTCCAGCCACCACGTTCATTTCTTCTTCGACTTGCATATTGGGCGTAATAATTCGTTCCTCCCAACTCAGCCGGTGCCCACAGCCGAGCAGAGCTTTTGGCAATTTGAATAGTCCCTGTAACAATATCTAAATCCAAACCCCGTAATTCGGCGCTTGCCCGTTTTTGCAAAACATCCAAAGCCGCATCAACTTCTTCCAGTGTGTTAGCTGCTTCGGGTATTGGACAAGCTATAGGATATTGTTTGCCCAGATGGGAAAAGCTTAGTGTTTACACAACCAATGCAAACTTGAATATCGATAACAATCCTGTTGAAAATGCCATTCGTCCTATTGCAATCGGCCGAAAGAACTACTTCTTTGCAGGCAGTCATGAAGCAGCCGGGCGTGCAGCAATGATTTATTCCCTATTTGCTACCTGTAAAATTCATAACATCAATCCTTACACCTCACTCAAATATGTCCGGAACGCCTCCATTTATAGAATACTAGCAATGTAGCAGAGCTGCTACCACAAAATTGGAAAAAGCCTGAAGCTCAAACCATAACCTAATCTTCAAACGCGAATATGGGTTAGCCGATGGCTTACTCTGTGCTGGCTCTAACTATTTGCTTATTACGTTCTTCTTTTGCTTGGTCCCTGCTGGCGCCACCGTTCATTTCACTGGAATCGGTAGAATCTGTACTGCTCTTAATAGCAGTATCATTACAAAATCTGCTAGCCGACAAATTATTTAATTTCCTGATGCTGACAATATTGTTTAACTGTGGTAACTTAACCTTAAGTAAAAAAACGGCTGTTTAAAGCACATCCTTTACATTCTTTGGGTCAAATTTAGCTTATTGATTTATAAATGAAATTGAAGCGCTATGAAAGCAACCGCTAAAACTATAATTACCAGGTGGTTTCTATTATTTGCTTCTATCACCTTTGAATTAGCACAAGCGCAATCAAACATACATGGAATCATTACAAGAGGTACTAATAATCAACCCCTTCCTAATGCCTCTGTTTTATTGTTAAAAGCGAAAGATTCGTCTTTAGTAAAGGGGATGGTCACAGGGCCTACAGGGGAATATAGTTTTGAAAACATAGCTCCGGGAAGATACATGATTGGTTCCAGTTATACAGGTTTAAACCAAGCTTTTACTCCTATTATAACTATTGCTCAGGTGGATTTTGACGCAGGTACATTAAATCTTAAGGATATGGCGGTGGAGTTACGAAGTGTAACAGTGACGGTGAAAAAGCCGTTGTTTGAACAAAAGATAGACCGGATGATTGTGAATGTAAAAAACAGTATAACGTCTGCTGGTTCCACTGCCTTAGAAATATTGGAACGAGCGCCAGGTGTGGTTGTAAACCGCCAAAATAATGATATATCCTTAAAAGGAAAAGAAGGTGTTGTGATTATGATTAATGGGAAAATCAGCCGGATGCCTGTAGATGCGATAGTCCAAATGTTGAGCGGCATGAGTGCTGGAAATATTGAACGTATTGAATTAATTACCACACCTCCAGCTAATTATGACGCAGAAGGAAATGCAGGGTTTATAAACATCATACTCATAGAAAATACTGATTATGGCACTAACGGTTCATTTTCCTTAACAGCAGGATATGGTAAAGGTGAAACGTCACTTGCAAGTTTCAATTTTAACCACAGAAAAGGTAAAATTAATTTGTATGCTGATTATTCTTTTTCTCGGTTTCATCAATGGGTTAATGGACAACTGTCGCGCAGCATTAATTTTGGTGGAAAAATAACCGATACCTATTTTGAAAGTCCCAGAGTGCCATTACAAATAAATCAAAATGCCCGGATCGGATTAAATTATCAAGCAACGGCTAAGACAGCGATTGGGGGATTAATTACTATTTATGATAATAATCTTCGTTTTCACGCAGATGAAATTGAAGACATTTACATAAATCATAAAATTGATACACTATCACAATAAACGATATTAACAAAGAACAGTGGAAGCACAAAGGGGCAAACATTAACGTACAGCATATCTTTAAAGCGACAAGCAAACTTGTTTTGGATATTGACTACCTACACTATTTCAATAACAATCCTCACGATTACAATTTTTCCTACTTCAACAGGAACAAAGATTTGCTGCTAGATGTAAATTCAAGAACCAGGAAGACAACCCCTATACACGTCTGGGTCGGAAAGATGGATTATAACACTGCGATAGGTAAGAAAATCGACTTAGATGCAGGTTTAAAGACTTCCATTTCACATTTTACAAATGATATAAGTTATTCGAAGCTTCAAAATTCTTTCTGGCAGGTAGATTCAGCATTTTCCGGAGTGTATAGATTAGATGAATATATTCATGCTGTTTTTGGAAATTTAAACATAAGGGTTGATAGCAAGACAAATATGAAGCTGGGCTTACGTTACGAGCATACGCGATCGAATTTAAACAGTGAAAAGCAAAAACCTATTATCGACCGTAGTTATGGACAATTCTTTCCAAGTGTATTTCTTTCACATACCCTTGACTCAACAAGTTCAATTAACTTTTCGTATAGCCGACGCATTACACGACCGACCTTCAACCAACTGGCACCGTTTCTTTTCTTTTTTGACCTAAATAGTTATACTCAAGGTAATCCCGCTTTGCAACCAGCTTTTTCAAATGCAGTAACGACTGATTATACATATAAACACCTTATAGTCTCTCTTTCATACAGCCATGTCAAAAACTCAATTTCTGTATTTAGTGCTAAGGTCGATCCTATTAGCAATAAGGAAATATTTACAGGTGAAAATATAAAAAGTCTAAATACAGCTTCTGCTACAATTTCTGGTTCATTTACATTGAAATCCTGGTGGAGTATGCAAAACAACCTAATAATAGCATGGCAACAGGCAAAAACAACTTACCTTTCTAAATCAGTAGAACTACAAAATTTCTATTATCGAATTACCTCCTCGCAAAATTTTAAGCTGCCAAAAGATTATGCTATTGAAGTTACAGGATTTTTCCAATCACCCAATTTAAGGGGACGATCAAAACAATTGGCATATGGCGCACTTAACTTTGGTGCACAGAGGACGCTGGCAGGGAAAAAAGGAAGCCTGCGCTTTACAGTTACCGATATCTTTAATACACTTACTACAAGATTCAACGATTATATACCTGAGCAGAACTTAAATGGTAAAGTACGTCTCGATTTTGTTCAAACAACATTTAGTCTTACATACAAGTACGGTTTTGGAAACGGTAAGCTAAAAGCAAAACAATATACTACCAGTGCGGAAGAAGAAAGGAAAAGAGTGGACTAATAATACCTCAGCAGCCTGTACTTTATTCGTTTCAGCCCTAACTTTTTAATTTTTGTAATTGTTTTAATATCCACCCCTGTAATTTTTGATATTTCTATAGCCTTACAACCCTTCTTCAAATATTCTAAAGCTTTTTTATTCTGCTCTTTACCTAAAAATTTTAAAACGTCTTCTTTACTCCCCTCTACCCTTCCTTTGTAAACTCGTTTTAATTTCGCAATCTTAATTCCTTCAATCT
>Ga0181463_1000577_pt1 | contig 10593 bp, 7 predicted proteins | sample InSIn1gowninarea_FD_119071 | JGI IMG/M metagenome (GOLD analysis project Ga0181463, IMG submission 119071) | Clean room microbial communities from NASA Spacecraft Assembly Facility at Jet Propulsion Laboratory, Pasadena, California, USA -... ... | reverse complement strand
CAAAGGCTTGAAGGTGGAATGGTTTCCAATCAAATCCAGGGAGTAATTAAGGGTTCCCTAGGTTGGATCATGAAGAGAAGGGAAAGAGGTCAATTGGGATAGGAGAGAAATTAAGGGTTCTCAAATCCAGGTATTAGAGGAAAACATATAAATGACTAACTGTGCAAAACAAACTGTACTTAAAAAAATTATGAGTTAAAATTCCAGTTAATTCATTCAAATTTAGATAACATTTAAGTTTATGAGACACATAAGAAGGTAACAAAATCAGACAAAGAAGATACTTCACTACAATAGCTCATCTCATGAATCCTCTAGTGCAATTTTTTTATTACTTTCTCCAGTATTTTGACTTGAAAATTGGTACAATCACCCTTAGGTTTAAGATCAAAATAAATCTACAAATGTATAACAATCCACCCTATATACTTTGAATTATGAATTATTTATACAAAAGAACTTTACAAAATATCTCAAACTACATTGAGAACTAATCTATTGAACTGTTGTTTGTTGTCCCTGTTATTTAGGTTATGTTGTTTTTTAGTCTCTGATCTTTTGCCCTTTAAGCTGCTTGGTTGTTTGGTCTTCACGCTAGATGTCATATTTATTTATGACCTTTCATCTGATACACTTTCATCTGCCTCCTATGTTTGTCTTTCAATTGTATTTCTTTTACCATGAATGTTTTGTCACCTGCTTTTACTTTTACTTATTACAATAAATCTTACTCACACTTTCTTGTTTCTGTGTTTTTAGTAAAAAATGATTTTTAATATAAGAATACAAAATGTCGCTTGGAGAGTAGTTTGTAAGAATGTTCTGATGTGCTGGTGAAAATGATTTCATTTGTATTTTGACCATCACTGTCTCTTTGTAAAGGATTTATTCCTGCTCTATGATAATTGTCGTTTTTCTTCTAAATTAAGCTTTTGAATACATTTTCCTTGCGAATCTTGGAGTAAACAGGTTTTGGAACTAGTATCAAAATTGTTTATCCAAGCTCCTATTCTGTTAATCACCTGCAAAATAAAACAATTTGTTAATAAAATCCAGGTCTGAGAGGAGGTGACCAAAGGTTGTATTTGAATTGGGAAGAACTATGGATGAAGTCCGGAGTGTGTTCAAGAGGTAATCCATGGTGAAATTCATTCGTAGAGGCTTAGGGTGGCGTAAATGGCTAAGGCATCTTTCACTGAAAAAATGAGCAAAAAGAGTGAAAATGAGGGACTTCAATGTTTTAACACGTAACGGCCATAATTGGCACGCAAATTCATAATGTGAACAGTGAGTGGTTTCGGCTTTAGCGAGGAGGCAGTTTCAGAGGCCATCACACCGCTTTTGGCCATCGGGTGGTATTTTCATGAGAGCATGCAAGTTCACCTGGAGCTTCCACATAGCCAAAAGGGGCCCAATCAAAGCCACAAATCTTGCGTGCTTTCAGGCAGGTAAAGATCGGATGTCGGGAGCACACAATATGGATGTGCGCCTTTAGATCTGGGGGTGCAAGATCTAATGGCTATCGCGTGACAAAGTTGCACGGAGGGCAATCAGGCAGAGATTAGTGGGGCCCAGGGGATAATTACACTTAACTTGTAATTATTTAATGAATAAGTGGTGCCGGTTAAAATTATAATGCGCGGGTTTAAATATAGTAGGACTAGGGTTAACTGTGGCGGGGTTTATTTAACCACACCAAGGGGGTGGGTTAAACGGGTTTTGAATTGGAAAATGTGAATTTGTAGAGGTTTCTTTATAAAGCAGGGTGAAACAAAACTTTGGATATATTGGGTTTTATGGTTTAAAGAGGTTTTTATATCGAGAAATGTATGAATGGCAGAGTTAATCAAGTAATGCGGGGGGGGAATTAAACTTAAGACAAGGGAGTTTTATGGGTTTTTATGGGTTTTTTGTGTGAAATAGAGAAATTAATAAGGGGAAAATGATTTTTCAAAGGGGAATGGGTTTCACACTAGGGAAAAGGGGTTTTTGGTAGGGAAATGACCTTTGCAGAGTAAATTGTTAGGGAAATGTGTGAAACCAACTGGTAAGGGTCAAAATGAAGGGAAAATGGTATGTTCTTAGGAAATGACGGGATAATGGGGAAATTAGTAAGTATGTAGTGGGGGATGAAATGAAATGACGGGAAGTTAACCAAATCAACTTGTGAACATTCTTTCACTTTCAAAACTGCTCCTGCACACTGAAACATAGGATTAAACATGATACATGTGCTTATGCTTCAATCAACTTTGTACTTCTGCAACCTTTCTTCTACTTACACTAACATTTTTTTCTTCACCTAATTGGGTGCATTTAAGCTAGCAAACCATTTCTTTCCTTTTTCTTCTGAAAAGTAAACTATATAATTCTAACCTTATATCTTCCAATGGCTCAGATTAAGCTTATGAGCACATTTTATTTCTCTACCTAACTATTGATCTGCCAAGATTAAACAGTTTGGCTAGATCTTTATTCTCCATCTATAAACATGAAATTTAAAGCATGAACTAGTGAAAATTAAACAGTTTGACTATCATGGTTTGTGGCATTTATGACAAGCTGCACATAACCAATCTTGTATAGTAAAGTAAAAAATAGTGGCACTTAGACTTGTACACTTTCATGACATATTTTTGTTTGGGGTTCATATTTTTTCATTTTTTTGATATTTTCTTATTCTTTTTGTCCTTTGATATTTCTTTTAGGACATACTCTCTTTACTTTTTTTAATTTTTAATATGGAAAACATTTTTCAAAAAGAAAAAGTATGTACAATATTACAAAACTAACCATAGACAATTCAAAATTATGAATCCTATTATAATAGCACCTAATAGTGGCTCCACATGGGGATGGAATTTCCTGGTGACATGTTAAGAACTTTAAGATCATTGGCCTTTGAATTGTGACTACAGTTACCCTGTAAGCAATTCTTCTGTGATTTCTGCCTTATTCATACTTATGATGGTGAAACTTTCAAAGCTCAGGGCCTTTTCTCCAGGCTTCAACTTCAAGAGATTACCATCCAATCCAATCTACACTCTGCAATGTTATGTAAAATGATGCAAAGTAAAGTGAAATATTGTTAATCAGTGGAAAAGTAATGCTTCAGCATTCTGCCATTGACAGGTCCTCCTGGTAGATCTGATCCATCTATCTCTCTCAAGAAAAAATCATTGTTACCCCTGTAACCATAAACAACATAAGGCCTTTGCCATAAGAAGTCAAATTTACCATGTTTGCCTTTGTCTTATCTTCTTGAATCCCACTTAAGAACTTTGTCACCTATGTAAAAATCATCAGCTTTGGTATTGTTATCAAATACCTTTTTGATTTTGTCCTGGATTGCCTGTGATTTTACATATACTTCTTCTCTGGTTTGCTGCAAGTGTATGGTCTGATTTATCCTTCTCTAGATATCATTTGGTTCTACATACAACTCTTGGATGATCTTCATCACCGGCACTCCCAAAAAATATGGAAAAACAACATCCATCCCATATACTAATTGATAGGGAGATGTGCCAATGGACTTCTTAGTAGTTAGTCTATCTGCCCATAAGGCATTGACCAACCTTTTGCTCCATGTCTTCTTGTTGTCTTCCAGTAACTTGTTAATAATATTGACCAGGCTTTTGTTGGAGGATTTTTCAAGTCCATTACCTTGAGGGTAATAGGCTATGGAGTGGCCAAGGGTAATGTGCTATTTTTTACAAAAATATATCATTTTCTTGGACTTAAAAGGCAGTTGCATTATCAGTAATGAGATTTTGGGGGCACCCAAATCTTGACGGGATATTATTTTCTAGGAAGGAGATAATGGCAGTGTCTGTGGCTTGTCTAGAAGGGATGGCTACTATCCATTTGGTAAAATAATTAGTGGCTATCAAAATCCACTTATGTTGGGCTGAGGAGGCTGGGTGTATTTCTCCAATGAAGTCTAACCCCCATTGTTGAAATGGAATTTCTGTGGAGATTGGTTTAAAAGGCAAGGGTAAAAGTTTTCTCTTTCCCTCAAATATCGGACACTTATGACAGGAGGTCACATGTTTCTTAACATCTACAAACGGAGTGGGCCAGTAGAAACCAACCCTCAAAATTTTGTCAGCAGTAATCTTCCAATACAAGTGTCCTCCACAATCTCCTACATGAAATTCTTACATAATTTTATCAGCTTCATCTTTCAGTAAACAGTTCAAAATAATACCACTAATGTCTTTCCAAAACAAAGCATTATCTATGATACAATATCTTAATGACTTCATTTTCAAAAATCTACCTTTAGTTCTTGTTAAACTAGGAGGAGCTTGTAAGTTTAGCAATACAAATATGATATCTGCATACCAGGGTGAATCTGTAAAAAGTTCACTGATCTGTGGAGTCGTCATCTCTTCGTGATTATCAAGGGCACCAATGAAATTAATATCTAGGACCTGACAGTTTGATTTAGCCATGATTTTGGCTAAACATTGGCCTTTGATAAGTTTATGAGGCTTTATTTCTATGTCATATTCCAATATAGTGGCAATCCATTTGCCTATTTTCCCTTCAGGCCCATTTTGTGTCAAAATGTCCTTAACTACTGAATTTGTAACATAAGCAATGATGTGAGAATGCAAAATATAAACTCTGAAGTCTTTAATAGCCTTTACTAAAACTAATGCTTGTTTTTCCATAATGTTGTATTTGAGTGTGGCATCTCTTAAGGATTTACTGAAAAATGCAATTGGTTGTTCATATCCTTGATCATTCTTTTGCAACAAGATTGTTGCAATGGTGTGTTCTGAAGCAAAAGAAAAAATTATAAAATTTTTCTGAAAATCAGGACTTATAAGGACTGGAATTTTGGTTAGGGCTTCCTTGATGGCTTCAAGGATTGTTTGGCCTCCACTTTCCATTTAAGTGTTGAATCTTTTCTTAACATGTTATTTAGTTCTCTAATCATTTTTGCTAAATTTGAAATGAATCTCCTAAGAAAATTAATTTTTCCTAAAAACAATTGTAACTCTCTGATGTTTCTACAATGGGTGATGGTCAAAATGGCCTCTATTCTAACAGGATCTATTCTAATTCCATCTTTAGATATAATATGTCCCAATAGCTTTCCTTCTTCTAGACCAAAGAGTGCCTTATTGGGATTTAAAGAAATCCAAAATGTCCTACATTTAATGAAAGCTCTTCTCAGGTGATCTAGGTGTTCATTATCAGATTGAGAAAAGACTATGATGTCATCTTGGTATACCACTAATAAATCATGGATCTCCTTGGCAAAATCTATATCCATAGCTCTTTGAAATGTTTCTCATGCGTCATTAATCCAAAGGGCATCTTCAAATAGATGAAGGTAGCCCAAGGAGTAGTAAATGCAATTTTGGCTTGGTCCTCTAATTGAACTAAGATTTGGTTATATCCAGAGAATCCATCAAGTAAAGAGATTTTGGATGAGCCTACTACCCTCTGAAGGATATGGTCCATTTTTTGTAGAGGATAGTTGTCTTTTAATGAGACCTTGTTTAAATTCCTGAAATCAACACAAAGTCTGATTTCTCTAGTTTTCTTCCTAGTAGTGACTAAGTTTGAAATCCAATTTGAATATCTAATGGGGGCTATGATTTGGGCAGCATACATTCTTTTAACTTATTTCTCAATAGATGGCATAAGAATTGGATTAATTATCCTAATTTTCTGTTTGAAAGGTTTATGATCTTCTTTAAGACGTATTTTGTGTTGAATTATGTTGGTGTCGTAAGATTTTAGATCTTCATAACTCCATGCAAATACCTCTTGGAACTCTTTAAACATATTTATGTATTTTACCTTTTGCTCTGGAGGTAAGGTTTTTGATATTTTAATGAGTTTTGGTTTTCCCTCAGTTCCTATGTTACATTCTTCTATATCTACTCTCAAAGGCTCTAGTTTCGGTTTCCTAGCTACATCATTTGAGTCAAATAAATATTCTAAGGGGACTAATCCCTTTGGAAAAATATTATTTTTAAGATTAAGAATTTCGGGATCATCATTCATTATTTCCTCTATTTCTACACATTCTAAGTTATCTACTTCTAATCTAGTGAAATTAGTAGGTTTAGCTACTTCTAAAATATTTATATTTGTGTCATTATCTATTGTACAGTCTGTATCTATTTTACAATTCTGAAACTCACCTTCAGCATTCATGAAGTTATAAATCTGAGAATCCTGGGAGAAAATATGTCAATACTTTAAATTGTCCGATATGACAAGCCTATGTCTCACTTCTACAGTGTGCTAATGGTTGGGTTGGAAGGCAATTTGCAGGTACTAGCAAAAGTGGCAAGATTGTGGGCTTGCATATTTTGCTTTCTAGGAATGGCAACAAAGTTTGTTTCCAGGAGGTCTTTAATCAAATCTATGAAAGTCTCTATATATTGACTAAGTCTGGGATTGTTTACAAAGTATTCACCATTAATTTGTTTAATAATCAGTTATGAGTCTCCAAGTATGGAAACTCTTTTAGCTCCAAGTTTTCTAACAATTTGTGATACTAAGATCAGAGCTTCATACTCTGCCATGTTATTTGTACAATTGAAGTTTAATCTAAATGCATGTCCCTCAAAATGATTATTCTCCATATTGTGGATCCACACTCCGGCACCAACCCCTAACCTATTTACAAATCCATCAAAATATAGATGCCATAGGGACTCATGAAAAATGTTTTCACTGTCAACTGTTTTGTATTTCAATTCTCTAGTTGTGATTTCCTTTTTGTCATGGTCTGAATTGTACAAGATGAAAGAGTCCATATCAGAATGGATGGAGTATATGGGAAAGTTTCGTGGTTTTTCTGCACTACTCACCATGTATTTCATCAAGGTCTCTCTATATAATTTCCTTTGTTGGCCAAAAACATATATGGTGGCATAAGACATATCTAACTGCAAGGATCCTTACAATTTTGTTGCCCATGAGTAGGATAACAACATTCCATATTTAGGTGGGATATTTGTGACTACTATGTCCATTAGAATACTCTTTGCTGATCATTGGACTAGACTTACACATAAATCCTTGATCAAACCAAGGCATTTAACTTGGTTAGAGTCAAAGGAAAATAATTCCTTATATGGTCTGATAATTTCTAAGTTCAGTCTCTCCATGATTGCTTTTGGCATCAAATTATGGGATGCCCCTGAGTCTAACATAGTATTATGTAATATTTTGTCATGAATGTTCACGCTAATGTAAAAAAGAGGGACTCCCCCTTGCTAATGAATACCATTGGCCTCAGGGCCAAACAATAATTCAGGTTGACCATCATTCAAATTGACAGCATCTTCTCCCTCTCCTATGTTTAAAGTTTCAGTTATCTATGATCTATAGGATTCATTCTTTACTAGTTCAGTCAAAGGAACTGATATCTTTAATTTGTCTACTTCAGTTTTGATGTTGAAAGGGATCTGAGCCTTGTTTGGATGAGATCTTCCTTAACAATGCAGTTTGTGTGTTTTTATATTGTTTCTCAGTACTAGGCAATTCATTTTGTGTTTCAGCAGTTTTGTTCTAATTACTCCTATTTGGAAGTAATTGTTTCAGTTTGAGTTTCAGTGCAGGTTATATCTACAGTTTTTGGGGTAGAAGTCTCTGGTGTTCCCCTAAGGAGGATTTGTAAAATTTTAGTGACAGGAGCTTCTATTATATTTTTAGTTTGGGTCTGGATTGATCTTTTAGTGGGAGCTTCATTGTTTTTTTTACTTCTTAAGCTATAATGTTTGTGAACCTCATATATAGCTGACTCATAACCCTATTTAAAGTCAAAGGACTCACCAGATTATAATCGCAATTGTTGCAACATGTGCAACTCTTGTTCTTCTTGAGTAAGAAAAACAGTATTTTCATTGTTTACTCCTAACAATTTTATCTAGTTGTCATCCTCTTCTTCATGGCTCTATGATCCCTCAGCATAGTTCTCCTAGAAGGGAGGCCTAATCTACTGATCTGGTATAGCATTCTTTCCAGCATTAGGATACTTCCTAAAGTTGGGGTTTCTTATTGGGGGTGGTTGTTGATTCTCCCATTGAGTTTTTATTTCCATGTTTTCTAATCTATCCATTATTCTTTCTACACCCTTTGCTAAATTATCTATTTTTCCATCAGAAGCGGAAGTTTCCTCTTTAATTACAACTCTCTTTTCGTTTCTCATTCTAGATTTCTTGGCTAATAGGTTGGCCTGTACACTAACAACATTGCTTTGCATTTGTTCCAATGTTTGAGGGTTTCTTTCCCTTAACTGGTATGACATGTCTGATCCAGGTGGATGTTGGTGGCCACACCCCTATCCCACTTGGACCCCCACAACTGTCTCTTTCAGTTTTTCAATTTCTGTATTTGTAGCACAATTTACTATTTTTAGCATTTTTTCGAGTCTTGAACTTCCAGAGCCGTTTTGAGGCCCTAAACAACGTTTGTTGTTTTTCCCAAAGTTTTAGTTCTCAAATATATCTTTCTAAGGAACTATTGTAAGCATCAAATGGAGATCGGGTGCCAAAGTTACGACCCCGGGAAGTTGATATACCAACTTACCCAAAACGGGCCCACAATTTGGCGTTTCATCTTCTAGGGTTAGGTTTTGGGATGTTAAGGGTTTTCCATTATTTCTAAACAATAAAGTGGCCTTTGAGCCTCATTGTAACACAGTTTAGAGGTATGTAGCCGCCACATCTCTTCTTATAGATAAGCTACCATCGCCCTAGCTAGTTTATTTCCATTTCTGTTTGTAAGCATATTTCAGTATTTTACATTAATGAAATGAAGTTTTATTTTAGCTGCATTTCTATGTTTATGGTTATCTTTGTAATTTGTTGTGTTCCTATTTAAATCTGGATCAATGGTATCAGAGCGGTCTGCTTTTTCTCTGTTTTTCTTTGCATGTCCCCAACGAGATCAAAATATAAGGAGTTAGGGCTTGAGCTAGTCGAACCTTTGCAAGACTAACCCTGCAAATCCCGACGGCCTCCCATGGTAGAGGAAAAGAAAGACAAGGGGGCAGGAGATCCTATCAAAATCTTGCTCGTAGAGACCCTCAAGTGGCAAAGGAACACAGTGATGGATAGCTTTGCCTAGATCCTTCAGTAGCTACCTAGAGGCGATGCATCGGCTTCCAACAACTACTCTGGAAATGCCACAAGTTAATTTTGAAATACCCATATTCAAGGGTTAGATATACACAGATGTCGTAGACAAATGCTTAAATCTGTTAGAAGGGTATTTTTTTGTTCATGAATTTTCGAGTAGGGAAAAGATTGTTTTCAGGGAAACCTACTGCGAGCAAAAGGATGAAAGTACAAGCTCACTATTTTCAGCCACACCCACTTGGAATTCATTCTAGGATGCCATCATGGAGCAGGACTACCCTGTCAAAGGCTATGAGGACAAATACATAAAGTGGACCACACTGCGACAAGGAAGGGACCAAGATGTGCTAGAGTTCACAGACATTTTTCATACCCCTTGTACACAGTTGGGTATCAAGGATTCTGAGCTACATTTGGTACTCAAATACTGCGATTGCCTATACAGGTACATCCAGGAAGAGATGGAGTTCCTAAACATCTCCTCACTTGGCAGGCATACTAATACGCTATCAAAATCGAGCAGAAGTTGAAACAAAAGAAGCGAGATTTTAGATCTGCAAATCCAAAGACCAATGGATAAAGCTAAGGCGGGGTGACTGAAGACAACCCGTCGAAGCTGCCAGAAAAGAACAACACCACGAAGTTGAAGAAGGATACAGGAAAGTGGTGTGAGTTCCACACAAGTCCCACTCATAAGACAAGTGAGTGTTCGACCAAGCAGTTGTTGGTGGTCGAGTTGAAGGCTTATAAATCAGATGCATATTCCGACCCTGAGTCAGGACCCGACAAGGGGAATGGCAAAGGGAAGCAAATCATTGATGCAAAGCCTAGCGCAATTGTTGTCACCGCCAAGATCCAGAAGAATGAGCCCGAAGATCCAGAGGAGGGGGAGTGTCTATTCCACTCACAGATGTGGGTGAAGGTTTCACCGCTGCAATTCATTGTTTGCAGTGGTAGCCAAAAGAACCTTATTTCAGTAAATATTGTGAAGCAGTTGGGCCTACTGACTACACCACAACCACAACCGTATAGTATCAGGTGGCTTCACCAAGGACGAGATCTCTAAGTTCACTAGCAGTGCCACCTTCCCTACAACATCAAACCCTTCACAGACGAGGTATTGTGTGATGTTACACCTCTGGATGTTTGCGATGTATTATCAGGCCAGCCATACTTGTGGAGGCGACATGTTGTGTATGAGTCAAGGCCTCGTGCTATTATTATTTCTTTGGGTAATTTATTATACAGGATACCAGAGGCAGCCCAACCTACCGCCACCTCTTTGATTATTACTAAGAAGGGCAGCAATCTCATCTCTGAGACTAGGAAATTCATTTTGTTTGGTTCGCTCCCAAAGTAAGGGGAAGATCATTGCCACATCCATGGCCCCCACAAAGAGTTTCTCCGTGCAGCAGCAATAACAACAGAGAGATACGGTCAAGAAAGAACATAGGAACACAACAAATTACAAAGATAA
>Ga0181463_1000576_pt1 | contig 10594 bp, 19 predicted proteins | sample InSIn1gowninarea_FD_119071 | JGI IMG/M metagenome (GOLD analysis project Ga0181463, IMG submission 119071) | Clean room microbial communities from NASA Spacecraft Assembly Facility at Jet Propulsion Laboratory, Pasadena, California, USA -... ... | reverse complement strand
GTGGTAACTATACTTTGGGTGTAACCGAGCAAATCATTTTCCCTGAGATTGATATTGACAAGGTTAATAGAATTACCGGTTTAGATATCACATTCGTAACTACTGCCAATACAAACGAAGAAGCATTACGAACCCTGGTTAAAAAATCTGCTATAGGATCAGTTACCATAATTATTGCCCTCCTACATCCCGACCCGCGGGATAATTGGAATAAAAGTTATAAATGAATTTAATTTGTTACCACTGTTCCCCATCAGGGTTGGTGGTTTACCAGCTAGCTTTAGTAACTCCTGGTATTTTACCAGCCAAAGCCATATCGCGGAACATGTTTCTTGACAGTCCGAAGTAACCTACGTAACCTCTTGGACGACCAGTCAACTGGCAACGATTTTTCAAACGAACAGGAGATGCATTTTTAGGTAACATGTCTAATGCTGCATAATCACCAGCTTCTTTCAAAGCTGTTCTTTTTTGAGCAAACTTAGCAACCATCTTCTCCCTCTTTCTTTGCCTGGCTTTTACAGATTCTTTTGCCATAATTTATTCTTGATTGTCTTTTTTAATGTTTTTGAAAGGCATACCCATTTCTTTCAACAGTTCGTATGCTTCTTCGTTTGTATTGGCAGTAGTTACGAATGTGATATCTAAACCGGTAATTCTATTAACCTTGTCAATATCAATCTCAGGGAAAATGATTTGCTCGGTTACACCCAAAGTATAGTTACCACGACCATCAAAAGCTTTGTCGTTGATACCTTTAAAGTCACGAACACGAGGCAAAGACACAGAAATTAACCTGTCAAGGAACTCATACATCTTCACGCCACGCAAAGTTACCCTTGCCCCGATTGGCATATTCTTTCTCAATTTGAAGTTTGAGATGTCTTTTTTGGAAGTTGTAGCAACTGCTTTCTGACCAGAAATGGTAGTTAATTCATCAACTGCAACATCAACCAGCTTCTTATCGGATACAGCACCATTAACACCACGGTTAAGGCAGATTTTCTCCAATCTTGGAGCCTGCATTATTGATTTGTAGCCGAACTTCTTCATCAGAGCAGGTACAACTTCATTACTGTACTTGTCTGCTAATCTCGGTTTGTATGTAGTAGTGGTAGCCATTATTTAATTACCTCCCCTGATTTTTTTGCGATACGAACTAGTTTACCTTCCTGGCGGTCACGCTTCACTTTTGTAGCAGCGCCTGCCTTAGCATCCCACAACATCACGTTACTGATGTTGATAGAAGCTTCTCTTTTCACTATACCACCCTTTGTGTTTTGAGCACTAGGCTTCGTGTGTTTAGTGATGATGTTTGCTCCCTCAACTACAACACGACCTTTTTCAAGAATTACTTCTAAAACCGTACGTGGTTTCTTCAGGTCTTTATCATCTCCGGCAATAACCACAACCTGGTCGCCTTTTTTGATGTTGTATTTAGGTTTAAATCTGTTGCTCACTTTATTTATTTTTTATGCTTATACTTATTGCGAAATTTCCGACCCCGCAATTATTTTATCTGTTAGCCTGCTTTAATCCTTTATGCTGCTTCCGTTGTGTCACTCACTTGTACCCTATCACACTATTCAACACAGCTAAACGAGAAAAATGAGGCGCGAAAGTAATGATTTCTAATTGTATCGCTCACAAAATTCTCGTTATACATATTATAAAACTTCAGGAGCCAAAGAGATAATTTTCATATATCCCTTGTCTCTCAATTCTCTTGCAACAGGTCCGAAAATACGGGTACCTCTTGGCTCATCTGAGTTGTTCAACAACACAACTGCGTTGTCATCAAAACGGATGTAAGAACCGTCTTTGCGGCGTAATTTATTTTTAGTGCGAACGATAACCGCTTTTGATACAGTTCCTTTCTTAACACCAGCTGCAGGCATTGCATCTTTTACTGTAACTACAATCTTATCACCGATCTTAGCGTAGTCCTGGCCAGAGTTGCCTAATACACGGATACACAAAACTTCTTTGGCACCGCTATTATCAGCTACGTTTAATCTGCTTTCTTGCTGAATCATTGTTTTAGCTTTTTGCTACCGTTTTACCAATAGCGAATAACAAATTTGAAATCTAATATATTTTGCAGAGGCTTGTAGCAGGTTGCTAAAAGCTTACGGCTAATGCCTTACTTAACTTTCTCAATTACTTCAACCAGTCTCCAACGCTTAGTCTTGCTAAGTGGACGGGTTTCCATGATCTTTACGGTGTCGCCGATGCTGCACTCGTTTTTTTCATCGTGGGCATGGAACTTCGTTGTTTTCTTCACGAACTTACCGTAAATAGGGTGTTTTACTTTTCTTTCAGCGGCTACTACAATGGTTTTATCCATCTTGTTGCTGCTAACCACCCCGATCCTGATTTTACGCAAATTTCTTTCTAACATTGTACTATTTATTATGGGTTAGACGCCTAACACTCTGTTCTTTAATTGTGTTTTCAGACGGGCTAAATCTCTTCTCAAAGCCCTTATAGTCATCGGATTTTCCAGTGGAGAAATTGCATGAGCAAACTCCAGCTTTTTTAAACGAAGCTCATCTTCCTGGATCCTTGCCTTAAGATCTGCTTCATTCAAATCTTTAATGCTCTTATTAAATTCAAATTTCTTATTAGCCATTGCTAAAACATTTATAGGTTGTAATTATGCCTGTAGCTCTCTGCGAACTACAAACTTGGTTTGGATAGGAAGCTTTTGAGCTGCAAGGGCAAATGCTGCTTTTGCAGTTTCTTCCGATACACCATCCGCTTCAAATATGATACGGCCTGGTTGTACTACAGCAGCCCAATATTCTGGGTTACCTTTACCTTTACCCATCCTTACCTCAGCTGGTTTATGTGTAATTACCTTGTCAGGAAAAACTCTGATCCAAACATTACCTTCTCTTTTCATAGAACGGGTCATTGCCTGGCGAGCTGATTCTAGCTGACGGTTTGTTAACCACACAGAGTCCAATGCTTTCAAACCAAACGAGCCAAAAGAAAGGGTTGCTCCACGCTTAGTGTCACCTTTCATGCGGCCTTTTTGCATTTTTCTGTGCTTCGTTCTTTTCGGCTGTAACATCTTTATTTAGTTTCAAGTTTCAGGTTTCCGGTTTTGAAAACCTTCCACCCAATGTTTCAATTAATATATTTAAAATTCATCCTGTAAGAGGTTCTCCACTCTCACGGTCAATGGCTAATTATCTTCTTCCGCCACCGCCACCACGGTTATCTCCACCACCTCTTCTGTCTCCACCACCGCCACCGCGGTTATCTCTTCTGTCTCCACCTCTGAAATCACGACCATCACCACGGTTGTCTCTTCTGTCGCCACGGTTATCGCCGCCTTGTTCTTTACCACCAACAAAGTTTGGATTCAGTTCTCTTGTACCAAGTACTTCACCTTTACAGATCCATACTTTGATACCGATTTTACCATAAACTGTCTGAGCGAAAACACTAGCGTAATCAATGTCCATACGTAAAGTATGTAAAGGAGTACGTCCTTGTTTGATCTCTTCGCTACGAGCAATTTCAGCACCGCCTAAACGACCGCTTACTTTTACTTTGATACCTTCAGCTCCCATACGTAGTGCAGAAGCGATAGACATTTTGATAGCTCTTTTGAAGTTGATACGGTTCTCGATTTGTCTGGCGATTGTATCACCAACTATATTAGCATCCAACTCAGGACGACGAATTTCAAGGATGTTGATTTGAACATCGTCTTTGTTAGTCAACTTCTTCAACTCTTCTTTGATACGATCAACCTCTCCACCACCTTTACCAATGATGATACCTGGCTTAGAAGTGTGTATAGTGATAATCAATTTGCCTAAAGTACGCTCAATAACAATTTTGGCAATGCCACCTTTGTTGATACGTGCGTTTAGGTAAGTCCTGATTTTGTGATCCTCAATCAGTTTGCCGGCGTAATCTTTATGATTACCATACCAGTTACTTTCCCATCCGCGGATGATACCTAACCTTAGACCAATTGGATTTGTTTTCTGACCCATATTTTGGTTATATAAGTTTTACGAATGATTATTTTTAGAAGCCTTGTCGTTAGAACCATAAACGTTCTTAGACACTTCATTTGTCTTTGTATCCACGATAATCGTAACGTGGTTGCTACGCTTACGTATTCTATATCCACGACCTTGCGGAGCCGGACGCATACGACGTAATGTACGGGCACCGTCAACGAAGATCGTTTTTACAACCAGGTTTGCGTCAGCAGCACTTGTGCCTTCGTTCTTCTGCTCCCAGTTATTTATTGCACTCTTCAGCAACTTGCCCATTGGTGTTGCCGGATGCTTTGGATGGTGTTCTAAAGTTGCAAGTGCATTTTCAACTGCCATTCCGCGAATTAAGTCAGCCAACAAACGCATCTTACGTGGCGATGTTGGGTAATTCATCAATTTTGCTACTGCTTCCATTTGTATTTCAGTTTCTGGTTTCCAGTTTCCAGTCGCCAGTTCAGTTCAAAACTTTGTAACTGGTAACCGGTAACCTGTAACTATTTATGATTTCTTGTTAGAATGTCCTTTGAAGTTGCGGGTTGGAGCAAATTCACCTAATTTATGACCTACCATAAATTCTGTTACATAAACAGGAATGAATTTGTTGCCGTTGTGAACAGCAAACGTATGTCCCACAAAATCCGGGGTGATTGTAGAGCGGCGAGACCATGTTTTGATAACAGATTTCTTAGCTGTACCGTCGTTAATAGCAAGCACTTTACCTTCCAGTTTAGCTGCTACGTAAGGACCTTTTTTAATTGAACGACCCATGTTCTTAATTTGATAATTTGATAATTTTAGAAAGAGGCTGTAAGAGAATTCAAACAGCCAGTTTCTTCAATTTTATTTTGCTAGTTTCTTACCGTTGCTTCTTTGGATAATTAATTTATCGCTTGCTTTACCCCTGGTTCTTGTTTTCAAACCTCTTGAGTATTGACCAGTTCTGCTACGAGGCTGTCCACCTGAAGCTCTACCTTCACCACCACCCATTGGGTGATCAACAGGGTTCATAGCTACACCACGTACACGAGGTCTAATACCTTTCCATACGTTACGACCAGCTTTACCCATGCTTTGAAGGCTATGGTCACTATTACTAACCACACCTACAGTCGCATAACAGTTAATCAATACTTTTCTTAACTCACCACTTGGCATTTTAAGAACAGCATATTTTTCTTCTTTATTGCTAAGCTGCGCAGATCCACCGGCGCTTCTTACCAATTTACCACCTTGTCCAGGCTGCATTTCTATATTGTGAACAACAGTACCAAGCGGCATGTTTTTCATTTGAAGCGCGTTACCTAAATCCGGCGCAACTGCGTCACCACTGATTACGGTTGAACCAACCTGCAATCCTTGCGGAGCAATAATGTATCTTTTTTCTCCATCTACATAGTTAAGCAAAGCGATGAATGCGGTACGGTTTGGATCGTACTCAATGCTTGCAACTTTTGCAGGGATCTCTTTTTTATCTCTTTTAAAGTCAATGATACGGTAGGCCTTCTTATGACCACCACCAATATATCTCATTGCTCTTCTACCCTGGAAGTTTCTACCACCAGTCCGGTCTTTCTTCTCTACCAGGCTCTTTTCAGGAGTGTCAGTAGTGATTTCAGCATATGCGTTACCAATTCTCCACCTGGTACCTGCTGTCGTCGGTTTGTATTTTCTTAATGCCATCTTATCTGTTTTTGCGAACTTATCAGCGTCGCCAACTATTAATTATGATTGATTAGATGTTACCGTATAAATCGATTGTTTCACCTTCTGCTACGGTTACCAATGCTTTTTTGTAAGCAGGCTTCTGCCCTTTTACGAAACCAGCTTTAGTGTAACGGGTTTTGTTTTTACCTGGTACAACAGCAGTATTTACATCAATAACTGTTACGCCATAAAATTCTTCAACCGCTTTTTTAATCTCAAGCTTGTTTGCCTTACGACCTACTTTGAAAGCATATCTTCTCAGTTTATCTTGCTGAGCATTTGCTTTTTCTGTAAGTATCGGTTTTACTAAAACTTCTGTGAGTTTCATTATTCTTAATTTGAAATTTCTTAATTACTATGCTTCTACTGCTGCTTCGTCTTCAACAAAGATCTTTGCTGCACTTTCAGTCAAAACCAATACATCAGCATTTACTATTTCGTATGTATTAACATCACTCAACAACACTGCTGCTGCATTCGGGATGTTTCTGCTGCTTAGGTGCAAAGTCTCGTTATACTCAGGAACAACGAAAAGGGCTTTTTTATCAGATACCTTTAAAGTATCCATGATGCCGATAAATTGCTTTGTCTTAGGAGTATCGAAGTTGATATCCTCAACAACTACAATTGCATTGTCTTTAGCTTTGTAAGAAAGAGCACTAATCTTAGCTAGATCTTTAACCTTACGGTTCAATTTGATATCGTAACGGTGAGGTTTTGGTCCGAAGATGGTACCACCACCTTTGTACAAAGGGTTACGGATGTTACCTTTACGGGCGCCACCAGTACCTTTTTGTTTGTGAAGTTTACGGCTTGCACCTTGTACTTCAGCACGTGTCTTAACTTTATGAGTACCCTGGCGCTGAGAAGCCAAGTATTGCTTAACAGCAAGGTAGATAACGTGATTGTTAGGTTCAGCACCAAAAATTTCTTCCGGTAACTCAATGGTTCTTCCGGTTGGTTGACCTTGTATATTTAAAACGTCTAGTTGCATATTATTTCTGTATTAAAACGATGGAACCATTGTGGCCCGGAACAGAACCACTGATTAATAGATAATTCTTTTCAGGGAAAATTTTGACGATTTTCAAACCTTTCACTTTCACACGGTCCTGACCCATACGACCAGCCATGCGCATACCTTTGAATACACGTGAAGGATAAGATGAACCACCAACAGATCCCGGAGCTCTCTGGCGATCGTGCTGACCGTGAGATGCTTCACCCACACCATGGAAACCATGACGTTTAACTACACCCTGGAAACCCTTACCTTTTGTAGTACCTACAACTTCAACGCTTTCACCTTCGGTGAAAATGTCTACAGTAATGGTTTCGCCTAATGCTTTTTCTAATGAGTAATTTCTGAATTCTTTTACTACACGTTTTGCTGTAGTGTTGGCCTTTGCGAAGTGATTAATTTCGGCCTTAGTGGAGTTTTTTTCTTTCTTGTCGCCGTAAGCGATTTGAGTTGCAGTGTAACCATCAGCATCCTCAGTTTTAACTTGCGTTACAACACAAGGACCAGCTTCGATGATGGTACAAGCTGTTTGCTTGCCATCGGTGCCGAAGATACTGGTCATCCCAATCTTTTTACCAATAATCCCTTTCATTGTTTTGTTTTTACGCCCCGATGGTTGTAAGGACAATCCTTTTTGCTCCCCCATTTGGTGTACGAAGGAAGGATTTCAATCCCCGTTTGCCATCGACCTTTTCCGGATATCTCACTTGTGAGAGAGGAAGTACCGATGGTAAACAAACCTCGAAGGGCTTGTTCATATGTGACGCTTCAGTTTTAGGTGAAGCTTTAATAATTTTTATCAGCGCTCTTTTAGCGTACCACCAAGTACGTTTGAGAGATGATGTAAGAACTTTTCCGCTAAGCGGAATAAAAGCAGTTACGCTTTGATTTCAACCTCAACACCAGAAGGCAGGTCAAGTTTACTAAGAGCATCAACAGTTCTTGATGAAGAAGTGTAAATGTCTAACAATCTTTTATGAGTGCACAACTGGAATTGTTCTCTTGCCTTTTTATTTACGTGCGGTGAACGCAATACCGTAAATATTTTTTTGTGAGTTGGTAAAGGAATAGGACCTGTTACCACAGCGCCAGTACTGCGAACTGTTTTGACAATTTTCTCAGCAGACTTATCTACCAAGTTGTGGTCGTAAGATTGTAGTTTTATTCTGATTCTTTGAGACATAATCTAACCCAATTTTTCTAATTGGGAGCGCAAAGGTAACGGGATACATTATACCATCCAAGATTTTAAAAAAGAAATTTGAACAAAAGTGGAAAATAATCAGCGTTTTTGACAGTTTTTTTTGTTTTTTTAATCCGACGGTGAAAAGTGAAGATTTTTCAATGATTTTAAAACGTGCATACATTTCAGAAAAGTCACCGCTATTTTTATGCATCCACAAGACAATTTTTTAAATCAATAGTAATACAGTGTTGACTAAAAAGCGCTGATTAAATAGGCTCTTGGCGCAGTTAGTGACACAACGATGCTGAAAAAAGATTAGATGTTTGCCTGAAAAGACCTTATTGTTTTTAGGCATGAACATAAAATAAAAAAGGGCGTCCATGTGGACACCCTAGATAATTTTATGTTGAGCTATTATGCCCAGTCGTGCTGACTTACTTCTTCATACACCCGACTAATACCTTCACGTAACTCAATGCTTGCTTTCCAGCCGAGAGAGCGAAGACGTGATACCTCCATCAATTTCCTTGGCGTTCCATCGGGCTTCGTAGTGTCTTGCTTGATTTCGCCTTCGTAGCCAATTATCTCTTTAATTAAAAGAGCGAGGTCGCGGATAGCAATATCTTCTCCGGTACCAATATTTACAAAACCGGCTTCGTCGTAATGCTGCATAAGGAAATAGCACGCTTCTGCTAGATCATCAACATGGAGAAACTCACGTTTTGGAGTACCGGTTCCCCACATAACAACTTCAGCAACATTGTTCTTTTTTGCGGTAATCATCTTGCGAAGTAATGCCGGTAAAACGTGACTGTTGTTTAAATCGTAGTTGTCGTTTGGTCCGTATAAATTAGTAGGCATGACCGAAATGTAATTACAGCCATATTGAGCCCGGTAAGCATCGCACAACTTGATACCCGCAATTTTTGCAATCGCGTAGGGTTCATTTGTTTCCTCCAACAAGCCGGTTAACAGGTACTCTTCTTTCAGTGGTTGCGGCGCCAATTTTGGGTAAATACACGACGAACCTAAAAACATCAGTTTTTTCACGCCATTTAAATACGAAGCATGAATGATGTTAGCCTCAATCATCAGGTTATCGTAGATAAATTCAGCCCTGTAAATATTGTTGGCGTTGATGCCGCCTACTTTAGCCGCTGCCAGGAAAACGTACTCAGGTTTTTCGTGTTCAAAAAAGTCATTGACTGCAGCCTGGTTTCTTAGGTCAAGTTCTGCCGACTTACGAGTGACAATGCTCTTATATCCTTCGCTTTGTAGCTTTCGTACAATTGCACTACCTACCATACCGCGGTGTCCTGCTACATAAATCTTCGCTTGCTTATCCATTACTTTTACCCTGTTTCTTTTAGCTCCTTAGCTTATTCAAATTGGTTCTTAATCTTGAAGCCACTTTGTTTCAAAAGCACCTCGCTTCTAAACAACTCAACATCGGCCGCTACCATTTCGCTTGCCAATTCCTGTAAATTGTATTTTGGAACCCAGCCTAATTTTTCTTTTGCCTTTGTAGCATCTCCGATTAACAAGTCCACCTCTGTTGGTCTGAAATATCTCGGGTCAACTTTTACAACAGTTTGCCCAATTGGAAGTTGGAACTCCCCGTTACATGCTGTGACTATGGCTGTTTCTTTTTCATTCTCACCAATAAATGCCAGCTCAATACCGACATTATCAAAAGCAATTTTTACAAAGTCGCGGATCGAAGTTGTAACCCCTGTCGCCAAAACAAAATCTTCAGGAACATCCTGCTGAAGAATCCTCCACATGCCCTCCACATAATCTTTTGCGTGTCCCCAGTCTCTCATTGAGTTGAGGTTTCCGAGGTAAAGACATTCGTGCAAACCCAATGCAATCTTTGCAGCTGACCTTGTTATCTTCCGGGTTACAAACGTCTCCCCTCTCAAAGGTGATTCGTGGTTGAACAATATGCCATTGCATGCGAACATGTTGTAAGCCTCACGATAGTTCACCGTGATCCAATAAGCATATAGTTTTGCGACAGCGTACGGAGAACGTGGATAAAAAGGAGTTGTTTCACTTTGTGGCACGGCCTGAACAAGACCATATAATTCGGAAGTCGATGCCTGGTAAACCTTTGTCTTTTTAATTAATCCTAAAAGTCTTACAGCTTCCAGTATACGCAAAGTTCCGATGCCATCAGCATTTGCAGTGTATTCAGGTGATTCAAAACTGACCTGGACGTGGCTCATTGCTGCAAGATTATAGATTTCGTCCGGCTGTACTTCCTGTATTATCCTAATTAAGTTGGTGCTGTCAGTAAGGTCGCCATAATGCAGGATTAAGTTTCTTTTCGAAACGTGTGGATCCTGGTAAAGATGGTCAATACGATCAGTATTGAAAAGAGATGCTCTTCTCTTGATACCGTGAACAATATATCCTTTTTCTAGAAGTAGTTCTGTCAGATATGCACCATCCTGACCGGTAATGCCTGTAATAAGGGCAACTTTCATTGATATTGTAATTAATTATTTTAACTCTATTCGCATTTAAGAAACAGCTTTTACTAAGACTTAGAAACGAACTCTTTTGGTTGCTTAAACAATTCTTCTTTTGGTAAACTTTTGAAGTAGTCGTATGTTATTTTAAGGCCTTCTGACCTGGAAACTTTCGGCTCCCAATTCA
>Ga0181463_1000575_pt1 | contig 10604 bp, 14 predicted proteins | sample InSIn1gowninarea_FD_119071 | JGI IMG/M metagenome (GOLD analysis project Ga0181463, IMG submission 119071) | Clean room microbial communities from NASA Spacecraft Assembly Facility at Jet Propulsion Laboratory, Pasadena, California, USA -... ... | reverse complement strand
GATGATTTGGATGCTCTGAACACAATGGAATAAGTTGTATAGGTAGAAAGACACTTTTGTATGTGATTTTTCTATGTTGAACTTTAAGGAAGCCTAGGGCCACCAAGAGAGGAGGTCAAGCCTAGATCACTTGAAGTCAAATTGCAAAGCTTGGAAAGTCATTTTTGGGGTTTTTGGGTTTTCCGAATCCAATGGAGCAAGTTGCAAAGCCATTGGATCACTGCAGGTGCATGTAATCATATAATTGACCATTAATCCAAAGAGGGCCTAGCCATTGAAGCAGGTCCAAGGAGATATAGCCCAAGAGGGGTGAAATCCTTTATCAACTTGTGTTTATGGTTTTCTGTGTGTTATTTTTCCACAATTTACTTGCTACATATGTGTTTTAAACAGATAATTAAACTCATAAATTGGTCATAAAAAGGATATAACACTAGACACATAAATCTTTGCAATTTGGTTCATTTCAAATGATCCTAAACACATTTTAAATTATCGATGAGGGAGATTTCATAGCATTAAAAATTTTGCCCATATTCAGATCAAGTTGGTATCAGAGCACTGTTAGCTCATTTTAACCTTGAGATGGTTTTCCAAGGTTAGCTAGAAAATTAGCTATTGCTTTTGTATTTGTGTAAGAAGAATTTAACTTTGTGCAAGTTTATGTGTGTAAGCTGAAGAAGTGATATGATTCTTTGTTGATAAATTTTTTGAAGCTTTGGGAAGCTTTTTGATGCATTACAAGTGTGATGGCAGCTTCAACAAGTGATGTTTCAAATCCATCTTCCTTAGCAAGACTCTTTCATAAAGAGTTGTTGCAAAATCTTATCATCATGATAGACATGTGCAAGAGTTGTATGAAGATAGGAAGGAGAACACTATACTCCAAGAGTAGTTGATGGCCTTGAAGGAGGAGAAGCAAGAGCTTCTTGAAAATATGCATGAGATGGAGATTCAACTCCATGATGCCAAGGAAACCCTAGCCAAGTATGTGAATGGAAATGAGGTATGAAATTAAATTTTATCTTCAATTTCCTCTCAAAATTAATGTTTTGGTGCTTTCAAAAGACACGCTAAAGGAATAGGGTTCAAATTGTTGATGAAGATGGGTTATGAAGGTAAAGGGTTAGGAAAACATGCAAAAGACATAGTTGAGCCAATTGTTGTTGAGGAAAGGCCTAGGTATTTGGGTCTTGGTTATGGACAACATGATGGAGAATGATCCAAAGCCAAGGAGGCACATGAAGGTGTTCCAAGAAGGACTTCCATTACATGTTCATTACCTCAAGCTTTGAAGTTTGTGTTCATGAGGAATGCAAGATTTTTATACCCACTTCACAAGAAGATGATCATAGGCATGCAACTAGTGGAAGTGGAAAACAAGAGGATGTTGAAAGCTCTAAGGTCATTTAAACCATTGTTGGTATTCCAAAGAGAGCCACTACCTCATCAAATTCATCTCCTAAAAAAGGCAACAAAGGTGAATGTGCAAGGTATAAATATGCCTTTAATCAAGTTTCTTTTGATTATGCTAAACATGGTAAATCTTTACATAATATTTGGAGAAAATTTACATGTACCTTTTGTGGTTTGAATAACTGTATTGTTTCGAGGTGTTGGAAGAGGATAGCCATACATAGGAAACTTTCAAAACAAAAGAGACAGAAAGCCAAAGGTCCATTAGATAATGGAAACCATGCTGAAAAGAATATGCAATTATTTTGCAATCATTGCTATAAGCAGGGTCATCTTGTAGACAAGCGTTGGAATTTGCATCCAACAAGTCATCCACGACATTTGAAGAAGGTGGAGAGAGATTTTGAAAAGAATGGAAAAGATGATTCCATAATTGATGTGGCTCAAGATGATACACATGATGAAGTGTGGCTGAAAGAAGCGCCATTGAAATGGTTTGGAAAGAGATGGTTAGATTTCTTAACTAATTAAGGCCTTGCATTTCTTTTGATAATTGATGAAAATCTTGCCTCATGCATTTCCTTATTATTTGGATGCATTTCTTTTCTCCTAAAAGTATGTTTCATATTGCAAGAAGCAAGATGTTGGAAAAGTATAGTTATGTTGACTCACTTAGATGCAACAAAGATGGAAATTTGCAACTACAAATTTGCATGCATGTTGCATTATTGAACTTGCATGTTTACGTCAAGTAGGTGTTCGAAAGTGGAGTATGTTGACTCACTTTATTGCAGCGAATTTGGTCATTTCAGCTCTTTAAGTACTCGCAAATGCCAATGGGATTCTTGTACTTGTTATTGTACTTGTGAGAGAGTTGAGAATTGTTATACACGCATGAGAGTTTGTGTGTGTGAACAGTGGAATTTTTAATAGTTTCATTGTGCTTGAACATGCATGAGTGATTGCCTTGTGTTGGTTGATTGCTTTGTTAACATGTATGTTATCAACTTGAGAATGTTGATCATTTGCACATGCATGAGTGTCAGCTTATGTGGTCGATTTATTCTTACATGTATGTTATATCGACTTGGAAGAGTTGATTTTGTCTCCAAAGATGAAATGGATATGTGATGAATTGTTTCATGAGAATGTGGAATACTTGTTATAAATCTTCAAGTTGTTGTACATGTTTTTGTTTGACTTGAAAGTCAATTGTTTGAAGAAACATGTTTTGTAGACTTGCGTTTAATAAACCATCGACTAAACACTAATATATAAGAGTACATGGCGATGTTCACATGATGTGACATTTGTTTCTTTGAAGAAGAAAAATGAAGAGGTCGTCAAGTTATATTCTTGCATGAGTGTTTTTCAAGGTTAATGGTGTTTCTTGTGACAAGATGTCGTATGATTTTGGAAGGTCCATGCTTGAGCAAGAGGCTCATGATTAGCCTTCATTCTCAAATCATGACATGAGAAACATGTTAATACTAGAGGATGATGGAATCAAGAAGCGAAAGTGGACAAAAATGCCAAAATTTTGCAGCTCTTATAAAATATAAAATGGTTTACAATGCGATTTGATGTGTTGATGCCAAGAAGCAAAAGAGATGGCGAATGCATTCTTACAGATGTGGAATTTGGAACTGTGGAGGTAAAATAATGGTCATTTATTTTATTTTTATTACTGATATTGGAACTAATTGCTATAGTTCACTCATATGGGCTTAACTTGGAAAAGTGGTTTTCAAGGAGAAGCTTGCATCGAATGCATGTGTTGCAAAAGAAGAAAATGTTTCTCAGTGGGAAGGTCATCAGTTAGCTTTCCAAGCACCAAGGGATCGCTTTGGTACAACATGGTGTTTAATCAACAAGCAACCAACAAGTGTTGGATTAGGCCAGAAACAAAATGAGAACATTGGTTGAAGTGCCAAACCATCTGCAAGGCAAGGCATGTCAGTGAACCCAAGTGGTTGTCATGGAGATTTTTACAAGTAGAATCAATTGATAGAACTTGGGAAGGAGAAGACTATTCCGCTCTCATTAGATAACCATCTTTTGTGGGTCCAAAATCATGTTAGTGGGAAGGAGAAGACTATTCATCTCTCATCCGATATCCATCTTTTGTGGGTCTAAAAGTCTGTTAGTGGGAAGGAATGATCAGAATCTGGATTAGGGGAAAAAATTTGCTCAAAAATAAAAGTGCTCAAAATTGATAAAAACCTAAATGAAAGAGTTTGTCTCATCGATACGATCCCAGTACAACTTTTTTAACTCAAAATGGAGTTCGTATGAGAATGTTAGAGCCTATTGTTCATTTTGTCAAACATGCAAAATTTTGTCACTGTAATGCTGACTAGGTGTTAACATGGTTTCAGAGCTGAGGTGAAGACAAAGCCCAAGCAAGAGCAAGAGCAATCATCGAAGAGAAGATTGGCAAGGCTATCCTAAAAGAACTATGGGGTCCTCAACGCTCTTCCCCGCTAAAGACAAACTCCGTGAGAAGTATGGCTATCACAAATGGAAGATGTCTCTCGATCTGACTTTAGAGTATTAGGGAGTGTTGGACCATGTGAGAGACAATATTGTTGAGCCTCGATCAAATGCACCCACTGCTTCCAGGAACAAATGGAAATCCGGATAAGTTAAAACAAAGAAGATAATCCGGAACTCTATCGACAAGCATTTGGTGGCCTACATCTCCGAAGGAAATCTACGATAGACTGGTGAGTTTATTTAAAGTTAATGATGCAAATCAAGTTTGGTTTCTTAGAAATAAGCTAAAGGAAATTAAGAAGGGAAAAGATGAGAGCATGCAAGCATATTTATTAAGAATCACCAAGATCAAGAACGATCTCTCATCTATTGGAGAAATTATTACTGATAGGGAAATGGCACTCTCAACCCTTGGAGGATTACCATTCGAATGGTACGTGTTCAGGACTACTCTTCTCAATAATAACATAATTCCTGGTTTCGAGGAATTAATGGCAAGATGCATTCAAGAAGAAACAAGGATAGAAGAGCAAGAAATGTGCATGCCTAAAGGTCCTCCTACTGCCTTTTCTTCTCATGCTAAGAAAAGAAATAATTCTGAGACTAAATCAAAAAGAAAGGCTGGACCTAAGGGTGGAAAAAAAGGATGATGTTACATTTGTGATAAAGCAGGTCACTATGTAAGGGAATGCCCTAATAGAAGGAACTCTCACCAGGAAGACGATCAAAATCCCTCTCATGGCAATCAAAGGAATGGTAAATCTAATAGCAGAGGTAAAAGGAGTGCTAGAAATCAAGGAAGAGGACAACCATTCAAGAAGGCTATAGATTCCAGGTATGAATCTAACACCGTTGAGAATAAACAGGATGAATATTATCTACCAGCTGCTCTATCTACCTCTTCTCCTCCGGACTTGTTGGGAAATTGGCTTATTGATAATGGTGCCTCAAGGCACTTCACTGGTTACAAAGAAGTTCCCCATAATCTGATAGAGAAAGAAACTAACCTGGAAATTGTCCTTGGGGATAATATGAAATATCCCGTGAAAGGTGTAGGAAATGTCTCTCTTAAATTGAATCAAGGTAATACGATCCACTTACAGGATGTACTATATGTACCTAACCTCAAAAAGAACCTGGTGTCCATCTCGACAATGGAATATAAAGGCTACAAGGTGACCTTCAGTGATGGCAAGGTATGTGTATGGAAAAACAATGTTAAATATGCCTTTAATCTTGGGTTTCGAGTTGATTCATTATATCAGGTCGGTGGAAGTCTGCTAGGTGTCATGTCTTGTGACACATCTCTTTAGTCCAAAATTTGGCATCAAAGGTTTTCCCACCTTCATTATAAAGGTCTATTCGATGTAAGACAAATGGTGACAGGGATGCCCAAATTCTGAGTAGAGAAAGAGGGTGTATGTCTGGGATGTGCCGAAGGAAAGCTCAAAAGGGGACCATTCCCCTCAAGACAAATCAAGACCTCTGATATATTACAGTTGGTTCACTCAGACATATCTTGTATGATGCTTGTGAACTCCTTGGGAGGATATTCATATTACCTTACTTTTACAAATGACTATTTTTGAAAGACTTGGATATACTTCTTGAAAAAGAAGGATGAAGTGTTCTCTTGGTTTCGACACTTCAAAGCCTTGATCGAGAATCAAACCAAAAAGAAGATCAAGATCTTAAGGACTGATAATGAGACTGAATATGAATCTAACGGGTTTCATGACTTTTGTAAAGAGGCTGGCATTAAGAGGGAGACTACTACACCATATACTCCTGAATAGAATGGTGTGGTGGAAAGGAAGAACCGTATGATTGTGGAATTTGTCTATGCCTTGCTCCATGATCAAAGACTTCCGAAGTTTCTATGGGCCGAAGCAACAAGCACTTCTGTATATGTACAAAATTGATGCCCTCATCAAGCATTGGGTTCCAAGACTCCTGAAGAAATGTTCACCAGTAAGAAACCTAAGGTATCCCATTTTAGAATTTTTGGAAGCCATGTATATTTTCATGTGCTGAAAGAGAAAAGGAATAAATTGGGTGCATCTGGAAAGAAAGGAATGACTCTTTCTGAGCTAAAATTGGTTGAAAACTTCCAAAGTGATTGCTTCCTTAGTTTTCCCTAGGAAAAATCTAGTTAACTCCGCCAAATTTGGAGTTAGTTTTGGATTTTGAGGAACTGCCAAAATTACCACCAAGTTAAACCAAAATTAATTAACGATTAAACATTATTAACTAGCATTAATCCTCCACTTAGCACTTAATCTGTGTGGTTAGCACTTAATGCTAGCGGTTAAGTAACGTTGGTCACATGTAGACGGTTACCCGGAGGTTAATGCTAGCGGTTAGGCTCCTTGGCAGTTACGGTACTGCTAGTGGTTACGTGGGAGCATTCACATGCTGGAGGTTAGGTAAATGGTTATCTCCCAACCATTTGGTGCTGAAACTGAATTTGTGCCTATTATATGCTAAGAAACAATGTTGTGGTGTAGTGGTGGACCATCGCACTTGTGCAGGAAGGGTCACGAGTTCAACTCCTAGACTTGCCCATAAAATTTTGCCATTATGCGTCGATGCTCATACGCCTTTAGGGAGGGGCCACGTGTCACCTTCTCATTGGTCCACCAAATGCTCCAGACCAATAATGTGCCACCAAGTGTCAAGAAGCAATTGAGCCACCTATGGGAATATTTTAGGAATATTCTTTTTGTTGACTGGGTTGTATGGATGCCAAGTTAGCATCCCAATCACAAAATTTTCCATGTTTGACAAAACAGAAAACATGCTCTAACATTCTCATACAAACTTTGTTTTGAGTGAAACGAGTTGAGTTGGGATCATATCACTGAGATAGACATTATTATTCATGCTTTTATCAATTCCGAGCACTTTGATTTTTGAGCAAATTTTTGCCCCTAATATAGATTCCGATCAAGCCCTTACCCCCATCAAAATTTATACCCAAGGCATATATTAAGATAGCATGCCCCCTATCACCTAGGTCTAACTCCAAACTTTTCCCACAATTTTCCTAGGGTACGCATGCCTTACTAGGTCTTACAACAATATGGTCATTTACAAGCAACAATTTTAACTTCATTGGATATATATTTTTGTTTCTATTGTTCTTTCATATCCTCTCTCCTGATGCTTTCTAATGTCTCATTTTTTTCCAACCTTCCAAGCCACTCACAATCGGTGATATTCACACTCAAAATCATGGGAAAGTTCATGGTCACCGTGATTTTCCTGCATTCCAATGCCAAACGTTTTTCCTTGTCATCGTGTGTAATCCACATAGAACACACTGTCAATCTCGTGGCCCCACCGAAATATTATTGTATCGTCATCATGAGCATGTCTATATGGTTGTCTTTCATTTCCCTGCTCTTGTAAACCCTATAACACTCCATAACCATAAAAATATGCCTACGATGACATCTAGCCTCAACCATCTGCAAGAAACTCTACACATTCTTAATGAATGACCAATGGTTTAACTCTTTTCTACATTTTGGGGCTCATCGACGCACCACACCAATGACCACATAACCTTTTGATTTTAGGACATAACTTGATATGGCGATGGAATTTTCATTCACTCAAGTTAACTCTAGACCTTTTCCATGTTGCGTCCCTTATCTACATTGTAAGTTTCTCCCATGGCTACTACCTCACACCCCTGAAATGCCGATCACATCCAACTCTCGCCTCCCTATATTTATTAGTGACAAATTTGAAGCCAAATGCTTCTTCTGCATGGACTCTAACTTTGTTGCCCCACTTACCTTTCTCTTTGTCACTTCATCCAAAAGAAGCATGAAAAGCATATCAACTACTTCCTTGCAGAAAACATTCCTTTCTTTATGCTTGTTTTCCCTCAGTACTCTGATGAGGATCATAACCCCACCCTAATTTAAGATGTAGAGTACGTTCCAAACATTATATATGGCCAACCTCTTGAACCTCTATAGAGCCACATCAAAACAATATTTTCGTCTTGGTCATACATTTCATTGTTGTAGTCGATGACTTCCTCCAAATTTTTTGTCTTAGCACAAACCATGAATGCGATAACCGAAACCATTTGACACAAGACCATTGTCCTTCATTTTCTTGAATATTTTCTTGGTGTCATCACACTTATTTTCCTTGCAAAACCCTTTGAGAACGATTATGTAGATGAAAACTTTGGGTATGTTTTCTTTCTCCTTCATTTCACTAAATAAATTCATCACCTCTTGCACCAACATGTTCTTAGAGTGGCCATCAAAAACTATTTATATTGACACAAACCACCATCACACTTCTTACAGGTAGTTGCTTTAATTAGAAACATGCCACAATCAAACTTGCTCACCATCACTGGTTTGGAGCAACCTATAGCACAAACTTATTGATGCATTGATCGTTCCACTATGCATCAACCATTCATCACTCTGACAACAACTCCCTCACTTTCCTTGGCTCATTGTACCAACATCAGAGAAAAGATATTGCTTATCATACCACCATTCCTTTCAAATAACATCACTCAAATCAACAAGATCAAATATCTACCACTGAAGCATGTATAATTATGGTGATAGAATTGTAATTGATCAAGAAATATAATCTAAAATCAAGAGACACAATTCTACTCTATTGCTCTGCGGAAATTAATTCATAATTTAGAACAACATTTGTAAACATGCATCAACCAGATACACAAGAACACATATGTATCTAGGAGAAAGCAACTACTCAAAACCCCTTAATACTTGTTTGCATTAATCTATGATACAAAAACTAATTACAATTTCCTTGCTCGCCCTGAGAAACTCCTCAAAGTGAATACTTGTTCTCTCTCTGCTTGCACTCGCAAAAAGCTTCCGAAAAACCGGCTTAAAATGATTTCTAAGTCTGTAGCTCTTGCCATCAAGTCCAGTAACTCAGTGAGTTCCCTATGCCATAAAATCATTGAGAGTAGTCCCATTACTCCAAGGTTCTATGGCCTCCCTAAGATTCACAAGGATGGGGCTCCCCTAAGACCCATTGTCAACACCATTAGCAGTCCTACCTACCTTTTAGCTAAATTCCCTACCTTAAAGCTTAAACCCTTAGTTGGTTGTACAGAGTCCTTCATCAAATACTTTGCTTCCTTTGTTGAAGAGCTCAAGGACATAAAGGTTGACCCTGGGGACATTCTTGTTAGTTTTGACGTAGTCTGCCTTTACATTTGCATCCCTATAAATGAGGCCATAGAAGTGATCAACCGCCTCACGGATCTAGATACTGCTCGGTTAGTTGAGATCTGTCTCACTTCCACCTTTTTCAGTTTTGAGGGCGAGTTCTTTCAGAAAACCTGTGGCGTTGCCATGGGCTCACCCCTTTCCCCTGTCGTTTCTAATCTTTTTATGGAAGATTTTGAATCCAAGGCTCTATCCTCGGCCCGCCTCCTACCTAAACTTTGGAAAATATTTGTGGATGACACTAATATCATCTAGTCGCATGGCCAAGAGGAGTTGGATCTCTTCCTCCATCATCTCAACGGTCAATCTGCAGCCATTAAGTTCACCATGGAACAGGAAGTTGATGGTTTCCTCCCTTTCCTTGATATTCTTATTTCTAAGAATATTGACGGTTACCTCTCCCACTAAGTGTTTCGGAAGAAAACACATACGGAACAATATCTTCATGCCAGTTCCCATCATTTCCTAGCTCAAAATTTGGGCGTTCTCAACACTCTCGCCACTCATGCCCTAAGGATATCTAATGAGAAATCTTTGAGAAAGAAAAATCCCATTTCCTTAACGTCTTTGTTGAGAACGGTTATAACAGATACCTGGGTCAGAAAGCTTTTCCCAAAGCTTCCAAAAAGTCGGTAGTTAAAAAATAACCTAAAGATCAAGTCCCAAGGGTCCATCTACCTTTGGTTCAAGGGACCAATAATAAGATTGCGAGGATTCTTAGGAAACATAATGTTCCCTCGACCTTTAGACCCCTTAACACCATTCGTAAATCCCTCTGATCAGTAAAGGATCGTATCAACTCTAAGGACATGAAGGGGGTGTATATTATTCCTTGTTCCTGTGGGACCCCCTATATTGGTGAGACTGGGCGCTTCATTAATCAAAGAATTAGTGAGCACGCAGTTGATCTTAAACACAGGAGAATCAAGTCTTCTGCACTAGCAGAACATGTAGAGAAGACCAAATGTTATGAAACCAGCTCAAGAAAGGATGAGGATGTGGAAGCATTGTTGTGCACCATTTCTATTATCCAACCAGATTGGATAAACAAAGCAAGGGATGAATGGAAGAATGACGAAGAAGTGTAGGCACTTATTCGAAAGTTACAACAAGATTCCAGTACGTCTGATACATTTAGCTGGAAAAATGATTCTTTATGGTACAAAGATCGCTTATACCTCTGTAAGAATTCCCAGCTAAAACAAAAGATTCTTATGGAATTGCACACTTCTCCCTTAGGAGGGCACTCAGGATTTTTAAAAACTTACCACAGGGTTAAGAAGGAATTTTTTTGGGATGGCCTTAAATCAGATATTCAAAAGTTTGTGGCAGAATGTTTGGTTTGCCAACAAAATAAAGTTGAAACAATTAAGACACCGGGTCTATTACAACCTTTATCCATTCCAAGCCAACGTTGGGAGGAGGTTTCAATGGATTTTATCACAG
>Ga0181463_1000574_pt1 | contig 10607 bp, 10 predicted proteins | sample InSIn1gowninarea_FD_119071 | JGI IMG/M metagenome (GOLD analysis project Ga0181463, IMG submission 119071) | Clean room microbial communities from NASA Spacecraft Assembly Facility at Jet Propulsion Laboratory, Pasadena, California, USA -... ... | reverse complement strand
TTGTTGACGAATTCAGCTCACTGGAGCTGTGGACGACTAATGTTCACCCTGAGGATAGGGACCGGGTTTTGGAACAACTTGGGCATGCCTTAAATAGCGATCTCACCAACTTTACTGAAGAATATCGATTTAAAAATGCTTCGGGAACATATCTGCACATCAAAGACAGAAATTTCATTGTGCGTGATGAATCCGCAAAGCCAATAAGGATGGTTGGTTCAATGAACGACATCACTGCACAGAAACTCACTGAAGTAGCGTTGATCAGGAGCGAAAGTGACTATAGGGATTTGTTTGAGAACGCCCCCTTGCCTCAATTCATTTTTGACATTAAGGATTTTAGAATCAAAGTAGTGAATAAGGCGACAGTCCAAAAGTATGGATATACTGCTGAGGAGTTCCTTGAAATGAAAGCTATTCAATTCAGGCCGGAACATGAGCGGAAGAACTTCATAGAGTTTATAAATGAACTTAACGCCTCTGGTCAACCATTTACTGCAGTAACCACCCATATTAAGAAGAACGGGCAAAAAATGACGGTAAGAGTCAGTGTAGCAAAAATCACTTACAGAGGAGAAGTGTGTGTGTTAGGCACTACCAACGACATTACTGAAACAAAGCTTTTGGAAAGGAAGGTGTCAAACCTTAAGTCAATCCAGGAAAAGAAAATTACTGAGGCTAGAATTATTGGGCAGGAGGAAGAACGGGAAGTATTAGGAAAAGAACTGCACGATAATATCAACCAGGTTCTGACTACGACCCGATTATACCTGGAGTGTGCATTGTCGAATGAGCCGAAGAGAGTAGAGATGATTGAGAAAAGCAAAGACTACCTGAATTATGCGATAAACGAATTACGGTCCATCTCCCTGTTGCTTATGCCATCAACAGTAGAGTATTTTGGCCTTCTGGACGCTATCAACCGGTTGTTGAATTCCTATGAAGCTGCTCAATGTTTCAAGACAAGGTTTCGCTACGAAGGAGATATTGAAGCGCTCGCAGGTGGTTTAAAGGTTACAGTTTTTCGAATAATTCAGGAGCAACTAACTAATGTGGTAAAGCACGCAGATGCGAAGGTTGTAGACATAGTACTATTAGTCAATTCAAATGTAAAACTTTCAATAAAAGATAATGGGAAAGGGTTTGACCGGTCTGTTCCAATCACAGGGACAGGCATTAAAAATATGAAAGATCGGGCAAGAGCATTCAATGGGAAACTATCCATTGTAACAAGTGCGGGTAAAGGATGTTGGTTACGGCTGATGCTGCCAATTATTAAATCCGGTCAATAAAGTCAACCGTTCACAACATCAACGGTAAGCCACTTCTACACATATAGAATATCGGCAGTGTCTAATGTGATATGATAGCATATTATTTTGTCCACACCGTTGTAAAACATAATAAGCTTATCATTTTTTGTTGAACTTTCTATACCATGCTAGTCAAATATAGTAAGGCAGAGGGAGCTCTGTGATAAGATTTCGGATATAATCATTACTGAACGGGCCATTGAAATTGGGGACGTAGAAAGGCCTAACCGGCCGGCAACAATTCAACGAAACAAGTTCCGTATAAAACGCGATCTCTAAACCTTATTAAATAATCTTTTAAACATAACTGCTTCGTTTACAGCGCAGTTAGTGGGGTTGTCCCACCCCTCCCACTGTTCCTGTTACAATTTCCATTGCATATTTGCTAAATAAGTTCATTTCAATTTAATTCGTTTTAGACGCGATTCATATATTGACAATTGTCAATTCGCCGCATCGGCTTCATGAATTATTTTTATGAACTGAATTAACATCATCTGATGTAGCAACGTGAAAAAGAAATAGTGAGTTATGGAAAAGACATTCAGAAAACCAGCCGAGGATAGTTATCCTCAAAAAATCTTTGCGCATCAACTGATAACCGTTGACGACCTCTTTCAGTTTAAGAAGGAATTAGTGCAGGAACTACTTACTGCTTTAAAGGCGCAAGCCAACTCAACTCCAAAGAAGTGGATGAAATCACACGAGGTTAGAAGACTACTTAAGGTTTCACCTGGCACTTTGCAGACATTGAAATCATCCGGCATCCTGCCATACACGAAGATGGGCGGCGTTCACTTCTTCGATTACCAGGATATTGAAAACATTCTTCAGTCCGGTAAGATCAATTGTAAGATCAAGTAGTAATAATGACTAGACCGTCATTAGCATTCATCTCTTTTGTAATCATTTAAAAGTGTAGTATGAATTGTGCAAGTGCGAATGCAACCGACCTGGTTGATTACCTCAGCTCGTTAGGACATCAACCTGCAAAGATCAGGAACATTGACTACTGGTATTTAAGTCCGTTGCGAGATGAAAGCGAGCCGTCATTTAAAGTCAACAGGGCAAAAAACGTGTGGTTTGATCATGGCATTGGGCAGGGTGGTAAAGCAATCGATTTTGTAATGCATTATTTCAAGTGCCCGATCACGGAAGCTCTGAATAAGATTTCTCTTTTTCACCGGCAAAACATAACTGTATCAGTGAAGAAATCTCGAGATTCCACCGACCTACCTAGCCCGCGAAACATAGAGAGCGCTATCAAAATTGTTTCGCTTAATGAACCAATTACGGAAACCAACCTGCTTCACTACCTGGAAAAAAGAAGAGTACCGGTAGAGACAGCAAATGCATATTGCAAACAAGCATCATACACTCTTAATGATAAAACATACACAGCAATAAGTTTTAAAAATGCAGCAGGTGGATATGAGCTGAGAAGCGAGTACTTTAAACGAAGCACCGCTCCGAAGTATGTTACCTATTTCGATAATAAGGCAACGAATATAGCAGTGTTTGAAGGTTTCTTCGACTTCCTAACCTACCAAACGATTGTAGTACAACACGCTCCCAACCTGACAAATTTTCTTATCCTGAACTCACTTGCTTTTTTTGAAAGAAGCCTGCTGTTGATGGAAAAGCATGACCGTGTCCACTTGTATCTGGATCACGATAACACCGGCAGAAAGTGCACGAAAATAGCGGAGCAACGCTCATCTAAATTTATAGATGAAAGCAAGGTTTATAAGGGATGTAAGGACTTAAACGAATGGATAATGAAGCGTGAGCTTGAACAGAAAAAAGCACAGTCATTAAGGTTGCGCTTATAAGATTGTCGTGTTAGCAAGCGGTGTTTTTGTCGAACAAAAACCTAAACCGCTTGCTGTTATGCTCCCGTTGGTCGCATTACAGGTAAAGCAAAAAGCAGAAAAGAACTTTAGAAAACAGAGATCATGCAGCAGAAAAATAAGTTAGCAGGACGGCCTGCCAAGGTTGTTAAAAAAGAGATCCGTGCTGCTGTCCGATTTACTAAAGCGGAATATTTTATCATCCGGCAAAAGGCTAACAAAGCAGGCATAACTGCTTCATGTTACATCCGCGAAATTGCCATCAACGGCAATGTAAAGTCGCGCTTCAATGAAGAAGAAAGGCAATTTGTCAGGCAGTTGATCGGTATGGCAAACAACTTTAACCAGGTTGCAAAGAAAGCACACGAAGAGGGATTACTGAAGGCAATGCTTCTCTTCGAAACATATAGACAGCAAGTTGACGATATATTAAAAAGCTTTAAAAAATGATAAGCAAAGTGATCATCGGGAAGTCGTTTTCTGGTATCTGCAGATATATCTGTGCTGATCAAAAAAGAGCTGTTGTATTGGCTGTGGAAGGTGTAAGAAGCCATGATTATAGATGCATGACTGCGGACTTCGACAGTCAGCGTGCTCTTCGACTATCTTTAAGCAACCCGGTCTTTCATGGCATTTTAAGTTTCTACCCAGGTGAAAAGATTAGTGATACAAAAATGGTACAGATCGCAAAGGAATATCTGGAAAAATTAGCCATTTCCGACACGCAATTTGCCATCACCAAACACCTGGACAAAAGCCATCCTCACTTGCACATCATAGCAAACCTGGTGAACAATAAAGGAAAATCAATTAAGGACAACTGGATAGGTTTAAAAGGTAAGAAAGTGGCTCAGCACCTCACACTGAAATATGAATTGATTCAAGCAACGAGAAAAAATCTAAACCTCACCCATCTTGAAAAAATGAATGAACGGGAAGCTAACAGGTATATCGTTTTCCAGGCCATATCTGAAAAGATCCGATTATGCAGTGATCTGGATGACCTGAAAAGGCGACTTTCAAAACAGGGTATTGAAACATTATATAAGTATAAAGGCCAGACAAATGAATTGCAGGGAATAAGCTTCCGGATCGGCGATTTTAAATATAAGGGTAGTGAGATAGACAGACAGTTCTCCCTCAAACAGCTTGAAAGGACTCTGCAACAACATGCAGGCAAGGCAATGACACAACCAGCGCCAGTTACGGTACACAACGCTCCACATCCGGAGAAATTAAATGTCAAGGAAGATAAAGCCGAACGATATTATATACTCGCAGAACTTTTGAAATCGGAAAGAAATCATCAACAGCTGCCTGATCAATGGAAAAATTAAGAAGGCTAAAAAAAGAAAGTCAAAAGGATTGCACTTATAAAATAAAAACGTCTTGTCATGAACGACATCTTTTTACAATCCATTGTTGAAAAACTGGAAGCACTGGAGATTGCATTACTGAAGCGGGACGATAATTCTGCCCGATCTGAAGCCCAACAACCTATACTAAATCAACTTAAATCATGTCAATCTGGAATAGAAAGCTGTTCAAGAGATCTCAGAAACCTCAATGCAAGGATAGAAGCGCTATCGTTAAAGGTTACCACGTTGCCAAAGAGCCTGGATGAAAAAAGGCAAAACCATACCATCCACCATCACCATATACATAAAGGTTTATGGATCTCTATAGGGTTATTTCTTCTTTTCACAATCGTGATTATGAATTTAATAAATAGCCGGAACAATCTGAAAGCGTATGAAGCGAATGATATTAAATACAGGAGGCTGAAGGTAAACGCAGATACAATATTGTTAAGAAGGCTTTACCGAACCGACAGCCTTTTTTCAATTGATCCGGAAGCATTTAAAACGCATACTATCAAGGAAGAAAACCGGATCGCTGAACGGCTCAGGTTATTTCAGCTTGCTGGTGAAAAGGAAAGGGAGGCGAAGGAATTGAGAAAAAAGGCTATAAGCAATTGATTAACGAGTGTGGTTACTTAAAGTTCATCGCAACTGTCAGATCAAATCTTAACTTTTACATCTTATGAGCAATCTTAACTTTAATATTCAATCAGCTATCTCTTTACATAAGACTGTTGTTAGGTGCAGTTTAGTGGAATCCAAATCTCCGATCCTTGTCCACCGGTTCGATTAGCTAAAGGCCAGTCTCCATGCTGTTCTTTAAAAGTGTCAAGTAAAAATTTTTCGTAAGCATTTTCTTTGTTAGTTGGACAGCTTGAAATTAAAATTTTCAAATTACTATAGTCATCCACTTGCCATAGCCATTCTCCGCCCTTATGATTAACAGCTTTACCTAAACCAAACCTAATAAGAGAACGTACTCTTGCTCTAACATTTCCACGTCCTATGTAAATAATATCGCTAAGATTATAAGACGAGAGCCTTGCCCATTTCCTTTGAAGAATCTCAACATTTAGAGTCTTACAATTTGAGATACCCCCATGCGAATTAAACTTTATTTTCGAAGGGTTCTTGTGATAAACAACATAAACACCCGAGTGCTTATGTATATCTTTCCAGCTTGCCCTTCCTAAAATTACCCTGTATATAAGTTCGTTTAGTTCTAAATCATTGGAGTTGATGTCGGATGAATATTTTATTTCTGAGCTATTCATAATTGCACCGAACGTCGGGCTTGGACCGAGCGCAGTATTGAAGGAATGTCCAGGCACGAACTGCAGGAGGATTAAAAACAATTAACGTTAAAAATACAATTCCTTGCGCCTGAATTGCTGCTGGTAAATAATTTGTAGCTAACGTTTATTCCGTTAACCTGTTGTCTGCAGTAATATTCAATGTCCAGCCAAAGTCTTTACTAGAGAAATTATGGTTCCAATGCCTAATTTGGAAATCACTTTCTTGCCCACAAAGTCGTAGAACTTTCCGCTTTGGACTTCTGCTTTCAGCAAATCAAAAATTTCCTGATGATTTTCAAAATTGTCGGGAGTTACGTTTCTTATTCCTTCAACTGCATGTTTTAAATGTTTTTTTAATTCAAGGAACGCATCTTCTACCTTATCCTGCTTTAATGAAATAATGAAGTAGTCGATTATTGTGTCCCCCCCAGTTTGAAAGAAAAGCACAAAAGGATGATTGATGTTTTTTTCAATTTTGAAATCCCTTTTAATTAGTTCGATGGTTTTGTCAAGAGGAGTTGCTTGGAGTGTCAGGGGAACAAAATATGACAGGTAACCTTTTTGTGCATTTTCCGCTCTTCTTTGTTTTTCTTCGTAATAAATCTCCTGTTGCCGTCTTGTATAGTATTCGTCTTGACTGTTAACATAGAAGACGCTCAAGTATTGTCCAGATAGTTTGTCAAGTACACTCCAATATTTTTTGTCTTCAAGTATTTTGGTTACAGTGTAGTCGTCAAAGTCATAAACGATGAATGCAAAGGCTAGGGCTCTTTGTTCATTTTTATGAGTTTTACAAATGTTCAGTATGTACTCTCTAAAGCTATCATCATCAAATGTTTGGTCTTTTGAGATTACAATTGGAACCATACAACGAGGGTTAATTATTGCAGGCAATGGCCCAGAAGCCTGCCGCAGTCGTTGCCCTAAGATAATATTTTCCTCTGAAAATGCGGTTGCGGCAAGCCCTTATGCTATAAAGAAGGCGTTTCGAAGCAGGAAGTAGTCCAAGTTTGTAATTGGCTACAAAAAAGCATTGTTCATGCTGTATGCTGAATATCTGCTAAGACAGTGATATTATGACTTCCCGATGTCCTTAACTTCTTTACCAACCTTCCCAGATAACTTTTGCTTCAACTGTCGCATATCATCACTCAGCTTCCGTTCTATTACCTTGGCATATACCTGTGTCGTAGTAATTTTCGTATGCCCCAGCATCTTACTTACCGATTCAATCGGTACTCCATTCGACAAAGTAACAGTAGTCGCAAATGTATGACGAGCCAGGTGAAAAGTTAGATTCTTATCAATCCCGCATACAGCCGCCACTTCTTTTAAATACCCGTTCAACCTTTGATTTGAGATTTTCGGGAAAAGTGTTCCGTCCGCTAATGATTTCGGATTCTTTCTATATCTCTCTATTAACTCTAGTGCTTTGGGCAGCAGCGGTATTTTTACAGATGTACCGGTTTTTTGCCGGTGAGTGATGAGCCAGTAGTCCCCATCAATTCCCCTTACCATATTATCCGGAGTAAGACTGACTGCATCAGTATAAGCTAAACCAGTATAACAACTAAATATAAAAAGGTCTTTAACGAATGTTAACCTCTCAATAGGGAACTCCTTTAGCTCTATCGTTTGCAATTCCTCTGCAGAAAGGAAGCCGCGTTCATATTTTGTAAACTTCGGCTTGTATGCTTTAAACGGATCCTTATCCATCCATTCGTTCTTTAAAGCGACATTTACCATCTTGCGAAAACGCTCCATGTGTTTCATCACCCCATTGTTGGCAAGCGGTTTCTGATGATCTACAGGCTTAAAGGTTCTCAAATAGTATTCAAAGCCAGTTACAAATTTGTAGTTGAGTTCTTTCAGCCCGATATCTGAAACATGCAAACGTTCCTTCAGGTATTTCTGCAGGTACTTTTGGGTGGTGAAGTAATTCTTTAAAGTTCCCCAGCAGATGCTGTCTTTCATATCCTGGTTGTGGTAGTTGGCCAGCTTACATAAGGTGAACTCATTGTCATCTTCTCCGAAATACGCACGCTTGAAAGATTCAATGGTGATCACTTTCTTTGCCACCGACATTTCCCGGTAACATTCGACCAGAGCTGACCGTACCTGTTCCAGGTACCTGTTAAGTATTTTGAACTCCTCGCTTTTGGGTTTTGCCAGTCCTCTTCTATCATTCCAATCTTCCGGATTTATCTTCTGTTTTACCGATTGCTCCATTCTCTGGCCATCAATGGTAACACGCGCATAAATCGGAAGCTTTTCTTCCACGGCACCTGCTTTTCTTAAGTGAAAAATGACACTGAAAGTCCTTGTTTGTGATTGCATTTTCTACAAATTTTTTTGTTGTGAAATTGGTCACCGACTTTGTCGCGAAAGCAGGCAAGAAAATGCCTTAAAACGATCGAAAACCGGCAACATCCATTTTTACAAGTCGTTGAATTACAGGCAACAGTAGAGGATTCGGTTACAAATTTAATTTCGGCTTCGATGTAACCGAATCTGTCGCATAACCTTTGTAGAAATTTGATATTATTTGATATGCCCAAAAACAAAAAAGCCCGTAAACACTGAGTTTTACGAGCTTTTAATTCTTTAAGAAATCATCTAAGTCGGGGCGGCAAGAATGGTACTGCTTGTCGTCATTTAACCTATCCTAATTTATCCATGTATTTATACAGTTGATCTTCAAGTGATTAGACGCATGACTGAAAAATGCGATTAAGCCAACTGTCCGAAAGGTTAAGCAAATCTGTCCGAAATGTGTCCGAACTTTTTCTATATTTTTAGTTCATGGGATACATCAATTTTTACCTGGACAAACCTTTTAATTCGCAAATCGCAATTGAAAAATTGAAGGAGACGATCAAGGAATGTAGTCTGACAAAGAAGCCATATCCAAAGTCAATTCTTAATTCCCGGCCAACTTCTGTTTACATGTTTTTTACGCCGGAAAAAGGGACCCGTTTAAAAATAAAAACAGCATTTAAAGCATCAGCTGATCAGTGGGATTTTAAAAATGGCCGTTTTCGCTCATCCATACACGGTAGCCTTGAATTGAATAATGAATTAAATGATCTTGGTTTTAAACTTCTAAAAAAGTATAGCAAGTTAAAAGAAGAAAAGACCTTTATTAATGAGGAAGACCTCAAAGATCTTGTTAAGAAATCCGTTGCAGGAGATACAATAAACTTAGATAACAAATTAATACAAGCTACCCAGTTGTTTCTTGTAAGGAAGTCAGGAGTATTAAAAGAAGGTACTTTACAAGAATACCGAACGATTTTTAAGAGTCTCCTCGATTTCGAGGAATATAAAACCGTAACATTATCGTTCAATGATTTTAATCAATCATTCTTTAATGAATACGAACGGTTTTTGATCAATAAGAAACACCCGTATAATAAGGAACGGGGTCTGCTCAATGACACGATTTACAAATACTCATCCACCTTGAAATCGTTCCTAGAGTGGTGCTTTGATGAAGGCTTTATCAAATCTAGAGACAGCTTCTCAAGAGCTAAAACAAAAATAAAAAAGAAACAAAAAAACGAAATCGTCGCTTTAACTGAAGCAGAGTTATTCCAGATTCTTCATTCTGATTTTAAGGAAAATATCCGCCTGGAACGGGTTCGTGACTTGTTCTGTTTCGGTTGCTTTACTGGACAGCGATTTTCAGATATCATGCGTTTCGATAAGCAAGATTTCACTGGCTCAAAATGGAGTTTTATATCTTTCAAAACGAAGAAAAGAGTGGTTGTTCCGTTCAATGGATTTATAAGCAACGGACTGCGGATACTTGAAAAGTATAATTATCAATTGCCAGTAATTTCCAATCAAAAGTTCAATGACTATTTAAAAGAAATAGGAGAATTAGCTGAAGTCAATGACATTGTTAGGATAATTCGGTTCAGCGGAGTGAAAGAGGTAGAAATGCGGTATCCTAAATTCGAATTTATGTCGTCACACATGGCCAGGCGCACTTTCGTAACGCTGATGATTGAAAAGGGAGTACCACTGACGATGATCCAGAAAATAACGCAGCATTCGGATCTTAGGACACTTCTTAAGTATGAAGGGCATAATGACAGATCATTAGAAAAAGCGTTCGAAAAAACTTAAAAGTAAAATCAATTTTAGCAAAAGCTGTCCGGTTCGGCCTTCACAATGTAGAATAATCAGTTGCTCCTTGAACCTGTTCTTCTTAAAGAAAAATCAATAAGGTCAACTTGGTTAGAAATGCCGTATGGGCCTTATTTTATGTTAATGACAAAAAACTTAAGTATGAAAATGTTTGCCCGTTATCTGTTGTACAGCCTCTTCAGCCTGCATGTGCTTCTATGTCAACGTTTAATGTTTCTATTAATGAGCAAAGTTGCGCCATTCCATATTTCTGTTTATTCCGGCCATGCTGACCATCATTCCGACGATGTTGACTATCCCCTTGATGATTAGCGTTATTCCTACTTCTTAATCGTATTTAAAAGAGCTGGGTTACAAAATAATAGTTTTATTTCTTCCTAAGCGATTCTCCTTTCAATTCTATCCGGTGCGCGGTGTGTATCATCCTCTCCAGTATTGCGCCAGCGACTGTGCTTTCCTCAATTATTCATACCACTTTGCAACAGCCAATTGGGAACTGATGATGGTTGATTTTCTGCCATGCCGATCTTCGATGATTTCCAGTAATATCATGCGGCCGCAGTGTCGAAAGAAGTGGAAGTTATCGTATAGCGGATATATAAAAAAGGAAATAAGAATCTACTGCCGTTTTTTCAT
>Ga0181463_1000572_pt1 | contig 10620 bp, 7 predicted proteins | sample InSIn1gowninarea_FD_119071 | JGI IMG/M metagenome (GOLD analysis project Ga0181463, IMG submission 119071) | Clean room microbial communities from NASA Spacecraft Assembly Facility at Jet Propulsion Laboratory, Pasadena, California, USA -... ... | reverse complement strand
TATTTCTCGACCATCTTTCTTCTGCCAAATTATCCTGTTCGTCAAAAGTAAAAGTTACCAAAGTTGTGTCAGTCTTGTTTTTAATCTTCAGCATTTTTTCGGGTAAACCTTTATCATTATAACTCCATAAGTGACTTTCCGAATTCTTGAAGGTTCCATCAAAATCCTCGCTTGTATTATTGGTTGCGGTTAATTTACCCGTATTATCGTATTCATATACAACCGTATTAATTGCATTTCTGCTGCTGTCTACTGTTCTTACAACCCTGTTATTCTGGTAGTAGCTTATGAAGTAAGACTCGGTGCTGCCTATAGTTGCAGACCGCGTAATAATTTGCTTTCCATCGTTAGTTATAGTCTGCTCTAAAACAAAATCTTTTGAAGGCATATTCCCCTCAAAACTTGTTGCATTAATACGCTTATATTGAAAAGCTCTTAAAAGTTTATATTGTTGATTGGTTTGTTTGGTACCTATAATATCAAGGTAGTAATATTGAGCATCAGCATAACTAGCCAACAAGATGAAAGAGGTAATCAGAAAGAAGTATTTCATACGTAATTTTTGAAGCAGTCAAAAAATAACAGGTCAGATGTTAAGGAAAAAACATTGATTTTAGGCAGGTGTTTGAAGAACTGAATTGTCTGTATTTTTATTCAAATTTTAACAGCGTTAGTCATCTCAAAAAAAAGAGCGTAGTGAATTTTTCGGCAAGGTGCAGCACTATCTAAAACGTACTCTTATGCCGGCATCTTCTAATTCTTTTTCGCATCGCAAAAAAATTAATTATCACATAAACTCAATAGAATGGCAGTAGAAAAAAGCTTTTTAAAACTGGTTGAAGTAATGGATGAATTGAGAGAAAAATGTCCATGGGATAAAAAAGCAAACGATAGAAACTTTAAGGCCTTTGACAATAGAAGAGACTTACGAACTTACAGATGCGATTTCAGATAACGACTGGAAAGGGATAAAGGAGGAGTTGGGAGACATTATGCTTCACCTTATATTTTATGCTAAGATTGGAGCCGAACAACAACAGTTTACACTGCAGGATGTACTTGATGGGATTGTTGAGAAGTTAGTAAGAAGGCATCCCCATATTTATGGCGACGTTTCAGTTAAGAACGATGAGGATGTAAAAAAGAACTGGGAGCAGATAAAAATGCAGGAGGGAAAAAAATCAGTTTTAAGTGGCGTTCCAAAATCATTGCCGGCAGTGGTAAAAGCTACCCGCATACAAGATAAAGCGCGGCAGGTAGGATTTGAATGGGAAAATAAAGAAGATGTTTGGAAAAAAGTAGAGGAGGAAATACAGGAATTGCATGAAGCAGTTGCTGAAAATGATGTAGCACACATAGAGGAAGAATTTGGAGATGTACTCTTTAGTATGATTAATTACGCACGTTTTTTGCAGATCGACGCCGAAGGAGTTTTAGAAAAGACAAACAAGAAATTTATCGCGAGGTTTACTTCAATGCAAGAAGAAGCAAACAGTCAAAATAAAAGCCTTGGCGAAATGTCTCTTGCTGAAATGGATGATCTCTGGAACCAGGTAAAACGTAACAGACCTAAGTGATAGCAATTATAAAAAAAAGCTTTTACAGAAATGGCTACCTGCTAATAATTGCAGCATGGTTATATACGATATCATTTATATTTTCTAATTATTGGTTCTACACGCTATCTCCTGAAAGAGTTAAAAGCCAACTCGAAACTTTTATTGCAAAGAGCGAAAAAAAGTTCGAAAAATTTTGTGGCGACACTGTATTGCTAAAAGCTATCTCAGTTAATAACTGGGAACCTAAAACGGTAGTTGATTATTTTTCAGATGATGTTGGTGTATTTCTCTACAGCAGAAACGATGTTGGCAACCTGTTACTCGATTTTTGGAACAGCAACAAAGTTCTTCCTGACAATAAGGACCTGTCTAAACCAGACGGGAATTACTTTGCAGAATATTCTAACGGACAGTTTGAGTTTATAAAAAAGACTTTTCAATTAAACGGAAAGCAGGTGATCGCTGTCGCTGTGATACCCCTGCATTGGGAGTACTTCTTTAAAAATAAATATCTCACCTCCGGCTTCCCTACTTCTGCAAATGTAGAAAACAGGTACAAGCTGGTAAGATCGAACGCGCAGCTTTATGTAAAGAACAGCGATGGAAAAGTTCTATTTGGATTAAATGAAAGAGAGCATGTTACCAATATTAGTCCCGGTTGGTTGTCCCTTTCTTTGAGAGTATTAGGGGTAATTTTTGTATTAATCTTTTTGAATGTCACAGGACTTGAAATAGTTGATAAAAAAGGTTGGATTAAAGGATTTATTTTTCTAGCAGGAATAATTCTCTTTCTAAGGTCTCTTAGTTACCTGTTCCCTTTTCCCTTCAACTTTAGAAACCTTGATCTCTTTCTTCCATACACTTATGCGTCAAGCAATTTACACCGGTCTTTGGGCGATCTACTCGTAAACGTAATTCTCCTGTATTGGATAGTAAGCTTCTTTAAACTGCCGGCTATCAAGTATATCAAAAGTTTACGCAGTTTTACAGGCACCAAAGGATGGTGGGTAAACTTTCTATTATCAATTTTTTTGATAGTGCTTGCGTTTACATCAGCGGAGTTGATTAGAAGTCTAATAGTGGACTCGCAAATTTCTTATGACGTAACCGATTTCTTCAGACTCAACATATACTCATTTCTAAGTTTCATAATCCTGGGGCTAATAGTTTTAACCTTCTTTCACCTTAGCCATGTTGCTTTATTTTTACTTAGTAAGTGTGTTGATTGTCCTGCGTATGCCCGGTATCTTTTGGTTGCTATAACCGGGTTTTTGTACTTGTCAATAAAACTTAATGATCCTTCTTCATTAAGTAACCTGTTCGTGCTTTTATGGTTACTGGGTTATATGCTTATAATGCATAAAAGAATGGAGGACATCTTTGTTCCTATTATTCGTTCTTCGTTCTTTTTAATTTGGTTGATATTTTTTGCAGCCAGTATTTCTGGTCTCATCATATTTCAAAATCACTATAAGGAGTTAGAGAAACAAAAGCAGGAAGCAGAAAAACTGGCTGAAGAAGCGGACCCACTGGCGCAAAACGTAATGGGCATTGGCATCACTAACATTACCGAGGATTTTTTGGCGGAAAACTTCGCACGGCTCAACAATGAGAATTCAAGTAAAATTATTAAAGACAGTCTTATCAACGAAAATTTCTCCACCTTTTTAAACCGCTATGATACCAGGTTGTTCACGTTCGATAATTACTTTCATCCCTTGTATAACGAGGACTCTACCGAGTATAGCGATTTAAATAGTTTAATCAGCAGGGGTAAAAAAACCGCGTACAGCGATCTCTTCTATTTTCAAAATGCCAATTATAATTTCAGCTTTCTATACAAGAAAGAAATAAAGGACGCGCAGCAAAATACACTTGGCTATTTTTTTGTAGTGGCCGAGCCCAAGAAATATAAAAACCAGGCGCTGTTTCCTGAATTGTTTAAACAGGTTAAAAGCGCAGAAGAAGACCTTGACCGCACCTATGCCGTTTATAATAAGGGCGTGTTGATGAGTAGTGTGGGAGATTATAATTTTTTATCACGGATACCAAAAGAGAAGCTTTTAAGGCAGGAGTATAGAGAAGAACGTAAGGGTGATTATAACGAGCTTTGGTATAATGCCGGAAGCAACAAGATGGTGATCATTGTTAAGAATGCTTCATTTTTTATCGAATCTATCACCTTGTTTGCCTACCTCTTCGGCTCGTTTCTTTTTATCATCGTATTGTTCCAGGTAGGGCGTTTCTTGGTTCGCTTCAAGTTTAGTTACAAGGCACTGAAGAAAGGATTGAAATTAAATTTCAGGCACCAGATACAAAGCGCCATCATTTTTATAAGCATATTTTCTTTTTTGGTGATAGGTATAGCTACCATTTCGTTTTATATCAACCGATTTAAGCAGACTAACCAGGAGCGACTCGTAAAAGCAATTAAGATATTGGGCGATGAAATTGAAACGCAGGTAGCCAATCACAGTATTTCTGATGATGCTATTAAGATTTATGAATTGGGAGCAGGTAGCGAACTTGAAAGAACATTTAAAGAAATAACAGAGATCCATAACGTTGACGCTAACTTTTTTGACCTTAATGGTAACATGCGGGTATCTACGCAGCCATACATGTACAACAAGGGAATCTTGAGCCGCATGATGGATCCTAACGCCTTTTACAAGCTTCGCTATAAGCACGAGATCCAGGTAATACAAGAAGAGAATGTGAGCGATTTTGCTTACCTGAGTGTATATGTTCCTATTAAAGATGAAGACGGACAATTGTATGCCTACCTCAACATACCTTACCTCAATACACAAAAAGAGCTGAACCAGGAGATCTCTAACTTCCTTGTTACGCTGATTGTTTTAAACGCTTTCATTTTTGTTATAGCGGGTGCTATTTCTGTGTTGTTAACTAACCGCATTACCAATTCATTCACGCTGATCGGCAGCAAAATGAAAGAGATCAATCTGGGCAAAGCCAATGAAGAAATTACATGGAGTACCAACGATGAGATTGGCGCACTTGTGAACGAGTATAACAAGATGGTGAAAAAGTTAGAGGAAAGTGCTCATGCATTGGCCAAAAGTGAAAGGGAAGGAGCGTGGCGTGAAATGGCGAGGCAAGTAGCGCACGAAATAAAAAACCCTTTAACACCGATGAAGCTGAGCATTCAATACATGCAGCGAGCTTTTAAGGAAAAAAACCCAAACAGTGAGGCAATGGCAGAAAGGGTTTCTGCGACGCTGGTTGAACAGATTGACCAACTGGCAAAAATAGCGTCGGACTTTTCGCAGTTCGCCAACATAGGCAACGTAAAAATGGAAGAGTTTGACATTAATGAGATCCTGCATTCTCTTATTAACTTATACAGCGCCAACGAAAGGTTGAATATTGTTTTTAATCATCCGCCTCAAAATGCTGTTATAAGTGCCGATCGCACGCAGATTAACAGACTTTTTACCAACCTGTTTCAAAATGCAATAGAGGCATCAGAAGGGCAACCGCAAGTAGATATTACGATTAATGAAACCATTACAGCTAATAAGTTACAGATAGACATTATAGATAAGGGAAGCGGAATACCGGCAGAAAAACGCGCTAATATATTCACTCCAAACTTTACCACAAAATCCTCCGGCACCGGTCTGGGACTTGCCATGTGCAAAGGAATAGTGGAGAAAGCAAACGGCAGAATATGGTTTGATACAGAGGACGGAATAGGAACCACTTTTCATGTGCTGTTACCGCTGGTAGGTTTTCCTGACGCTTAGGCAAACAAAAGGAGCCAACCTTTCTCCGGTCGCTCCTTTTGTTTAAAGATTATGGGCTAGCTCGCCTCATTACCACTAACCGTTCCCCTGTTGTCCAGTTTATTATACTCGTTATTGTCTTCCTGTTTTCTTTGCTGCATTGTATCCTGCTCGTTTGAGTTCGCTTGCCTGCTGCCTTTTAAATGCCCGTTATCGTCCTCAGCCTCAAACCGGCGTGTATCTACAGGACTCACTTTTGTAGTGTCGATATCTGCATTATTTCTTGTTTCCATAGTCTTGTTTTTTTGATTTACCATCAAAAGTATTCAAAACCCTTGCCGCCCTCAAAAGCCAAAAAAAGACCAGGTTCCTGTTATTTCCTTTCAATCCTCAAAAATCCCTCATCCCGGTGATAAAAAAAGAAGCCCGATGAAAAACACCGGGCTTCCCTCTATTTCTTCTTTGATCATTGAAAATCCTACGAACCTACGCTCTTAATAGGGCTTCGCTTCAGTAGCCATTTCTTCAGCTTGTTTAACCGCTTCCTCTTTCTGAGCATTGGTGCCCGCAGCAGCTTTACCGTTCTCTTTCATCATCATTTCTTTTTCCTGCATCATCATCTCTTTGGCTTTCTTTATTCCATCAGCTACACGTTGTCCATACTCAGGGTCGCACTTGGTACATAAGTCAATCATTTTATCCTGGATGATTTTATTTGCTGGCGCAAGCGCATTTGCAAGATTAGAAATAAGGTCGTCTCTTTCCCAATCTTCAAAAGTTCTGTATCGTTCTCCTGCTTGTTTAAAATCATTGGGTCTGTCTATTTTTTGACGAACAAGGCTGCCTGAATAAGAAGGAGTGTGCTCTTTACCCGCTGGTGCTGCTTCTCTTAAACCTCCCAAATTTGAAGGCTCATAATTTATGTGAGGATTTAAGCCGGGAACAATGTCCTGGTGATAAGCCATTTGACCATCCCGTTGATTGGTTGCCACCTTTTTAATAGGGGCGTTTATGGGCAGTTGCAAATAGTTGGGGCCTACCCTGTAACGTTGGGTGTCAGAATACGAGAACGTGCGGCCTTGCAGCATCTTATCGTCAGAAAAGTCGAGTCCATCAACTAATACACCGGTACCAAAAGCTGATTGTTCTACCTCAGCAAAAAAGTTAACCGGGTTTCTGTTTAAAGTCATTTTGCCTACAGGCATCCATGGAAACTGGTCCTGCGGCCACAGTTTAGTGTCGTCAAGCGGGTCGAAGTCTAATTCCGGATGTTCGCCATCTTCCATTATCTGAACGTTCAGCTCCCATTGAGGAAAATCGCCTCTCTCTATGGCTTCGTATAAATCCTGGGTAGCATGGTTGAAGTTCTTGCCTTGTATCTCCTGTGCCTGCGCTTGTGTGAGGTTTTTTATGCCCTGCAATGGTTCCCAATGATATTTCACTAATACACCCACACCATCACTATTAACCCACTTATAAGTATTTACACCAGAGCCCTGCATCTGCCTGTAATTGGCGGGTATACCCCAAGGTGAAAACAGGAAGGTAACCATATGCATGGCTTCGGGAGTATTCGATATAAAATCAAAAATACGCTCTCCACTTTGAATGTTTGTAACCGGATCGGGCTTTTGCGAATGAATGAGATCAGGGAACTTTATGGCATCACGAATGAAAAATATTTTAAGATTATTACCGACCAGATCCCAGTTGCCATCTTCGGTATAAAATTTAACTGCAAACCCCCGGGGGTCTCTTAAAGTTTCAGGGGAGTGGATACCATGCCCTACAGTTGAAAATCTCACAAACACAGGTGTCTGTTTGCCCTTTTCCTGGAAAAGCTTGGCCCTGGTGTATTTTGAAACAGGTTCGTTACCCACCATTCCGTACGATTCAAAAACGCCGTGTGCACCCGAACCGCGGGCGTGTACAACCCTTTCAGGAATACGTTCCCGATCGAAGTGCGACATTTTTTCAAGGAACTGGTAGTTCTCTAAGGTTGCGGGACCGCGATTTCCCACCGTACGCAGACTTTGGTTATTATACACCGGGTGCCCCTGCCTGGTAGTTAGGATATCGGAGCCCTGGTTTTCTCCGTTACCTGAACTGCCATTGCTTTGGGATTGATTCTGCTTACCATTTTCTGCTGGTATCATTTAAAATAATTTAAAGGGTGAAACATGTCTTGTTCATGAACTTTCTCTGCACGTATATATTCATAACTAAATTGTAGAAAAAGTTGCCGGATAACAGTAGCCGCAAAAAAAATACCGTTTTAGCCTTTTGAATTGGCTATGCAACTACTCCCGAAACGCACAGAATAGAAGTAAAGCCGATTGCAGTGAGAAATTTTGCGGCGTGATAATGTTAAGCAGGAATATAAAATGAATAAAGTCTGTTTTAAACAAGGCACTTACGATTGAACTTTCTCGCTGCCGATTACATTCTCTCCGGAACACGAATACCTAGTAAATGCATGGCAGTTTTTATGGTTTGAGCGGTAAAACAAGCCAACTGCAATCTCAACTCTTTTTTCTGCGGGGTTTCAGCATTGGCAATTGAATGTTCAGTATAGAACGAATTGAATGTTTTAGCAAGATTGAAAACATACATAGCAATCTTAGACGGATCATGGTCTGTACCTGCTTCTGTAACAATAAGCGGGAATTGTTCCAGAAGAATGAGTATGTCTTTTTCAAGCGGCAACAGTTCCGGTGCAAGATGGGCACCCTGGGGTTGTTCTTTTCTAAGAATGCTTTTTATACGTGCATGGGTGTATTGAACGAACGGACCGGTGAAACCTTGTAATTCTATACTTTCCTGCGGATTAAACACCATCCGCTTTTTAGGATCTACTCTAAGCAAAAAAAACTTTAAAGCACCTAAGCCAATTGTTTCATACAACTCTATTAATTCGGCTTCAGTGAAACCTTCTGTTTTTCCCTGTTCTTTGGTTTTTTCTTTAGCTACCTCAATCATTGTGTTTACCAGGTCATCTGCATCTACAACCGTTCCTTCGCGGCTTTTCATTTTGCCGGTTGGCAGTTCTACCATCCCATAGCTTAAGTGAGTAATTCCATCAGCATAAGGAGCACCCAACTTTTGCATTATCAACTTCAGCACTTTCAGATGATAGTTTTGTTCATCGCCAACCACATAGATGCTTTCATCTATTTTGTATTCCTTGTATTTCAATTGCGCCAGGCCCAGGTCCTGTGTAATGTAAACCGATGTGCCGTCCCTTCTCAGTACCAGCTTCTGGTCCAGTCCGTCTTCAGTTAAATCTATCCAAACGCTGCCATCATCTTTCCTAAACAAAACTCCTTTCTGAAGCCCTTCCTCCACAATATCTTTCCCCAGCAAGTACAAGTCGCTTTCGTAATAAGTTTTATCAAAGTCGCTGCCTATTCTTTTGTAGGTTTCATCAAAGCCTGCATACACCCAACTGTTCATCTTTTTCCATAACGAAAGCACTTCTTCATCTCCTTGCTCCCATTTCAGAAGCATCTGTTTTGCCTCTTTCATAATGGGTGTGTTGTTTCGTGCAATCTCGTTTAACTCACTTTTTATTTCATTGTATTTTTCCTTATTCTGGCTTCGTTCCGCATGCTCTAGTGCATCTACTAAAGCAAATATTTTTGTCTCTTCTTCAGCAGTAAAGTGCTCCAGTTCCCTGCCTTCCAACTGGTCATAAACAAGCAGTGCTTCAGCCTTTAAATCTTCTTCAAATCTTACATAATAGTCTCCTACAAGATGGTCGCCTTTCTTACCAGTGCTTTCGGGTGTAGCTCCTTTTGCATGTTTTTGCCAGGCAAGCATGCTTTTGCAAATATGAATTCCACGATCATTTACAATGCAGGTTTTAATCACTTCATTGCCCGATGCTTTTAAGATCTCTGCAGTGCTCCAACCCAAAAAATTGTTTCTTAAATGGCCCAGGTGCAAGGGCTTATTAGTATTGGGTGAAGAATATTCCACCATCACTTTCCGGTCGTTCTTTGGAGCTTTCCCATAGTCTTGGTTGGCAAATTGTTGGTGCAGAAAATCGGTCCAGTAAGCGACTGAAATGGAAAGATTTAAAAAGCCTTTTATGACATTAAATCCTGAAAACAGGTGATGATTCTTTTCAACTATGTATTTACCCAATTCCTGCCCAAGAGCTTTAGGAGATTTTTTTAACTGCTTAACAAACGCAAAAAGTACGATGGTATATTCACCTTCAAATTCAGGTTTTGTAGCATTAACTAATATGGCTCTTTCATCAATTTCAAATTTATACAACTCATTTATTGCTACAACTGCAGCCTGTTTTATCTTAGAAACTACGCTCATTCTTTTTAACTGTTTGGCCGCCAAAAGTACAATTTACAACGCTTATCTTTGCGCCCCATTTTAGTTAGAGAGGCTAATGAATAATTTTTTGCTGAGCGTTATCGATTTTTTTTATCCCCTGTTTAGAAAGTTTATGCCCTTGCAAACTTTCAGGTACGCAGCTTGCGGAGGCGCTAACACACTGCTCGATATTTTTCTTTTCAGTGTTTTCGAAAACAAGTTTAAGCAGTATGGCATCATGCATTTCGGTTATTTTGCCATCAGCCCTCACATTGCAGCTATGATTGCTGCTTTCTGCATTACTTTCCCAATTGGTTTTTATTACAGCCGCTATCTTGTTTTTAGTGAAAGCAATCTGCGCGGAAGAGTTCAGTTAATCAGGTATTTTTCAATGGTGCTAGCCTGCATCGCTCTTAACTATATGTTCTTAAAATTCTTTATAGAGCAACTGAATATTCATCCAATTATCTCTAAAATAATAACGACCGCCTTTGTTGTTACGTTTAGTTATTTAAGTCAGAAGCATTTTACATTCAAGACCAAAAAGATTAAGCATCATACTATTCAATAAAGATTTTTTGGGGACCAGCAGAAGTATATTAATATAACTTTTGTTGTGTCACTCACTTGTGCTTTTTGTTCTTTGGGCCGCGAGTGAAAGAGACAGCATATCTAACTTTTACACCGTTATACTGTAAAACGATTGCAGTAATAATCAAGGGTCTTGCTCTTAATATATTTCTCTCTGGTGCTCAAACTTCGGCAAAAAAGATTGATTCAAAAATGCAAGTCCTTTAATTAGTCGCAGCATCAGCATTCAATTTACCCCAGCCATAGCTGCTGCTTTTATTTGGATAGCCACTTGATGTTATCACTAACTTATTTACCAATTGATCTCTTGAATAAGAAGGGAATTTACTCCACACAAGGGCAGCAATACCCGCGGCTGTGGCGGTAGCAACAGATGAGCTGGTAAACAC
>Ga0181463_1000326_pt2 | contig 10653 bp, 10 predicted proteins | sample InSIn1gowninarea_FD_119071 | JGI IMG/M metagenome (GOLD analysis project Ga0181463, IMG submission 119071) | Clean room microbial communities from NASA Spacecraft Assembly Facility at Jet Propulsion Laboratory, Pasadena, California, USA -... ... | reverse complement strand
AATCTGATCCACATGGAGATAGAGAATATGCTAATACTCAAATAGAGAAACACTCTACCGCTCTAGATCCACATCAGGATAGAGCATATGCTTTAAACCTTATGTTAGAACATACTAATGATTTTGTAGACCCTCACGGACTAAAATCTTATACAGATTCCCTTCTTAAAGTACACAAAGAAGAAGAGGATCCGCATGGACTTTATTCCCGAATGCTCGAACTAATCCAAGAGCACAAGTCTGATAATAGTGCTCATAGTATGGGTGAGAAATTAAATAATCTTGATAATCTAATAACTTCAGGAATTAATAATTCGCTTACTGCTAAATTAGGTACTGTACTACCGTACTTAACTGAAGGGATTATTCCTTCAGAATTTATTAAAAAATCTATTGTGGTTAATAACCAGTTAGATCTACCAACGATAGGGGAAGAAGGTGTTTTGTATGTTAATACATCATTACGTAGTTTAAGTGTTTGGGTGGATTCCCGTTACGTGGTAATTAACGGGAATCCAGAAGGATCTGTAGGACTAACGACAGACAATGTTGATGTAGGTGCCAATGAGGATCGTAAATACTACACTATAGAGGACAGAAATAAAGTAAATAAAAAGATCGATACTGTTAAAACTGATGCCTCAGGTACATCGTTATATAACGAGAACCTAACAAAAGGTTCCGAAGTATATTTAAAAAGTATCTTATCAGAAGGGTCAGTACAAATTCTAGATGAAGGTACAAGACTTATTTTAAAACAGATGATTATGTTTTTAAAGCAAATTATAACGAGGATGTTATATTAACATCTGAAACAGATATCCTAGATAATATAGATTATAATGATCTTGTGGTACTACAAGGTACTGTTACAGCGACTAACTACAAAGCAGCAGGAGATATGAGATTAGTTAATTACCTTAATAGTTGGAATGTAAGTGCAGTTTTAGCTACTCAAGGTACGAGTACTTCAGTTACTAAACCTTCTGGCTTAGTAATATCTTCAAATGGTTTGGTAATTACAGGTTTAACCGCACCTACTAATAATGTCGAAGTTTACTCACCAGATAACGAATTGCTAGGTACCGCTGTATCATTGACAGAAGGTTCTTTTACAGTTGTATTGAACGGAGCTGAATTGACTGGTAGAAAACTAAAAGTTTATACGGTTACTCCAGAGGGTAATCGAAGTGAACCTACTTACTTCTTCACTAATAATACTACAAGTATTAAGGACATAACTAACATCTCATATAGTAAGGATGGAAAAATTCTTAGAGGGATTACTTCAAGAGGTGCAATTGTAAAAATTACAGATAGTACTCAAGTGGAGCTTGGTACTGCTACAGCAGACTCTTTTGGGAATTTCTCAGTGACTCTTAGTAGAGCTTTAATCACTAATGATACAATTCGCCTTACTGCTAAATTAGGTGCTACGTTGACAACAACGATTGAAGAACATATCGTAACGCTTAAAGATATTGAGAGTCCATATGATATTACTTACAATGATGAGAGAACTGTATTTAAAGGCTTAGCTGAACCTAGTAGTGTTGTATCGTTTAGATATGATAACAGAGTGTTTTCAACAACAACTGGAGCTAATGGAAAGTGGACAATCTTCTCTTTTAGTACCCCAATAGTAACAAGTAACGAGTTAGTATTCACTGTAAAACAAGAAGAGCGAATTGCAACAACAGCTTTAACTCTAGAGGAGAGCTACTCAAAAAATTCTTCAGAACCTCTTGTTAAAGAAGTTGTCACTAATTTTGAAACTAAGTTTTTAATTAAAAACATCACCCCTGTTTTAGGAGTAGCTGAAAATGCAGGGCTTGAATTAATATTTAATCCAGTAACACGTAACATTGAATTACACGGAAAAAATAAAGATGCCAAAGAGGTAGTATGGTTAGCTCAATTAAATATTATCAAAGATAGTTTAGCGTTAAAAACGAAAGAGGAGATAGAAAATGTCTAAGACAACTTTATTAAAAGAGGTTGAATATATAGACGGAGTACAGGAATTTTTAGAAGAAGGTTATGTAACTGAGTTACTAGGTAAATCTGAGAGTACATTTGAACTCTCAGGTACACCTGTAGAAGGTACAGTCAGATTTTCAGGTGATACTAGCTTATTTAATAAACAAGTATATTCTCTAGAGGACCTCAGTATTTCAGGGGCATGGCACGTGAACGGTAAGACGTTAAAGATTCAACCTGAACTAAAAACTTCGGAATACACTTATACATACATCACATACAAGAGAAAAGCCCTTACTAAAAAAGAAGGGCTTTTCTCAGTTGATTATGATAAAGGTTATTTATATACATCAACCCCAATCAAAAATGTAAGAATTCAGTATAAATACGCTATACAGTATGTACAAGGACAAAAGATGACACAAGTCCCAGCAACAGAATATACAAGAGAGAGTATTTATAGTATACCTACAGATGAAAGAACAAAATTAAGTTATTTGTATCAAATACAAAACACTATTTCTGATAACAACTCAAAAGAGTATTACACAGATGGTAAAATAAGTATGGTTACTTTAGGGGATAAGGATGAATGATATTCTAAATAAATTTTTTAAAGTTTCTTTCGGTGAGCCTGAAAAAGACATCAGTCAGTTGGATATTAACAGTGAAGGGGGAAGAAAAAATCTAGACCTTATTGTTAAAAACCTAATTAATGAAAATGTCGATAAGGTTTCACGAGTCGAAAAAAATGTTAAAACAATTAATTCAAATTTTGATCAAAAAATTGCAGAACTTCAATATAAGATTAATAAGGTGGTTGAGAAAGTACGTGGAGCTATTCTTACTGAACGTGGTACATCAGGAGCAATATACACGACACAAATACCAATCAACAAACAACAGATATCGAATAAAACCACAACACAAATAAAGGACGGAATTGCATTTGGTGTACCCGAAAACAGTGAGGAATATTCCAATGACTTGTCTCTTCTCTCTCTTAAGAATCTTGAATTTACAGAACTCCATTTACGATCACTAAATAAGCATAGTAATGATGCACTTGAGAATTTCATTATCGAACCAAAGACTCAAACAAGCACCCCTATTGAATTTAAAATAAATTTATCTGGTGTAATTAGAACTGATTCTTCATTAGTTCTTGATTTAAAAACTCATGGAATTATTGAGGTATATAAAAATGGACAATTATATCAAGAAAAATCTTTATTAAAAAACGTAATAATCCCAGTAGATATTAACACAGCCTCTATAGGGATTAGATCATACCCTGCTGTACATAAGACTACATCCTTATCTTTTAACAAAATAGGGTATACAGAACTTATATATGGGGAAGCCACTTATTTTGAAAGTAAGAATATTGATATTAACAAAGATTTTTCTCAATTAGTTATTGATACATGTGATAATAGTAATGATCCAAATATCGAAATTAATTATCACATCTCAATCAATAATGGAGAGTGGGAAAGTTTTTCACCTGTAATGAAACACACAGCCTTAGAAAAACAATCTATTATTACAATAGATAAGAGCCAAATTTTAAAAATGTATACATCTCAAGGAATAAAACATTCTGATGGGGATTATAGATTTTTAATACCAAATAATCTTCAGACTAATCTAGTCTATAAGCATGATATATTTTTGAAGAATAATAGAGGGATTGATAATAAAGCCTTAACTTTTACAGTACAAGAGGATACAGTTTTAATCAAACAAGCAATATTAAAAAATGCAACAGATAAACTATTTATTAATAATCGTCTAGTAAAAGTTGATGACATAACACTCTATAAAGGTATAAACAAAATTATGGCAGTTAGTGAAAGAGATGAAGTAAGTTCTTTAAATATAGAATATCTTAATACTCTGCTAGGTAAAGATAATTCCTATATCTCTACACTAACAAAAGAAATTCTAACTGACTCTACAGGTAATAAATACATTAGCTTAAGTGTTCCTGAATTTATTGATAGTTTTGACACAGTTGGAGAAGTTTATTTCCCAGGAATTAAAGCAAAACATTTAGTGAGTACAGTCAGAGTTAAAGCTGAACTTAAATCAATTGATAAGAAAACAGTACCTTTTATATCGAGGTTACTGGTAAGAGGAGTATAAAATATGGCTATCAAAGAAGAGTATTTTAAAGGAGATGGACAGAACACCATCTTCCAAACAACTAAAACATACGATACAGGTACAGTAGGAGTATGGATTGAATCTACTAAAGTAGACATCCAAGAATTAGGGGATGGATATGTAATGTTAACAGAGGCTCCTCAAAAAGGATCTAATATTAAAATTTCATATACTATTGAAGGGACTAAAACTCCTGCTGCAACAGAGGAGTTTGATTTAAAAAGACGTCTAGTACAACTAGAAGAAGCTGTAAAAGTACTACATCAATCTAACATTGCTCTTAAAGAGGCATTAAATAATAGAATTAATGTAAGTACTTTCCAAGCTTGGACTCGATTAATCGAGAAGAAAATGGGTGTAACTTTGATTGATGACAACTTAGGTCACATCAGCCAAGAGCTATACTCGTCTAAACCATAAGATATTGATTCAGACGTTTCATTTAGCTGATCTAAACGGATCATCTCTAATTCTTTCTCATTATAAAATTGAGCAGGATGGAGATGATCTTGATCTGCTCTGCCTACTGCATAGTAAAGGTAATTTGAAAAGTGCGTATCGAAATACGTAACATAGGATAGATTCGTACTAGGATCGTAGTCACGGTGGCAAGCATTATAATACCTACGCATCGCCATACTAAAACCTAAATACCAATTTCTCATTAAATTTTGCCAATGCTTTTCAGTAGTAAATATTCCTGACTTCTGCGCAAAACGAATAAAACAAGAATCATGATAACCATCATATAATCTTTGTAAGCATGTATCCAAATCTTGATATAGACTAACAAGATGCCTATAGGCTAACTCTAGCCCAACCTCGTCAGTTCTATATAAAGAACCCCCTTTAGAATCTAAGAGAAACTTAGGTTTTGATATCCAAGAATGAGGTTGAATATCTTTATTAAAAAAATCCGAGAATTGAAATTTCGAGTTATAATATTCATAACAATGATCCGTAATAACATTAGAAGAGTCAGTGATAAGACTGAGATTAATACTATCTACAATCTTACCTGTATTCTTATTAGAAGATACGGCTCTTCGTGGAAGCTTATTGAAATTTTGATTCACTAGTAACAGATCCTCCATATAATTCTATAATACTATTATGAACGATAGGTTTATCATTTATATTATGAATTTCAACTTCTTCGTCATCCCCAACCGAACACAATAGTGTAACTTCTGGGAATCCTTCCTCCAGTGCTGAGAAAACTTGTACAGTCTCTTCATCATCTAGATATGTTAATTCATCTATAGAAGAGGGGTCAACAATTGCTCTAATTTTAAAGTATGTTCTCATCTAATCATCCTAAATCAATAATATTACAATTCTCTAAATTAGAGATATCCTTGTGTGTGATCATTAATATTTGATACCCATTATCTGACATAGTTTCCAATGCAGATGTAATATCATTAGCAACTTCCGTAGGGGAAGAAGCATCAATCTCATCGCCAATAAATAAAGGAAGCATACCTAGGATAATAGATTGACCTAGTGATAACCTAAACGCAAGAGAAGATAAATCTTTTTGTGCACCACTTCGTAAATTAATTTGGAAACCATCAACAATTAAATCGTAATTCTCTGTAATTTTAATATCTGTCATAACACCTTTAGTCATTGTATTTAAATAACTAGATGCATGGTGATTAATCAAAGGAATAGTTTCTAATTTAATATTAGATGTAATTTCGTTAATTTCCTTGATCAAAGTTTGAATAATTTCAAGCTCTATTTTAGTATTATCATAACGAGACTTAGCTTCTTCATAAATTACATATTGCTTGAGATACAAATCTTTCTCAACTTTCTTAGCTACGTAAGTAGAACGAAGTTCACTAATTTTAGACTGTTGTTCTAAAAGAGATTCAAGCTGTTTTTGCAAGCTTGAAATTTCTTCATCTACTTTTAAATTATTAGCTAATGCTTCAATACGACGAACTACAGTTATCTGATAGTCAGATACTTGTTCACGTGCTTGTATAGCGTTCATAGATAAACGTTGAGCATCAGGATGGGATAATCGTATACCTAAAACTAACTCTTCCTCTGAGAGCTTCTGAATGCGTTCTGAGAGCTGTTGCTGTTTAATAGATAAGTCTGAATATGCATCTTGTACTTCAGGCTGAAGCCAAGCAATATAATTAGACAAATCTTTAACAGATATGTGACTCAAGGCGTGAGAAGTATCTTTAAGGGTAGAAGTAGAAAAAGTATGTGAACACTCGGGGCAAGATATATCTGCTTCTGTTAATGAGTTCATCATAATTTGATTTAACAGTTTTTCTGCTTCATCAATAGTTAATGAAACTTTCCTTAAAGTAGGAGGACACTTTAGTAAACGATCCTGTTGATCAATAAGTTTTTCTAGTTCTTCTCGCATAGTATCGAGTTGATCAATGCGAGAAGAACATTCTTCTAAAAACTCATACGATAACTCAGCAAGGTCTTTAATTGTTTGAGTAAGTTCTTTAGGTTGCGCAGGTACATCACAATAATGATCAGCACGAAGATTTCGGATTTCAGAATTTAGTTTATTAATTTTACCAGCGTCTATAACTAAGTCTTGAAGGAGTGCATCGTAATCTACATTGACATCAATACCAGCACTTAACTCTGGTTGATGTATCATGTCTTTTAAGGTGTCTAGGGTGTTCTTGAGGGCTTTTCGTTTGGTATTAAGCCAATCGACTAATTCCTTTGCATCTTCAATACCACTGACTTTATCAATAAACTGTAAACGTTTTGCTGGAGTTAACTCACTAAAATATTGTAACTTACCTTGTTGACAATAATTGCTTAAAAGATAAATATTATAATCATACCCAAGAAGTGAGATAATTTTATTATTAACGCCTGTTGTAGAAGTAGCTACTTCTACAAATTTTTCTTCTTCTTCATCATACAAGGAAATACTTGCATCACTAACACGACGTTTAATTAAGAACTTACTACCATAGTGATTAAACTGTAACTCCACAGATAACTTAGGGTAAGTACTAGCCTTACCACGTAAAGAAACTGTACCAAAAAAAGCAAAACCAATCATTTCGATCAATTCAGATTTACCTGACCCATAGTTTCCGAATTATGTAATTACGTCCTGGCTTAAAGTCCACTCTTGTGTTTTTATGTGCAAATGAATTTTGAACAATAATGTAATCTAATGCTTGGCTCATGTGTTTTCCTTATATGATTTATCTAAAAATGTTTTTTCAATATGTTCTAATAGTTCATGATTATCAGGATTAGCTATAGAGACATTTTTTAATAAAGTAATGAGGGATTTTTGAAAAGAGAGAGGTTCCGTACTAGTTAGCACTGGATTTTCAGTTTCTTTACTCTCCTCCGACTTCTTACTTACATTTTTATATGCACGACCAAGACAATCAAAAGGATCGATAAGATCTTCTGAAGTTTCTACTAAAATTTTAACATAAGCATCTTTAAAAGTATTCGGATCTTTTTTCAAACGCTGTTTAACGACAGAAGATGGAAGAGTGACATAAAAATCTTTTTCATAAGAAAGTTCCTCTCCGTATGCGTATGGTTGCATGGAGCCCGAAGTCAGCACGGGAACGTTCTGAATAAGAGTTAGTTTAGGCTTGTGCTCATGCCCTGTAACTACAGCAGTAAAATTATCCAATACTATTTTAGGTACATCACGATCAATAAAATGATCACTACCAAAATCAATTGTTTCCCAATGTCCAAAAGCAATACGATTAGAATAAGACTCAAAAAGATCTTTATTAAAAAATTCATCATCAATTTCCTCATCTAATGATGAAAACGCATTATAATGACTAAAATACAAAAGAGTATCATGATCAGGTATAACATGAATATTACTAGTATTATGTTTAGATACGATCTTTAAATTATCAAAAGGAGTTCTTTCAAAATATTTTTCAAAAAGTTGAAAACTACTAATACGACCAACTTCTTTAGGCATATCATGATTACCATTAACAACTACATATACTACATCTGTACGAGTAGATACAGCGTTCTCAATGATATTGATAAGATTATATAGATCGCTGTTAGACACTCGAACTTTATCGAATAGGTCTCCAACAAGAATATTATAATCAACATCTCTATCTAATAATTCTGTCAGTTGATTAAGTACCATTGACTCACGTTCCCCTAATCTATCTTTAGGAACACCTGTTCGAAAAGTCTTACCAATGTGAACGTCACCAATAATACCTATTTTCAAACCATTTACGGTTATAATAGGATTTCGTAGATCTTTATTAGCTTCTACGAAAGCTTTCAAATCTTCTTTTAAACTCATTTTTCTCTCTTTGAATAAAAATTAAAAAAGGGGAAACCTTTCGGAATCCCCTTTTCAAGTGCCTATCTAAAACTTAGAAAGGTACGTCACCAACATTTTCAGCATCTGCTTCTGGGTTAGCCCACTCATCACCACGTTTTTCAAATGGTACTAAATCATAAACAAGAATCGAATGTAAAGATACATTCAATTGACCTGATTTAGATTCTTTAGTTGAAATACGAAGATCACCACGAGAACCATTCCCAACTAGAGTCTTAGTACTCTCTACAGGTTTTTCATTTTCCCATAGATACGTCTTAGGCCAAGTCCAATCAGGTGTTGGATTACCGTCTGGGTATGTAGCCTTAGCTGTAACATTAATTGTAAAGTATTCATCATCATCATTTTTCAATGCGTCTGGAATAGCTTTATATTTATCTAAAAATTCTTGTTCAGTTAATTCTTTAACAGTCTTATTAAGTTTTAACTTTTTGAACTCTTTTGCATCAGCTTTTGTTAACGCAACAGTAATACCAAATTTCTTTTGAAGGCCTGTTGGATCAAATTTATCCAACTGAGGTTCAGCAATTTTTGTGTAGTAGAAGTATACGTTTTCTAATTTAATTAAGTTTTGAGCCATGATCTATTTTTCCTATAACTATTTAATTTTGGCATATAGCCGATTTGTTTGTGTTAATGATAATCTATGATGAAGACCTTTTTAAAGAGGGGTCAGCTCCATTTTTCCGTAGAAAAGTTTTGTTAGTATCATTGGTGAATTATACCTATTAGTGGCATTCAGCCCATGTAGTTCCAACTATGTATTCCATACCTAATGGTACACGTAAATCAAGATCCATGCAAACTCGGAAGATCTCTTCTTCAATAAAACGAGAGAGCAGATTAGATTCACAGAAGTAGAAACCATTATCATCATGACCGATAGCACTACTATCATTATATTTAGATTTTTCTTCTTTCGCTTCTTCTTCAGTAGCAAAACGATGTACTTTAAAGAAATCTGGTGGACAATCAAATTGCGCCTCATCGTGGTATGCAATCATTTGATATACTTTACTAGTCATATCTTCCCCAGTATCTACAAGAGGATGACCAAGCATACCTAATTCTTCCAAACGACGATTAATGCCAACAAGTGTATATTTAACACAAATAGCACCAGCAGATTGGAATAAAAGATTGATAAGGCTATGTTGAGAACGGACGAATAACTTACGTCCATCAATACCTAAGATATATTGTTTACCAGTTTTCTTCCAGAACGCTTCAACACGTTCTTTAAGTTCTTTAAGAGCAGGTACAGCATCCCAATAAGCTTCATATAAACGTTCAGCTTCTTTTAAAGGGATTCGTAACATCTTAGCTAGCTTCTCAGGTTGTGCTCCGTACATACACGCATAAGAGAATGACTTAGCATTATCACGAGTGATACCTAACTTATTCGCATTAATTGTATGACAGTTACCTGAAATAAATATTTTTCCATTACGGCGAGCCAGTACGTAAGTAGATGGTACTGATACACACCACACCTGACCTTCATAGTCTTCTTCAGAAATCTCATCAAGGATAAGTTTAAATCCATCTGCATTGAGAGGAGATTTTCCGATAGTTGTTTGATAAATTTCTTTACCACTTTTTACTTTAGTAAAGACTCTTGCAGAAGAGCCTCTAAGGACTTGACCTAGAGCTACGCTTTCAATAGTTACTTTATCGTACGATTGAATTACAATGCTACCGTTTTCTGTTGGTGTTGCAGTATCAATTGAATTGAGTTTATTTAAATAATCCCAATCCCTACAAATACGATTACCTTGTGCATCAAAAGCCATTTCTTGCCCATTTGCAGGAATAAAACAGTTTGCATTACTTGCTACATATTCTTTTAATTGTTTAGCTAAGATTGTAACATATCCCGAAGTATCACGATTATATAGAACAACACGATGATTAGGAGTGAGTTTCATATCTAATCTTTCACCTCGAATAATAACCATCTTGCCGACATAGTCTTTAAGAATAATATCTGAAGGTTTTTTATAATCAATGATTTTAGTAACTGGATGCCAATTAGCAACTAAAGTTTCAGAAGTAATTTCTGAATAGTTACTCCAACCAGCTACTGTAAGAATTTCAGTTTCAGTATCAAAACAATCATTAGGTTTTTCCGCAATAAGTGAGGTAGC
>Ga0181463_1000565_pt1 | contig 10679 bp, 12 predicted proteins | sample InSIn1gowninarea_FD_119071 | JGI IMG/M metagenome (GOLD analysis project Ga0181463, IMG submission 119071) | Clean room microbial communities from NASA Spacecraft Assembly Facility at Jet Propulsion Laboratory, Pasadena, California, USA -... ... | reverse complement strand
TTATAAAACATGAAATTCGTGGACTTACCATGGTGTTGTGCTACAATGCATGTAGATGTTAAGTGTACACATTATCTTTCCTGTGACATGTAAGAAAACTTGAGGAAGGTAACCCACTTAGGTTGTCCAAGTGTGCTTGCTGTGTAGGATTCCTCAAGTGTAAGAGCAATCAGATTATGTAATTTGAGTGCAGGAAGAAAATTCAGACTGTTAGATTGATCTTCAATGCATATAGATGAGTGATGAGGAGGCTCTGATTTTTCAACAATTTCCTGATCAAAAGTGAAACCAACTTCAAGACAACGAGGACTTTACATAACCATTAGGTCAGGTTGAAGTGCCTTGATAGTTTGTGGGGTTTCTAGTTCATCGACAGATAGATCATCATAGACCAATGCCTTAGATAGATTAACAATGATTGAATCAACATCATGATTAGTTGAAGAAGTAAAGAGATCACGACAACCAAGATCAGAAAATTCAGGATGTTTGTTAGCAACTCATGATTTGATAAATCACAGAGAGGGGTAGATGAGAAGAAAGAATGTTTTCCCTTTACATTTCTAGAAAAAGAAGAGGGAGAATCAAGTGGATTTTCAAGGAATGATTTGTCCTCTCCACTGTAGGATGATGGACTAACACCTGGTGTATTCTGCAAATGATCAACAATGGGTTCATCCGTAGACAAATATACACATGTGAAATTAGTGATGCTAGAACCACCAAAGATGTCAGGAAAAAACAAAGCAGGCATAGATAGAAGGGAATCATGATCCGCCGCGGGTTGATGTTCAAGATCCCATTCATACCTTTCATGAATGATAGCACACGTTGGTTATGCAACACCAACTCCATCGATGGCTCGATCCTCATTCACAACAGGTGTAGAGTCTGGAATGGAAGAACACAAGACAGTGTAATCTGAAAGATCAACAGAACATGGAGACGGAGGTTTAGGTAACAAGTGCATGTGACAACCCATGGGATTTGCAACCAAATCCATGTAAAAATTGAGAGAAATGATGTTGGGAGGATGTGATAGTTGAACGGATGCGTGTACATGTTCTCCCACATCACTCTACAATGGTGGAGCTGTTTGATGAGGGGATGGTGGACAGTCACTTGTGTCAATTGTTATGCCCCTGTACGAATAGGTGTCATATCTCATTATTGGCTTGATGAGCTTTGTAATATGTTCTTACCTTTACTTGTTACAAAGGTTTTCCATATTTTCCAAAAAATCAAAAAATTTAAAAAAATGTAAAGAGGATATGCCCTAGAAAAAGAATAAAAGGGTAAAAAGAATAAAGAAAAGATCAAAAAGGAAAGAAAATGAACCCCAACAAAAATAAAAGACCATGAAAGTGTGCAAGTCTAAACGCCACTACTATTTGCTTTTATGTATAATAAATATTGTGTGCAACTTGTAACCTATGCCACAATCCATGGTAACCAAACAATTTAATCTTGGTTATTCCATGTTTTCAATTTCATGTTTTATAAATAGAGAAAAAAGATCTGACCAAATAGTGTAATCTTGGCAAACAAGTAGATAGATAGAGTGAAAAAAGGATGCTCAACAATTTAATCTAATCCCTTGGATGTAATAAGTGTAGAGTTAGATAGGCATTACCATGTAAAGGAAAAGAAAAGTTTGATAAGGGTTTGCCAGTCTGAGTGCACCCAAATAAAGAAGTAAAAATGTTAGGTTAAAGTAGGTAGGGTAGGTAGATGATGGTTGCAGTGTTATATGTGATGAATGATGACTCTAAATGTGTTAATCTTTTACTTTCATCACAAGGCCAAGGCATGTATTACATTGAAAACATCTCAAGCAAAGCAAAGTCAAAATAATTAACTCCCCTTCTCATTTTCCCTAAATTCTCTCTAATTTCCCTTAAGTGCTAAGGTATTTTCTAAATTAGAGGGGCTCAGAGCATTTCTCTAACTTCTGGAGGGACCGGACCCTTGACCCAATAACTTATAAAGCCTACATACTTAAAAGCAAAAACCATTCATAAATCATTCATTCACCTTCGAAAATTACAATTTTTTCATAAAAGCCCTTTCTCATTTTAAGCCTTAGTTTAAATACACACATCAAATGTTTTTACATGTAGCGTGTTTATTCATTTCATTATCATATTAACTATTAACATATTATTATATAAATCCCTTGTAAAAAATTAACCCACTCTTGTATTATTTAAACTATAAAAAACCCTGAATTTCTACATATCCCGCCCCTTGGTTAGTTACAACCATAATACATCCTTAATCGGATTTGATGATTTAATCAATAACCCATTAACAACCCTTAATCCCCCGCCACATTAATAAAGGATTAATTAACCGTCACGGTTAATTAACAGCCTCCCCATATAATCTCGTCAACCATGATATAATTAATTAACCCTTAAATGTAGCGGGCCCACCTCCATTATAACCCATCACTTCATATCAACCAATAGCCATCTGATCAGGTCCTCAAGATATGATGGCCATTATGCATATCGCGCGACCCTTTGTGACCACATGTTAGCGTGCGATCACAAAGCAATTTCATAAACAATACCCTGCCATGCATCAACTGATCTATGGAATTACTGCCTCAAGGCTAAATATTGCCCTTCCCCATAAGCGGTGTGATATAGAACCGCTTACTGCCTTCCCACAAACAACAAAAAATCATGTCATTTTCCGCTGACATCACCCTTCTAAAATCCAAAAACCTATCAGTCTTTGACTTTGAAAATAAAACAAAAACAAAATCATTGTCACTGTTTTATTTAGTAAACTTGTGCACCCATGCAAAAGAATGTCGAGGTCAACTAGTTCGAGTTTTCAGTGACCAACCTGCTCCAAAACCGTGCAGCCAATGTTGCCCAAAAGCTTCCAGCCACACCTAGTACCTGAATTTCATTGCTCATCCCCCAAAAAGAGGTATTTATCAAATTCCCGACAAAAACACTGCAAATACTTGTCTTCCACAGTAAATTGACGAAAAGGCCCAAGTTCATAATAATTCAGTTATTGTTTTCATTATTTACGTCCCCCATAGCCTCTGTGTTACCCTTTTCACAAAGAAAACCATAGTTTCCTTCTAAATCCGCAAGAGCCCGAAATGGAAACCCCAGTGGCTTTGAATGTTGCACCCATAAATTCCCTTCATCGAGATTTAGACTATCTACAATTGGAAAATAAGGACTTCTAAATAAAATACGTTACCACTAATAAAAATCACCTCAAAGTCTTTTGCCAAAGTAGAGATGACTATTTGAATGGCTCCGATGTCATAGGACTGTGGGAATCCAATCTTCCCATATACTTTCTCCCCTTAGTCCATGTTTTCGCTGATATAATTCATCAATGCCATGCCAATAATGACCCTAACCATAGAACAATTATGTCTCCTAGTCAAACAGTTCTCTTCCCAATAACTATCGAATCAATCAATGAAATTTTATAATTTCACGCCAGTGAAGCCCTCACTCCCATTTCCATTGGGGATTTACTTGAGAAATCAACTAAATTATCGCAATTTGAACTTAATCACCTTTGTCAAACATTCATGCTACAGAAACATTAGCCTAAGGGCCCACCTCCTTATATGAAAACTTTATTCACAGATATGTGAAGACCCAGAGTTGATATGATATCTTTAGTTATGGGATTCAACAATAGTGAGTATGTTGGTGAGTTAACCCTAGTGTTGTTGTCAATATTTACTCTTCAAAAACTCCCTGCTATCAAGTATGATTATGCCTCCTTTATTGGTGATAAAATTCATGACCAGTTCATGAGACTGGAGAATGAAATGTTTTCAAGTATACCACCTTTATATATCATCTCATGCTTTCTTATCAATTAGATAATTTCCCATTCCCTATCATGAAACTTGATACCAAGGGAAATCCAAGCTCTGTTATCTTTTGGACTTCCATCTTCCATGAATCCTTTGATTCCCCTTACTCCTATAATGAGTTCATTGATCAGTTTATTCATCTAGCAACCACGTTATTAACAGTAATTTTCCCCTCCTAGGATCAGTGGTGACATTAAGAGGATCTCTCAGCTCTCCAAGCAGTATAGAGTGGACAACTGGTATTTATACCATAATCATATAGAACTCAGGATGTATGGGTGTGAACTTTCCCCTTTCAAGTTACCAAAGTATGTTCCGATGAGACTGTTTGCATTGGAATACTATAGGCAGATGATAAACTCAGACCTGGTCCATTTTATTAAAGCTAGAAAGAAAGCACAACTTAGGATCAAACATCAATTAGGCCCTTTCATCTGCAACACTAGAGAATTAGGGAAAGAAGCAGAGACAATTCTAGAAGATTACCTTAAATTACACAAAACGTTTGGTTAGGTTCCATACAACCCTCATACTTTTATCTATAATAAAAGAATGAAGAATAGGTGGTAACTATATTTTCACCATAGAATCCCAGAGATTGAATAGTTTTCGAACATGGATGAATGGAGGGAAGGGACCTTAGTAGAAATTGATAGTGAGCAGGTCAACATAGAAAATGTAATGAAAGATCTTGAAAAGACTCTTGACCTAGATTCTTTTGGATAGGTACATTTTGAGACCTCTCAGAAGTTAGCATCGGGGATAAGTGCCTCAATAGCTACAAGCTATCAAAGGCACTCATAGTAGACTGATACACCACTTACAGGGACTTCCAAAGGTAATGAAACAAAGACAGGAACTCAGACTACAGAATAGTCAATAATGTCTGAACAACCTAAAACTTCTAAGGAGCAGGCCCACATACACACTCGTCCAACTCAAGTCAATGTGGGAGAACCCCCAATCTTGCAGACTCTTGCAAATGAGGAAAATAACAAAAAGATAGAAAGGGAAGTGGCTACCCCTGTCAGTGGACCCATAGAACAACCTAATGCTAAGAGGCACAGGCTAAATCCTCTTTCAAAAGAGGGATTTTTTGAAGAGACTACTGATAGTCAAAGAAAAGAAGGTGTAGACAGTCATCGAACTTTTCCAGTAGGTGGGACACCTTCTAGCTCACAGAGGCAAGAGTTAGAGAGACAACAAAATGCTGAAGTATCATCTTTCAGGCCTCCAGGAAAAGACAATCCAAATATCAAAAAGAAGTTTAAAGAAATAAAAGCCAAAAATGAGCCATTGAGGATCCAAGTCTACAATCAGTATTTGAAAATGGCTCCCACTAATTAGAACATGTTGATGTCAACCTATGACATCAAAGAAGGTAAAATGCAAATGAGTTTTTCCAAACCCAAAGTGCAATAGCCTCAATCAACTACAGATTACCTCAAATTTGATTTTGAGCTCATGGAAAAGGACATTCATCCCTTGGACCAGATTGAGTTACACAAATAGATAGGGGAGATGGTATATTCTACATTGACTAGTAAGGCCATGATGGCCCAAAGACTAGAAAATTCTTTGAATAATACAACTGCCCAATTATAGCTGGAGAAAGCCTCCTCATAGGCTAAAGACAATAGTATAAAATCTTTAGAAGAATTGATCATTGGGTTGGGTCATGATCCAAAATATGTGAAGGCTGTAGAAGCCTTAATTAAAAAGAAATATGAAGACATAGCTGCATTGAGAAAGTAGCTAAAGTTGCCTTCTTCAAGGCATCCACAAACTATTGAGATCATACAACAAAGGTCAGAAGAAGAGCTTATGGATTTTGTCCTCAAGCTTAATGAAGAGTTGAAGGAGACTGAACAAGACTAGAAAAACCATTGAAGGACAAGTAGGGAGAGTTGACCTCTCAGCCTCCCAATTTGATACAGTGGTTTCCATTACAGTCCCTTTAACCCTTGGAATGACTCTAGCACCAAACATTCCAGTGGTCATAGTAGAAGCAATAGCAGGAACAATAATAAGAGGAACAACACAAGAAGGTACTTCAAGCCTAAGCATAGAAGAATTGATAAAATCAGTGGAAGAATTGAAGCTCCAAGTTTAAGAGTTACAAAAGGTAAAAGCAATTTGTTACCTTAGAACAAAAATATGATCTTTCAAAGATAAATTTTGCAGAAAAAGTGAGGGAGAACAAAGGGTTAGAAAAAAAGGTGAAATCATTAGAAAAGGACCTCACATTTGATAAACCGTTAATGGATATTAGGAAGATTTTTTTGGATCAACATCACTCAATCAATAAATTATGTTTGGCCATCCATACAAATAATTTTTGAGCAGATTGATTTGGTAAAGCTAGCTCTTGAAGAAGTACAGAGAACTAAGGAAAAATTAGGAAGGATGCCTGAGGAAGCTACCAAACTAATCAATTTTTTGAATACCAAGAATAAGTACCAGCTCAAAGAATTAAGCATTGGAGATAGAACAAGGACTATTCTAAAAATAAAGAAGGTTTTAACTAAAATATCTTTAATGCAAAATTTGGAAAGGAGATGCCTAAACATGCAAGAGGAGATTGATGATTTTATGTAGAAATTTGGCATATTGCAGAGTAAAGGACTTCCCAATCCTTTAGTTATCAATGAAAAATTGATGACACAGATAGACTATGTTGACAAGTTGGCTAAGTATGCAGACAACCAGGCTAGCTCATCTAGTAGTGCAGCTGCACCAAAAACAATACCTACAGGAAAAGTTCTCTTTGACAATCTAGAAAACCTATTCTATATGGAGCATGAAATAAAATGTCTATTCCAAGTTCAACCTAATTTTTTCAAATACAACGAGGCTGATGAGATCCTTAGAAAACTTCCAAGGACTAGAATAGCACAAGAAAAATGGTGGGTAGATATGATAGAAATTTTGTGATTTACCCCTGGTAAAAAGGTAAATTTCCATTTTTTACCATAGTCAATGATGATAACAGAAGGTAAATAAGGATCAAACAGGTAAAGAGTATCAGAGAAGGTTAAAGAGTATCAGTAAGAAGATGAAAAGCATAGCATCAAGAACAAAATTACAATGAAGACAACAAGATGCCCAAGCATAGGGCCTACCTCCAGCACATTCACAAGAATAAGGATAGCAAGCCATCAATTTGCCTCTTTCTTCTATTTACGAGACCATCTGTCTCTATTTTCATGTAACACATAGTTAGTCATCCTAGAATATATTTCTTCTTGTTATGAGATATTTTTATTTAAATTTTTGTATAAATACTCCCTCATTTGGAGTATTGAGGTTGGATTCTTATACATTGCTATAAAACTGATTACTTTGGAATAAAGTGCTATTGGACAGACCTTGCATGGCTGGTTGGATGAAGAATTAATATAAAAGACTTTTCACAAGATTCATGTGTCAAACACTGGACAAATAAGTATTCTGTATCTCATGTGTTATTTTTTTCTTATTTATTATATCAATTTTGTTTCATATCTGAATATTAAAATGAAAAAGAATAATGAAGAAAGTGCTTAAGTGCAATCTGTCTTCAATTGTTTTTATTCTAAATGTTTTCTTCTAAACTAGCATAAGCAGTGATTTCCTAATTGCTCTTGTTTCCTAGTTTACTCATTTTGGTAATTTAGTAAAGAATTCTTAATTGCTCTTTATTGGTGATCATCCAATTTCCCTCCTCTTAAAAAATGTTGAAGGATTCTTAATTTCCCTTGATCCCTTTTAAGTCCATTCCATCTTTTCAAGTCTCTATTTTCTCCCTTTTTAGCTATCTTTCCCTATGAAGCCATCCTTTGTTGAAAAACCAAATCCAATTGAGCCATGTTCTTTGACTCCATTATCCCAATGGCCTAAACTATTCAGTCCTATGCCTTTGCTACTGAATTTCACTACCAAACAGAATCAAAACCCCAAGCTTTCATAACTAACCTAATATCTTCCAAAAAATAGCTAAACTTTAAAGAGAGAGCCTTCTTTGGATATAGATTGGCTAGATTTTGTACCTAAAAGTTGGTTTGTGGTTACCTCAGACACCTTTCCTCTTCTTACAACTTCTGGGAAAATTTGAGTGATAACAACAGTGACCATGTCCATTTGTGATTATGTAGCTCCATCATTGAAATATGTTGAGCGGGGTTTGAGTTTGAAATTATTCTTGGGATTGATAGATTTGGTAAGACAATACTCAAATATGTCCATGAGATACTGGAATTTCATCTGACCTTTTGGATCTTTAAACTGCAACACACAGAAGTTGTCCTAAAAATCCATAGGTGATTCCTATGGCGTATTCTGTTGTTTTAACATTTTTTGGTCAAGAGGTTTTGTATCAAAATGATGGAAATTAGATTCAATGATATCACATAATTGCTTGAGTGAGTGCATGCTATTGGGTAGCAGACTCTAGTGCCACCATTGCGGGGATTCGTGGAGTGTGTATGCAGGCAGCACAGTGGCCTCTTCTACATAGAACTAGTTTGCAAGTAATGAATAGAAGGCATCTAAGTATTGAGGCCAGGCTACCTTTCCTTCACCATCATACGTGAATTCGAACAAGAGATCAACAAACTCCCTTGTGATGTGGAGAGGTTCAGCATGGGAAAAACATTGCGAAGGGATAACTTTGATAGTATCCATGATAGATGTACGAAGATTCAAAATAGAATGTATGGGCTCGACTTTTCATCTCTCACTACTTATAGCACCAAAATTTTGATTGTGCTAGACTCGCCAACATGCCAGGGGATCTCCTTAGTAAAAAGTCCCAGCTAGACCTTATACTGTTTGGTGTGGGAGTCCCAGATGTGGGTCGTATAGTATCGCCTTGACCATGGTTGTGTGTAGAGGTAAGTAGGATGTCCTTGTTGGTAGAAAGGTTGTGACATGCACAACAAGCCAAGGAAAGTGCATGAATGGTTCTAACACATGGAAAGTGGGGTGAGTGTGCCCCTTGGAAACCTTTGTAAACATGTAGTTTGGAAGGGAACACACGAGAAAAGATGCATCACCAACTGGAAGGTAGGTGAACGAACAATCCAAAGTGATGGTTAAACCAACAACACATCTTAGTAAGATTCATACATACATCTATGGAAAGAGTCTATACATACGTGCATAAGGAAACATATACATATATCATTAAAATAACTAAGATAATTGAAATACAATAACAACACATGCATGAAACATGTTGGCTCTATTATATTAAGAAGTGAATGTTCCAATCATACAATACAACCATGACCAACCACTAGTCCCGATAATGGAATGTTAGAGTCATTTCTAACTACTCTTCCAAAGAGATGTACTATCTCTGCACTGTGGAGAAGTCAAGGCTCATTACAATACTCTCAAATCTTTCTCTACGATACTCCTACCGAAAGCTTGGCTACCCAAAATTATCTTCAATGAGTTATGAGGTACTATAAATAGCAAAGGGTGGGGTGACCCTTGACATTCCCCTCTATGACTATTCACCTACCTTCATGACTCTTCAACTACTCTATGACTAATACATTCGAATATTGACACTTGGGCTTCCACTTTACAAGATGTTACATACAATCTGCACATGTACCCATGTGAGACAAAATGGCTTGAGAAAGCCATGCAAGACATCACTAAGGCTCAGAAAACTATGGGAATACCAACTATTTGACATCCTCATGATGATCGATGGTGGCGAACTGATGCTAAGCTTGGTCATATTTGATGGTGTCTATGTGCTTAATGGTGACATCTTACTAAAAGCGAGCTCTTACCTTCGTTGCATCTGAGCACAGTGATATGACTTTTGTATCCAACTCATCTGTTAACATGTGCATCATCATCTTAAGTCCAGTTGGACCAGCAACATATTGATTCATAGTGTTTGTGCTGATCTCCAAGTGTGTGCTAGTGACCATGCACATCAACTTGTCGAAACACATGTTCAACTCCAGTTGGAATTGCTTCTTTTCTTTGCCTTGGTAAGTTTGCCAATGGGTGGGATCGCATGCATTCATGTAATAACATCCATTCTCCAAAACACCCTTGCATGCAATCGATGAAATTTCTCACCCTGTTTACTCCATGCCAGTTGCTGGGCTAGGTCTATAACTTGTATGGGCACAGTTTCATTAGTTTGTGGATGTTTCACCTTTTGTTGTTCTTGTTGCTACTATAACTATGTCTCTCGTATGTGAAGCTCTTGTTCTTCCTTTATTTTTTGCCTCAACACCTCCAAATCCTTCTCTGCTTCTCTCTCTTCCTTGACGTGATCTTCTTATCATGTTGTCAACTCATAGCCTCAATCTGCAAAGCTACTTTGATCACAAGTGGATCTACTTGAACTTAAAACTTTGCTTCACCTCTACGATGTCAAAAACTTTCCTCTTGCATTTGTCGCATGTAGGTTTGCTACCTTCTACTATTGCCAATGGTTTTACTCATTGTGATGTCGTTACCATTTCATCTTGATATCCTTGTGTATGAACAACTTGATGTCTTCATATATAGGCAAGTTCATAGACACTTAATTGACTGCATCCTTAGTTGCGCTCTCAACGGTGTCTTTGACTCTCCTCTCCTCAAAGCCATTGTACCTATCCTACTAAGAGGCGGATGAACACTTTTGATACCTAGAGACATAGCAACACTCATGGCAACCAATCTCTCAATTGAAAACCAAAACAAATTGAAGGAATTACATGCAACATACCTATGTGATTGTCTATGAAGATTACACAATTTTCCCCCGGAGGATGGGAGAAAGATTTGAGAGTATTGTAATGAGCCTTGACTTCTCCAC
>Ga0181463_1000564_pt1 | contig 10683 bp, 8 predicted proteins | sample InSIn1gowninarea_FD_119071 | JGI IMG/M metagenome (GOLD analysis project Ga0181463, IMG submission 119071) | Clean room microbial communities from NASA Spacecraft Assembly Facility at Jet Propulsion Laboratory, Pasadena, California, USA -... ... | reverse complement strand
TTGTTACCCCCAAACAAGATGTAATATTCATGCTCCATCATTTGCCCCACACTCAGCAGATTCTCATCCAATCCTGGAACTAACACTTCTTCTATATATCTCCGTCCTTAACTTGTACTAACCACAAGAGTTCTCTTGCCAACAGCTTGCACTAGATCACTCGAGCCCATCTTCACCTTGCAGGTAATTTTTCTATCAATGTCTATTAGATTTTCCTCTTGTGAAATCATGTGATTACTATATGCACTATGTACATGTCAAAATAGAACACAATATTGTCTGAAATTGTCTGCCTTTTGGTATTTGATTTCTGCTTTCATATATAGAGCCCTTTGGCATGCGGCCAAACCGGCGTTTTGCTGCTTTTGGGTTTTTTTTATTATTTTAAAAATCGACAGTTTGGTAATTTATATCATTTTGATGTGCTGATGTCAAAAATGATTTTTAAAAAATAAAAAAACATCATTTGGATACATTTCAGCACAAAAAGCACTTTCAAAAGTTACCGCAACCGCCCTCCCAAACAGGCCCATAGAGATTACACAAGTGTTGTATATGGAAACTTAATAATTTTCTGCATGATTCTAGGCCTAAATATGTAAACCATAATCTGATACATAATGCTAGATATACAAAATAGGAAATAAATCAATTGCACAAATGGGAAAAAATAAAGGATCAATAGAGAGCTGCTGGAAAGCTGCTATTCGTTGACAGCCCCCTTCAAATTGATGACGGATGGTCAATCAGCATCAATTTGCTATTTAGGAAATAATGTTGATGACGTGTGAGGGCTTTAGTGAAGATATCAACAATTTACAGGTCAGTAGAACTATGAGGAAGAGTGATAACACGAGCATTTTAGACTTCACGAATAGAATGACAGTCCACCTCAATATGCTTCGTTTTCTCATGAAAGACAGGATTGGCCATGATCTGAATAACACTCGTATTATCGGCATGAAGAGGTGTGGGATCAGCGGCAGAAAAATTAAGCTCAACAAGCAACCCTTGAAGCCAAATGATTTCAGAATAAGCAAGGGACATTGCTCGATACTCAGATTCCGTAGAGGACTTAGAGACTGTCTTGCTTCTTACTCTTCCAGGAGATCACTGTATCTCTTAAGAACATACACCAACCAGTGATGGATCAACGAGAATCTGCACAACCAGCCCCATCTGCATCGCTATACGCAGTAAGACGAAGAGGGTTATTTGTAGGAAAGAACAAGCCATGAGCCATAATTCCTCGAACATAGCGGAGGATTCGATGAACCGTAGCCAAATGAAGATGGTGAAGAGCCTGAAGAAACTGACTGACTTGTTGTACGGCAAATGAGATGTCCGGTTTGGTAATGGTAAGATAGACAAAACTACCTACCAACTTCCGGTATAAATTGGGATCGACAAGTAAGTCACCCTCTTCTTTGCGAAGCTTTATATTTAATTCCATAGGAGTATCAACCGAAGTAGCCTTTGTAGGCCTGTTGTAGCCGCCACATCACTAGCATACTTATGTTGATATAGGGAAATGCCCGAGGAGCTACAATGCACTTCAAGACTAAGAAAATAAGTGATAAATCCCATATCTTTCATATGGAATGCCTCTGATAGATGAGTCTTAAGATCACCAAGTAGAGCCGAATCAAAACCCGTGATCACAATGTCATCAACATAAACAAAAAGGACAACAATACCCATGGCTGATTTTCAAAGAAATAGAGAAGTGTCATGCTTGCTCTGGTGAAATGAGAATTGTAGTAAAGTGGTGTGGAATTTATCAAACCAGGCCCTCGGAGCCTGTTTGAGATCGTAAAGAGAATGACGAAGCTTAACACATGTGAAGTCGGAGAAGAAAATAATCCCGGAGGCGGCTTCATATAAATACATTATTTAATATCCCCATAAAGAAATGCATTTTTGACATCCACCTAATGTAGCGGCCAATGACTAGAAGTAACAAGATCCAAAATCATATGAATAATAATTATTTTAGCTACCGGAGCAAACATCTCTTCATAATTGACCCCATATTCGTGATAATTCCCAAGTGCAACAAGCTTGGCCTTGTAACGGTCTAAATTGCCATCAGATCGGACTTTGACTGAGTAAACCCACTTGTAGCCTAGAGGAATAATAGATGAAGGACATGGCTCAATGTCCTAAGTGTGATTAGCCTCTAGAGCATATATTTCTTCCTGCATAGCCTGTCGTCAACAATTATGCTTGGCAACGTGTGAGTAACATGTAGGTATATCAAAAGTAGATAGTGCAGCAATAAGAGCTGAAATAGAGTTACTAGACTTAGAAATGGGAAAACCATACCTATCCGGGGGTATAGACACTCGAGATGAGTGATGTACCATAGGTTCTGGTGGTGCATCATTTTTCTGAATTTAGAGTGCGGGAGGATCAGATATCGAGTTAGTCGCTGGAGGAGACTGTGGGCGGGAGCGTCTTGTATACACAATACTTGGTTTAAAACGAGAGCTGACTGGATGAAGATCATATACTTGTGACTTAAATGAAGGGAGGAACACATTTGAAGGAGAGGACACAAAGGACACCAGAAAGAATTGTTGATTCTAAAAAGAATAACATTCCTATAAATACATGTAGGTCGTAAAGTAGGATCATAACAAACAAAGCCTTTTTGACATAAATTATATCCCAAGAATGCACATCTAACAGATTGAGCAGATAATTTATATCGCTCATGAAAAGGTAAGTGAACAAAACAGACATAGCTGAAAATACAAAGATTATCATAATTAGGTTGTTTGGAGAACAAGTGAAAAAAGGGAGACTCCATTTGTAAGGCTTGAGAGGGTAAACGATTAATCAAGTAGGTAGCAGTTTTTAGAGCTTCAACCCAAAACATGGAAGGAACAGAGGATTCTAACAAGAGGGTACGTACCACATCAAGAAGGTGATGATTTTTTTGTTCAGCTACTCCATTTTGTTGAGGAGTAGCAGGATATGAACGTTGATGAATAATATCATTAGATGCCAAGAAAGCCTGAAACTTAATAGACAAGTATTCATCACCAAAATCTGTGTGTAGTGTTTTAATAGTTATAGAAAATTGAGTAGCAACATATGCTAAAAACTTAGTGAAAATACGAGAAACTTCAGATTTAGAGTGGAGACAATATACCCAAGTAAATCTGCTATAATCATGAATGAATGTCACATAGTATTTGAATTTTTCATAAGACTCGCCCGGGGAAGGTCCCCAAACATTACTATGGATAAGATCAAAGCAGTGAGAAGCGCGATTAGCATATAAAGAAAATGGAAGAATTTTGCTTTTACCAATTTTGCAAGAATCACACTCAAGAGATAAAGAAGGATATGCTTTATTACCAATAAAATCAAAGTGCAATACATGAGATAAAATTTGAGTATTGGGATGACTTAAACGACAATGCCACACCATACTAAGAGCAAGAATTTTATTAGAAGCAAAAGACTTAATGGAAGAAGTTGTTGGAACAAGTAAAAATAGTGGAAACAAGCACCCCATTTTAGGTCCCCTCGCGATTGGCTTCCTCGTTACTTGGTCTTGCACAACACAACCAGCACTAGAAAAATGAACATTATAATTATCATCAACAAATTGTCCAACAGAGATAAGATTTGAGGAAAGTTTAGGAGCAAGAAACACATTAGTAAATGTAAAAGAGGCATCACCAATAGTAGTAATGGGCAAGAAACTACCATTGGCCGTCTGAATAGCCGATTGACCATCATAGAGTAGAACATGACTCAAGACAGTAGTAGTATTTGTCATATGATTTTCTACGCCTAATTCTATGTACTAGAGTTTAGTATAATTTTTACCTTACAACCCTATGGAAGATAATGCTGAAATTAACATTGTTGCATCATTTTTGGTGTACAATAATTTCCTGTTGGAGGTGTAAGAGTGGAGATAAGACCTGAAGAAGAAGCATGTGTAACATAATTTTTTGTTGGAGGTATATTAAGAGAGGCTTAAAATGCTTTAGCCTGACGATTCTGAGGATGGATATGACATTCTTTAATAATGTGACCCTTTTTCTTACAATAAGAGCAGAATTTCTTAGGACAATTGGCAGCAATATGCCCATATCCCTTACAGCAGAAACATTGCAAGTTTTTAGATGGCATAGATGGTCCTTGTCCGTGAGCAGCATACGCCATTGTTGCTGGCCCAAAACTACCATGAGAATGCTCCTAAATAGCTTTAAGTACTAAGTCATTGTTCTTCGCAAAGCAACTTACTGAAATAGATGTCAAGAGAAGGAATAGGAGATCTATTCAATAAAGAAGACCGGTCTGATTCAAACTCTAGTCGCAATTTCATAAGAAACTATTCTCGTCGGCTATTTTCATGAAGACTCTGAATAGTTGGAAGAGTGGCAATAGGGACATTTGTTGTAACCAAATCATTATATTCATGCCAAAGAGTAAAAAATACAAGGTAGTAGTCCTAAATAAAAGATTTCCATGTTAAAACATGTCAATTGCATGTTCTAACTGAAATCGACGAGCACCATCAACTTGATGGTACACTTTCTTCAAGTGATTCCACATGGTTCGAGCAATACGATGTGCTCACAAATTTGGAACAATGTGTGGTTCCATCGAACTAAGAAACCAAGACATAATCCGGGCATCAAGCACAGCCCATGAGGGGGAGTCCTTAGGCTCTTTTATTTTATCATCTTTTGGGGCAACATCTATACCATCAATATGGTCCCAAAGATCTTTTTCTAGGAAGAAAAGTTCAAACTAAAATGCCCAGGTAGAGTAATTTGTCCCTGAAAATTTAACACATACAGGTGCGGAATCCATCACAAATAAATTTATCCCAAGACAAATAAAACACATAAAAAAAATCTAAGAAAATCAAGGCAAAGAAGTGAAGAACCTGGTGAGGTTCTTTGCTGCCAAAAGTAGAGGATTTTCCAAGAGTAGAAATCAGCAGAGGTAGGGTCAAAAAATAGTCCAAAACTGAGAGCAAAAGAGGGTCTAGAAATAGTCCAAAGACTTCTAGGAACGGAGGATTTCCAAGAGACCAGAAATCGGCAGAAACAGGGTCCAGAGCACTTCAAAACCGAGAGCAACAAAGGAGCTGATAGCATAACAACAACCCAAACCGAGAAGTGCAGTGGTAGCTTAAAACCAAGAGGTGCAAAGGGTGTTGACAACACAACAATACCTAAACCGATAGGTGATTAACAAAAAATTACTTGTAAACTGAAAGGAGCTTTGATACCATGTCAAAATAGAACACAATATTGTCTGAAATTGTATGCCCTTTGGCCTTTGATTTCTGCTTTCACATATAGAGATTATACAAGTGTTGTATATGGAAACTTAATAAGTTTATGCATGATTCTAGGCCTAAATATGTAGACTATAATTTGATACATAATGCTAGATATACAAAATAGGAATTAATTCATTTGTAAAAATAGGAAAGAAATAAAGGAGCAATAAATAGTTGTTGGACAGCTGTTATGCATTGAAACTACAAACCATACATCTTCCTCTTTTACACTTGCTGCATGACAAGCATCAAACATTGTTCCTGTTGAGACATCTTTCTTTTGTGCATAGTTTGCTAATTGCTTGTAATTATTACAATCCTTTGCATTATGCCCAAAATGATTACATTTACTGCACTTTGCCTTTCCTTTATACCTGTAGAGACCAAAGTGAAATTTTTGGCATACACAACACTTTGGCTTCACAGCACTTTGATTATTGCTCCCTTGTTTGTTCTGTGAGTTGAAGGAATTGAAAGAATTTTTGGAATTTGCTCCAGTCCTATGATTCCAGTTTGAACCATGACTGTTATGAAAGTTTCCACTTCATGACCGGTTTGTAGATCTTTTTTCTTGTTCCAGCCAGCCTTGCTTTGATTTTGTATGTCAGCCCTTGTTTCCACCATAAAATTGATTACTTCCCAATTTTAAGCCACTGAATGCTCTTCCAAGCTGTACATCTCATGCATTGCACATGTTTGTAACAAACTTACAACTAGCTAGAGAAGTTAATTGAGTCTTCTCTTCTTACAATTGAGTTACTTAAACTGAAAAATACATTACAACAGAAACTGCAATTGTCAACTCTGCTCCTTTCTTCTTCTTTTAATTTGTTGTCATGCATGTAAGTAGCTTAATTATCAAAATCTTTCACCACCCTTAGAACCGGTGGAAGCTTTTTGGTCAAAACAAATGGCAGTGCAGTGGGTTCTACTTTTATAGTTTCAGAGACAGGTACGCGAGCTACTTGGTAAAAATTGTAAAATTTATACATTATCTAGTTCTTTGCAAAGTTGACAAGAGAGTTATTGTCATGACATGAGCTTGTTTAGTAGTTTGCTTGAAAATCAAAAGCGTTAGTTATCTTATATAGTAATTACGTTTCTTCCAACGCCCTTTTATATTTCCTGTTTCAACCAGATAACCAACAACAAGAACTAGAATGCACTGGTGAAAGAATTGATTTTTTGGTGAGGCTTGGATTGTTGAAGATTGTGAGTGGGGTTTATGGTCTGACAAAAGAAACTTTGCCTAATACTTTTATTCTAAACCTGTCATGGTTGAGGGTCGTGCAGGCTGAATTTCAAAAAGTGTTAGTAACTTCTACTAGGTAAGTGATCCACAGACCTTCCTTTGAAATGCCACTAAATTTTCTAACAACACAAAACTTTTTGGAGACCCGATTGCTTGACTAGAAAGGTGCTCTCTCATTATTTTCTATTTCCATTATTTTAGGGCTGCATTTTGTGTAGAGCTTTTCATCTTTATTTTATGTAAGCTGGTTACTAATCAAGGCAACCCAATTGACCACAAGTAGAGAGCACACAAACTAATGGTAACCTCATCTGGCTTGACATCACTATATATTAACATGGAGTCAAAAAGCTTCACGGCCTCATCAAGCCATTTATGCATAGAATACACATCAATCATAGAAGTCCAAGACACAACATCTCTTTCAGAAATCTCATCAAACACTTGACGTGCTGAACCTAAACAACCTCGCATGCCATAAAAATGAACCAAACCATTTTGAACTAGCAAAGTATAAACAAAACCCATCTTCCAAACAACACAATGAACTGATTTTCCTTCTAAGACTCCCAAGAATTGTTCTCAGGCCTTGAACACAAAAACAAAACTCCTACAATCCATTTCAACACCTTTTTGAACCATCTGGCAGAAAAACAAAAGGCCAATTTAGCCCGTTTTGGCCCGAGAGTAGCCTCTAATTATGGTATTCCAAATATAAGTATTAAGGTTCTGTAACTAGGGAAATAGACTATGCACATGGATTGCTATTATAAAATTACAATTTTACTCAAGTGTTGAAATTTTTTAACCCTCAAGACTAGGAGAATTTTAGAATTTTCCAAGGAACATAGTTGGTATTTCCAAATTTGTTACACATTAAAACTACATTCATAGCCCCTAAAAAAGTCAAAATTTTAGTTCCAAGTCCGGGGGTGTTACTGTTTTTTTCAAAAATTTTGCACAACAAAACTATAAAATAGCCCTCGAAAAAGACAAAATAGAATATTGTAGTCAGGGGTGGTGTTGTATTTTCCGCATCGTTTTTTTCGTGATTATAACTGGGTTCAGGGGTGTATAGGTAATTGACCAATATTTTAAAAAAAAAATTAAACATTTCAGGCACATCGTTCGGATGCGCCCCTAATGTTTTACCTGCATGCCCCTTTTAGGCAGCGTATGCGGTGTCGTTAGGCGGTTGAAACTTCACTCCCGCCCTGTAACCTGATGCACCGCCCTATCCTCTGTCTACCAATGTAGCGCGTGTTGGTTTCCAGTGTTTGGGGAATCGCCGACGAACAATTTTTGATTTTTTCTCTGTTTTCTCTCTCATGCCGCCGCAAATTAAGTCTAAGTCCTTTATGTGTTTAATATGTTTAATTTAGTCACTGGGGTTTTGATTTAATTTTTTTTCATAATTTCTTTAATTGAAAGTTTGATTGTTTCGATCGTGTCCTTCAATTAAAAATGATTATATATGTTGGTTTTCATTTCAGTCCTTATTCTTTTGATTTTTTATTTCTTTTTGGTTCCTTTAATTTTTTTAGCACTGAGGTTTTGATTTATTTTAATTTTGTCATCCAATTGAAATTGGTTATATATGTTACTTTTCATTTCAGTTCTCATTCTTTTAATTTCTTAACAAAATTGCACAGCAATTACCTTTAAAAATGTCATCATTTGTTTTGGTCCAAATGTTTTTATTTGTTTCGGTCCAAATGTTTTTATTTGTTTCAATTTTATTCTTAAATTGGTTATATATGCTACTCTTCATTTTAGTCCTTATTCTTTTAATTTTTTAAGAAAATTACACTACAATTTTAAAAATACCTTTATATGTTTCGGTCCCAAGATTTTTATTTGTTTTAATTTTATCATTCAATTGGTATTAATTATATATATTGTTTTTATTTGTTTTAATTGTTTCCTCAAATTAAAATTAGTTATATATGCTACTTTTCATTTGGATCCTTATTCTTTTAATTTTTGTAACAAAGTTACACTGCAATTTTCTTTAAAAAATAATTTTATTTGTTTCGGTCCCTAGATTTTTATTTGTTTTAATTTTATCCTTTGATTGAAATTTATTATATATTTTATTTTTCATTTTGGTCCTTATTCTTTTTATTTTTCATTTGATATTAATTCCTGTGGGTTTTTTTTGTCATTCTTTGACAATATTTATATTTTATCCGTATTTATGCATCTATGATTTTAGTTTTTGTTTTTGATTTGAATTTTTTTATTGGGATTTTATTTTTAATCGGTTCAATCCTGAAATTTTAATTTATGTTGGTGATCATTTTAAATTAATATTGCTCTCTTTTTCCCTTGATCATTTTTTTTGTTTTCTATTATTTTTATTTGTTCTTTGTATCAGATGATTTTTATGATTTTATTATTTGCACAATAATAATGATAATTTTGGTGATTATTTTTTTTGTAATAATGCCTTTTTTTATTTTTCAAGGCAATTTAATGATTTTAATTGTTTGAGAAGTAATGTTGATAATAATTTTAAATGCTATAGCAATTATAATGACAGTAATGTAGGGATGAATTTTTAATTTATGTTTTTATCTTTTTATGGATAAAAAATTAACTAGTTATTTTTTTTATTTGATTATTGGAGGTATTTTCACAATTTATATTTTTTTCATATTTAAATTGGATTATTAAGTGAATTAATCTTAATACACTGAATTCAATAATTCATATATCCAATTCTTTTTTTTTTAATGATGATAATAATTTTATACTAGTTATTTCGTTAAAACCTACTAAAAAAATAAATTTATATTGATTTAAAATTCATATATTTTATATAAAACTTAAACTTAACATAAATTTTGCACAAATTTATTATTTTGACTAAATTTATATTATAATAAAAAAATCTTACATAATTATTTTTTTACGTTGAAAAAAATATGGTATTGTCCATGAAAATACACGGGGCATTGGCTAATATATGTATATAGTTAAAGGGTTCAACTTTTTAAACCCAGCCATCCATTAGCTTGTGAGTGCTATACTTCATCCGGTGGCTTTGTATATGTTGTCGATCCATGGCAACATGTTCCCCGCTACGAGTTATTTTATGATGGATGAAGCTTTAAGCAAAACTCCACTCCCCTGTATTCAACATAATTTTTCCCTTTTGATCAACTGCAAAAGGGTGATTTTACAGGTACAATCAAACATAAGGAAGAACACGCGCACACAGATAGCATAAATTTAAACAGCCATATATATAATTACATGATGGCCATGCATCCCCATGATGATTGTTCTCTTCGCTTCATGCATGCAGATAATATATAATGAACTAGTTGGCTCTAGGCAAACCACCCCAAACCTCATGACCAAACAAGATGATTGTTCTCTTCGCTTCAATCCTGAACTGTGACCCCAGGCAATGGTCCTCCTCAGCAAGAAGAACAACCCTGTCACCAACTTTCAGTTCATAGTCGGTGACATATTTACGCCAACCTTTCGAAAGCTCTGGCTTGGCGTAATCTCCAGCTCTCTTCCTGCAACGAATTACCCGAATCTCCCCGCTGCTGTCTTTGACTCTCAAGTCAACAAAAAACTCTCCTGCGAAATCTATATACTGCAAGGAACGAGATGGGACTGAGAATCGATGTTGGATATCAGTTTTTCTTAGCTCTTTGTTAAACACCTCCATTTTGATATATTTTCTTCTGAAGGAGAGAGAGGGAGAGAGGATGCTTATCTGTATAATGTTCTTCAAGCATTCAGCTTTGATTGATAATTGCAGACATCAACGATTGAATTTATAGAAGAGCTTTTAGTGCACTGATTAAGACCATTACCGGTTCCGATTTCGTGTAGAATTTATTAATAATCATCAAGCTGTATGCGGTGAGAGTTGACCACCTCCATTTTGATATATATATATATATATAATTAGAAAGACCGGAGTGCTCAAGACTAAGGAGTCAGTGCAAGTTAAAAATCTTGCTCGGTAGCATCCTGCGTGTCCACGGCTATGTAGATCTTTCTTGAGGTTCGTTCTCTTATGCACGGCTATGTATCCTACGTGTGCAACTGCTCTCTTTATTATTTTATTATATAGATATATATAAAAACCCGG
>Ga0181463_1000559_pt1 | contig 10712 bp, 11 predicted proteins | sample InSIn1gowninarea_FD_119071 | JGI IMG/M metagenome (GOLD analysis project Ga0181463, IMG submission 119071) | Clean room microbial communities from NASA Spacecraft Assembly Facility at Jet Propulsion Laboratory, Pasadena, California, USA -... ... | reverse complement strand
ACATACTTAGAATAGTCCAGTCAAAATAGAACAAGGAAAAGTAGAGACACCCACTTACTGTCAGATATCAGATAGATAAAGTTGGGATTTACGAGTTTTTTCAATTCTTCTTTTACTACCTCCTTCAGTGCAAGGTTCATGCGGCACTATAGCTGTCTAATTGGTTTGTATACATCTTTCAAATAAATGTGGTGAGTGCATAGGTTGGGTTGAATCCCTTTCATATCCGTGTACTCCCATGAAAATGCCTTTTTGTAATTTTGTAACAGCTGTAACAATAATTTATTTTTCTCAGTAGTCAGGTTGGGATTAATATTCAAATAATTTCCTTGTTCTATTTTGACTGGACTATTCTAAGTATGTGCAGTGGTTCTCATTTTTTCAAAGTTTATATATTCTACCTACTCTTCCTCCCTTGAATTTTCAATAGAAGCGACAGAAAGTGAGTTACTAATAAAGCCATTAATGATATCATCTTCTGCCTCATCCTTGAAATATTGGGCTTTCCTTGGAGTGAGGAGTGGTAGGGAAAGATCTTATTCGAGTTCAAATTCATCTCACTAGGGATTTTTCAAATTTTTCATTGCCATTGTTCTCCTTACTTATGAAAGATGCGGAATTTTTGTGGACAGGAAAGTGCGAGAAAGCCTTTTTGAAGCTGAAATGTTGTGTATCAGCAACTCCAGTTTTACGTGGACCTAATTGGGAACCGTCGTTTCACATAGATATAGATGCATTTGATATTGTTGTAGATGATGTTTTTGGCCATTTGGAGGATAGGAAACCTTACACTATTTAGTACATAAGCAAGAATTTGACCCCAACTGAGCTCAACTACATAGTGATCGAGAAGGAATTCTTAGCAGTAGTGCATTCCATCAACAAGTTTCAACATTATATTACCGGGTATCAAGTATTCGTACACACTAACCACTCTACCATTCATTTTTTAATGAATAATCCAATTACCAATGGTATAATTACATGTTGGTTGTTGCTGTTACAGGAATTTGATATCATAATTGTAGATAAAAATGGAAAAGATAATGTAGTAGTTGATTTTATTTCTAGGTTAAATATTGATGACAATTGCATTACTACTGAGGATTCTTTCCTTGATGAGTATCTCTTTGCTATTTATACTTACTCACCATGGTATGAGGATATAGCCAATTATCTTACTGTAGGGAAGTTTCCACAATACCTGTCCTCCAAGGAAAAGATAAAAATTATACAGTAGAGTACTATTTATACCTAGATAGTTGGGAATATCTATCACACTAGACCACATTTTCAGAACATACGTTGTATTAGGGAAGATGAGATATTTTACATACTTAAGGCTTGTCATTAGGAACCTTATGGATGGCACTTCATAGACAAGTGGACAGGATACAAAGTCCTTTAGATAGGATATTAATGGCCAACAATATTTCAGGATTCCAAGAAATTCGTGAAAGGGTGTGATAGTTGCCAAAGGATGGGCCAACTGCTGCAATCATATGAGATGCCATTACAACCTCAAATAGTCTTAGAACCATTTGAGAAATGGGCCTTGGATTTTATGGGACCAATTAATTCTTCATCTAGACAGAGGTCCTACATCCTGGTATGCACCAACTATGTCATAAAATGGGATGAGGCAAAACCACTAACTAGAGCCATGGAGCAAGTTGTTTTAGACTTCCTGTTTGAAGACATATTCATCCTTATTGAGATAACTAGGGAGATAGTGATAGATGGAGGGCCTCAATTTCAATATCATATGATCCAAAAGTTGGTTGAAAAATATAAAATCCATCATAGAATCATGACACCTTATCACCCACAAGCACATGGCCAAATGGAAAGCACCAACAAAGCCATTGAGGGGATTCTTATAACACTGTGGCTAGTCATCGAAGGGATTTGGCTGATAAAATTTCAGAAGTGTTGTGGGCATATAGAACCACATGGAGGAATACTATGAGATTCTTACCATACGAACTTGTGTATGGTAAAAATCCCTTATTTCCTATTGAGTTTGAAATCAATACATTGAGAACAACATTGCAGGTAAATATGGATCTGTCTACAACACAAAAGAAAAGGTTGAACCATATCAATGAATTGGATGAGAAACAAATGACTTCCCTCCAACAAACAAAGATTATCTAGTTGTAGAGAGATAAGTGGCATGACATCTCTCTACAAGTAGACGTAGTCTTTGACAATGGGACTGTGAATTTGGTTACCATTGATAGTACGAGGATACCATTGCTTGCAAATGGGCACCATCTTCGGTTATATCATAAACCTACTTCAATGGATTCACTTGTTAACATTGTCATGAACTCATATCTTCAGATTAGAGGAGTAGGGGAAAACCTCCCATGCTGGCAAAATTCTAATTTTTCAATAAGTGTAACAACTGAAAAAAAACCTCTGTGGTGGTTGTTACACCTGCTAAAAAAAACAAAATAATATGGTTTTGAAAACCTCCTTGGGCATAGACAGACAATTTCAGTAATAGATGAAAACCACTTTGTGGCGCTTGTTACACTCTTTGAAACAAAATTTGTTATTTCAGGGATATTTTACAATAATATTGTTACATTACTATTTTTAGTTCTTTATTTCTATCTTTTGTGGAAACCAATAATACATGATATTCATCTTGGCTATTACAACTGTAACAACCAGCGACTTGTAGAAATGACCCAAGTAAATTATCTATTGTGATACACAACACGCATCACCATGACTCAGAGCAATTGCCTTGACTGCTGAAATTAATTTCGCACACCTTGTCAACAATGTCTTCTCTCCACATCACACCAGGTACATCATGAAATGGTAATATTGCTATCCTCTTTTATTTAGTAATTATTGAAATTTAATGTGATATCCTTTTGACGGTTAAGGACAATTGTCACACTTAAGCTGGGGGGAGGACGAATTACATCATGACATGAACTGTGGATGACCTGTGAGCATTTAAAATGAAACCAAAGTATGATTATCTCGTAATCATTCTCATTTAATAATTGGTCATGTTGAAAAAGGGATAGTAAATCAGACCAGACCTTCCATAACTTAGCATTAATAAGGAGATGATATTGCGCAGTATGAACCTTGATTTGAAATACATGCCTTTAACCTCACTTCATCACCCTACCATTACCCATTGTTGAAGCGTTACATCCTCATTCAGAACTCTCAAACACAAGTGGAGGAGAACAATTTGTAAAGATAGAACAACCGAGCATTGCGTCGATCACTTCAGAATTTCTCAAAGAGGAGAAGGGACGAGAACAATGTTGAAACGATGTTGAAATGGGTGGGGTGGAAATTCAACAGGAACCAAGATCAATATAGCCATTGGAAAACTGACCCGAAGCATGCCAAATTTTCAAAGACGCGGGTTGGTTTGAATTTTTACAATGGTTGGAGGGTTTAGATGGAGAAATTACTTTGGAATTCGCTAAGAATTTGAAGAGGAACCAAGCTGAGGTCAGGGGATCGCAGATGGAAGTTACAGAGGAGGTAATTTCTCATGTGACGACATGGCCAATAGAGGGAAAAATGTGGTTTAATAGGAAAATGAATGACCCCTCTTTGAAGGAGGATTTTCTCCAAGGGGAAGAACGTTTGGCGAAGAAAGGAAGAGGAATTGACAGGTTGTTGCTTCCCCAGTCATGGGTAGATGTCACCCTTTACCACATTAAGTATGTCACATCTGAGGGAAGGGAAAAAATTGTATTTAATTACCACTTCTCGTTGTTAAATCACCTCTGACATAAACAGATGATAAACCGCCCATATTTTATGTTGGATAATATCAGGTATATGACTACAGACGTGAAGACAACTGCAAACCTAGAGAACTGCATCACAAACCACGACCTCATCAAGCTAATTGTGTTAGATTCCTTAAGTAACTAGGGAAAGAGATGGGATGAATTCATGGGAAAGAAGGCTAGGACTACCTGTAGGAAGCAAGTTGGGACTTCTGAGGAAGCTCCAGTGGAAACCAAGGAGCAGCCCCAACCCTTGAAAGTAAGGGCTATAAAGAGACTAGTTGACAAGCCAATAGGTGATAAGTGACCGAAAAGAGAGTAAGGGTTAGTGGGCACCCAGAGTCCCCATCCATGTTTGAGAAGAACAAGTAGGCAGCGAGGCAAGAAGATGAAGAGCAAGCTCGGCTAGAGGAACCTCCCTCACCAGTTAAGAATGAGACCCAATCCTTGTTGCTTAAAATTGAAATTTTAGAAAGAGAAAATGAAAAGTTAAGAAAGTAGTTAGTAGAGGATAAGGTAGGAGCAAGGGCCTCGGGGTTAGATACTTTGTTTGAGGCTATAGATAGGGACATGGAGGGTTATGGAGGAAAATGTTTCGGGTTTTGTGTGTACGACTTCCACTAAGGAGCTAGTGGTAGAGGGGTATAGTGGTTGTGCAGTGGACACCTTTTCGAGGGAGACACAAACTAAGTCTTGGGAAAATGACACAAAAAAAACCCTTTGAAGACACTATTGTTACATAAGAACCGGCAACTAAAATGGAGTATACCATAGAGAGTAATTTGGTAGCTAATACAGAGGAACCCTTGGATGACACTGCTATTACACAAGAACCAGCAGTGGAAGCAAAAGTTATCCAAGGGGAAAACAAAGAAGTTGATATACATGAACATGTGGTTAACACTGTTGTTACACAAGAACCAACGATGGAAAAAAAAGCTAACCAAGGGGAAAATGATACACAAGGAATTGTGGATGAAATTGTCGTTACACATGAACCAAGAGTGGAAGAGGAAGCTAACCAAGGAGAAAAAGAAGTTGTTACACAAGAACCCATTGATTATGTTGTTGTTACACAATAACCAATAGCCAAAATGGAGTAGTTTCGCCCTCGAGAGGTTGTTACACCTTCAATTGTTAGTGCATGTGAGATAACACTGGGTCTTGATGAAGGATGGTATTCTAAAAGAATTTTGTTGATACCAGAATTACAAAATAGAAGCAGCGGGCACTCTCTCTGCAAGAGGGAATGATCTCACTCAAGGCACATTAGAAAATGATGAATTCACTCTGGGAGAAGTGGTTAAAGGAAGAATGGGTGAGAGAATGGGAGGAGCATAGGAATAAATAAGTTATGAAGAAGAAAGATGAACAACTGCAGTTGTTACACCGGTAGGTTTTGGACCTAAAAACGATAAGACAAAGCTTTGAGAGCTTTCCTTGACCCTGTTAGGCTATAGGAGGCCTTCCACATCATATCCAGTGTTCCTATGGAAATAAAATTATCTGTTTCAATTAAAAGAAGTTTTTGAAAACATACCTTATTTGGGTTCTTCTGCCCGCACTTTTCTTGAAGTTTTTCATGCTTATGATTTTGATGAACAAATCTTACTTTATGAGCTGTTTTGCATAATATGATGTGTGAATATTTCAGTATAAAGATGGTGGCAAGTGTTTTGTCTTATATGGGGGATTTTCAGTTGCGAGCCTTCATTTCTTTTATGAGGAATCACATCGAATGGCATTTGGCCATGAAGTCGGATGAGACTAATGAAGAAAGAGCAGCGTTTGGATTAGGGAAGAATCAGGAATCGTTACTGAGTTGAGACGTGAGTTCAAGTTTTTCTTGAGTACTCTGAAATTCAATGAATATTCAACCACTTATAGAAAAAGGATTTTGGGGTTTTGCCTTAATATTTATGCACAAATGAAAAGTCAAGCACTAATAGGGTGCCTTAAGCACACTGAAGCTTGTAGTGTTGGATTACAAGAATGCAATCCTTTCAAGTTCTAGAATTTTGTGGTTGATGTTAGACGAGTACTAGAATATGTCTGAGTGGTGAAAACACTGGAAGTCTTCTAGATTAGGCTTAGGTTCAAATATCCTCTTATTTGGTTATCGGTGGAGGAATACCAATCGTATTACCATTTGTGTGATTATGAAGAAGAGTCTTGGCCACGACAGTTGATGGCTACTCAGGGATACAGATGGTGAAGACACTATTTGTGCTTATAATTTCACCGAATTTCTTTAGAGGTATAACAGGAGAAACTGAGGTTTTACATGAGGACATGAAATTGCTTTGTTTGGGGTGAGATGTTGGGTGTAGTTGTTGTACCTATTTCCTATGCTTTCTTTCCCCAGTTTTGACCCTTTTCCCTCTAGACCAATAGAACTTTACATGTTAACTTCCTTTCTCCTTATTGTGAACAACATATTTTTCCATCATGTTATTTTTCCATTTTTGCTAGATATAATGATGTAATATTCCTTTTTATGGCTAACTCGGATAAGCATTAGATAAGTGTTTTGGATCCTCTCCTATTTTTCAAGTGTTTCTCACAATAATGAGATTATGGAATGAACAGCCACATTGATTAGTCTAAGAGAAGGATGAAACAGATTGTTGTTACACTCCATGTGTTGTTACAGATCTTATTGTTGCACCATGATGCTGTCACAGGCATTGTTGTTACACCGCATTGTTGTTACAAATTACTTATATTATACCTTAGGTGTCATTACAAGTTTGTTATTGTCAAATGATTGTTGTTACATCTCAAACCATTACTTGACCGTAGGATGCTATTACACCATAACTGGCAAAGTCGTGAGTACTATTTCATGCCACAACTATTGGAAGTTATGAATTATTTATCTAGAATGTGACAGATCCAAGCAGTTATGATTTTAACTGATGTATCTGAATAGCATTTTTATTTAGGAACTCGTTATAACAATTTCCATTTTATGATTAGCATGAGAATCTATGACTAATCAATTCATGATTTTGGGTATGTAATGACTATAGGAGAAACTTAATCCCTCATGCACAGGGGATGACATAGAGAGTATTGTTATTTTTGTCTTGTAATTTTTAATTGTTTTTAATATCAAAGACTCTGCAGTGATGCTGTTGTTGTTTCGAAGTTGACTCCATAACTAATCTCGTGTACATTCCTGCACCCCTTATAGGGAGCAAGGGCCCTCCTCTTTAGTAGGGAATGTAGCGGTAGAGTAGTTGTATATTATTGTTTCTCTCTCTTGTTATTTATACAGTTTTCTGCTGTCGTTGTATAATTTGTGGAATATATCTACTTTAGTTCTAGAATTATGTCACATTGTTACACCGATTTGATTAACGATATGGTAGTTGACCAGTTGGTGTAGTTATCAGTACAGTGTGTGGCACATGTTTGCTCTGGTCATTGTGAAGTCAAATTTCATTTCTATAGAGTGTTTTATTTTCTTCATAAATGATTTAGTTTCTACAATTGATTCAACAACATTCTTTACTGTTTTCTATTTTAACTAGTGGTTGTTGTGTATCAGCACAGATGGTGCAAACTCCATTGAAATAATAGACCTACCCTAGGTTGACAATTAAATGGTTGCATTCTTGTTCAATTAGGATTGATTAAAATAACACTACAGTAGTCTATTCACCTCTTACTATTTGTTATGTGGAAAAATCCCTCTTGCAGACAAGAGTGATCTATCTAGACTTCAAAGAACCCTAGTAAGAAAAAAATAGGAACTGCTACCATTCTCTAGACTCTGATTGCCTAAAAGCAAGTAGAATGATAGAGGCCTCTTACTGATTTAATGAAATGATTGATAAAGTCCCTCAAATATTTCAACCATTTGCTCCTCGATGCTCTAGATGTCTTCTCACCACTTTTGACAGCTTCTCCATACTATCTTGGAACATATCTGCTAAGACAGAGACAAACAAGAGATCAAAGCATACAATATATAACCAAAGCTAAAAAGGAATAATTAATCAATTATATATCATAAAGTGATCAATATGCAACCAAAATCCATTTAGGTGATCAAGGAATCCTATAAATTAAATCAATGAAGATGTAATTGAGAAAGAACAATTTCTTTTATATTCATAAAAGTTGAGAAAATCCTCACAACCATATAGTCTTGATGTTGCAAGTCCCTCCTACAATCTCCAACCCTCTCCCTTGTAAGAAAAGTCTCCGTACCTAATCTCAACAGCATAAACCTACTTCCAACAGTCCGCTTTGAATCCTCAGACTTGTAATAGATTTATAGGCCAAGAATGGGAATTTTTGGATCCATTCTCAAAGGGATAAGATCCACTATTAGTGGGATAGAGGTTCCACAAAGGAAGGGGAGTTAGTCCATGTTGCAAGGGATCAACATTGAATAGGAACCCATTCAAAGCGTGTTGGGTCGGATAGGTTATACTGACAATACTTCTAGACTTTACTTTTCATTTTTATGTACTTCAAGTCAAGTATGCAGGTCATAGTGGAAGAAAATTCCTACTTATGCGCATCTATTAATGGTATTCTCTACATATGCACATAAATTAGCCAGGAAACTACGAATATATCCAAAATAAAGTTTTTTTACCATAGGATCCATAAATTCCACTTTCTTTGGAATGATTTAATTTCAAAATTTGCAGGGGAATGCTTCAGGACACATTTGTGGATAACAAGAGATGAAAACCCATGGTCATTTTCCTAATGTGATGAAATGACATGTAACAAATTACCCCCTAAAGCATAAATTCAGAAGAAATATTTTGATGATTGAAGTGTTTTATCATGCAAAGGTTTGGGTTAGAGATTGCATTCAGAGACCTCAAACAATCAAACAAACATTACAATGAAAAATATAATATCATCATTGAGGTAGCCATTCCCATAATCATAACATATATGTCTTGAAGCATAGTACAGAAATACATTTGAATGATCCATGTCAATAGACGACATAGTATGGAAACAACCATCAAGGGATATATATTTACAATCATGAATATTTAATAACTCCACACAACCTGGATGGATGAAACTAGATCCAGGTTCTTGATCTCCATCTCTCGATCTATAGTATGAATCTAGCCATACGAGTGAATGTCTCTAAGTCAAACATGGTAGAAACAACTTGATTACTGGTGATTGATGTGAACCATTAAAAAGTGTGACAGAAACCACCATTAATGGAAATGGCTCTCAAGGTACTTCCAGTACAATCTATGAAGTGTGAATAGATGATTTGATGTCGAACACTGATAGAATAATTTGATCAAAGGTCAATGATGAGAACTTATCACCGAAGGTGAGAAACTTGTCATTAAGGCATGCAAGATTCAAGGTACTCAAGGTTTCTAGATCAACTTACTATATAATGAGTTGAAGTTGATAGGAAGTAACCTGTCACAGGAGGGTCTACAATACGAAACTCATGTCAAGTTTTGAAGAACAACAATTTGGAGTAATCCAAGATTGACTTAGGGATGGTTGACACAACTAAATGCTAAGAATGACAAAGTAATTTGACTGAGGTTGAAATTCTCTTGAACATATCAAAGACATGACAAAATGACTTGGCAACATTTTACTCAAAAATAAAATCCAAACTGACTAAAGAATTTCAATGATGTATGGTTAATTGAGTAGCAAAAGGATTTCCCAACCCATACACAAAAGTGATGGAGTGTCATGCTCAAGAGAAACATACTTCCTTTTATGAATACAAAACAAATATTCTTTCTCACTTTTCCCCCACCATTACTGGAAAGTACCCCTCTATTTTTTACAAGCTTGAGGAGGATAGCATATTCTTGTCCTGTAAGCTCATCCTTTAGATGAGTCCTCCAAAGTATTTCCTAACAAACCCTAAGAAGGAGTGGTTTGGTCTCATCATGCTTAACAATACCTATACTATTTAATTTTTATGAGTCCAGTAAAGGGGTAAATCAATGTCATTTTCATGTTTAAAGAGTTTGAAATTAGATGAAAAGGAAACTCGTTTAATTCTTTTTTCATAAAATTTTAACGAGCTCGAAGAAAGTAAAGCTTGAAGTTGTTTAGTTTAGGGAGTCAATAGAAAGACATAAACAAAGTCCACAATGTTCTTTTTCGTAAATTTAGTCCCTCAAGGCTGAAAAAGGATAAAATAATGGAGGAGAGAACTATATTGACCATGATTAGTCAACACATACCTTGTTTGTAAATAGTCTAGTTCAGTCCGTAAAAGGGGTAAACTTTTACTTAGTATATGATTGTTCATTTACTTTTACGAGTTCGAAAAATCAAGTACTCGACGATATTTTGCTTTTTTCGGAGTCTAGAAAGGGCATTTTTTTCACTCCTCCAGATCTCCAAGGCCGAAGAAGAGTCCAGCTGAGGTAACCATAGACCAATCTTTTGACCTGGTAGCTAGCCATACCAGGCCAGAGAGAGCTCTCTCCAAAGAATCATAGCCAAGAGGGCTGGATGGATTACAGTTTTAGGCTAGGTATAAAGTGCAAAGGTTGTTTTGATTTGATTTGATTGGCTTATTGTTGGAGAAGGGTATTAGGTCAAAGAGGCCAAGGCAGGGAAAATTAGATATGATTGTAGACATTCAAAGGGGCAAGGTAGGAAGGAGGTTTAACACTTAAAAGGTGATGTAGTGAGATGGTTTAAGACTGATGAGGAGTTAGGAAGAGCATAGGAGATGTATTCTTCCTAAACTGAAGAAAAATGGACAAATTATGATAACTTTTCCAAAACAATACATGAGCAAACATGTATTTTGCCTATCAACCTGAAATTACCATATAATAGACATGAAATGGAAAAATAACATGATGGAAAAATATGTTGTTCACAATAAGGAGAAAGGAAGTTAACATGTAAAGTTCTATTGGTCTAGAGGGAAAAGGGTCAAAACTGGGGAAA
>Ga0181463_1000557_pt1 | contig 10714 bp, 4 predicted proteins | sample InSIn1gowninarea_FD_119071 | JGI IMG/M metagenome (GOLD analysis project Ga0181463, IMG submission 119071) | Clean room microbial communities from NASA Spacecraft Assembly Facility at Jet Propulsion Laboratory, Pasadena, California, USA -... ... | reverse complement strand
GGGTTTCCGGCAGTTTAGGCGGTACCTTTAATTTAACCGAACAGCTTTTATTTAAGGCCAATCTGGCGCGCGGCTATCGTTCGCCCAACATTAACGAGGTAGGCTCTAACGGTCTGGATCCGGGAGCGCACATCCGGTACCAGGGCAACCGCGATTTTGTGCCGGAATTTAACTTTCAGAAAGACCTGAGTTTTCTGGCTTACCTCAAAAACCTGGACCTTAGCATTGAATTGTTTGATAACCGCATCAGCAATTACATTTTCCAGGCCCGGCTGAGCGATGCGCAAGGCCAGCCGGTAGTAGACGAACAAGGAAACTTAACTTACAAATACCAGCAATCGAAGGCCCAATTGTACGGCGGAGAATTTACTTTAAATCTGCACCCTGCTGCCTTGCCCTGGCTTAATTTTAATAACAGCCTGGCTTACGTACAAGGATTGAATAAAAATAACCAACTGCGGGAGCAGCACGGCGAAGCGGCTAAGTACCTGCCCTTTATTTTGCCACTCCATTTCCGGACGGAACTGCGGGGCACTTTACGCAAATCCGTGGGCGCTTTTACCGGCCTTTACGCCCGCCTGGAAGTTGATGCGTACGCCCGGCAAGATAAAATTTACGCCGTAGATAATACCGAAACGCCTACTCCCGGTTATACGCTCATTAATACCGGCGTGGGTGCTTCCGTGAAACAAAGCTCCGGCCGGGTTTTCTGCCAGGTATTTCTGCAGGCAAACAACTTATTCGATGTTGCCTACCAGTCGCATTTAAACCGGTTAAAGTATTTCGAGTATTACCAAGCTTCCCCGAATAACCGGCGCGGCATCTACAACATGGGCCGCAATTTCAGCGCGAAAATTATTATTCCTTTTTAAGGTTATTGGGTAGCGAATACCTGTAAGTAACGGGACAGCTTTAAGTATAAGTTTGTTTAAACATAAGTAGCTGAAATATAAAAATTTAAAAACGTACCACGTATCAATTGAAACCTACTACCTCCTTAGTAGAAACCAGAAAGCCCGGCAGTGTTTCAAACCATTGCGGGGCTTTTTTATGATACCCTCCCTCCTTTTCTGAAATTTATTTTTCTTTCTTTTCTAATAATTCTACTTCTTCTATTTAACCAGGCTAAAACATTAATTGCGCATTTTTATGCGTAACCCTCAGGCAATTGAAGCTCTGAAAAATACCTAAAGTTAGGTATTGTATCCCGCCGGTAAGCAACCTACCTTCACCGGGTTAACCCTGTAAAAAAGTACCTTAGTCTATTTGCATGGTTAGTCATCAAAAAATTTATTTTCACTTATACTCCCTGTTTCAAAACCATGAAAACACCTTTATCCTCTTTGCCTTTTCCAAGGCTATTCTCTTTAAGATTTCATGTAAAGTATCCTCTTTATTTTATCTTATTCTTCAGTTGTTATTTCGGCCATTCGGCTTTTGCTCAAACTAAAATCTGGGATAAAAAATTTGGTGGCCCCTCGCAGGATAATTTAAGTACCACCATAAAAACTAATGACGGTGGTTATCTATTGGGCGGTTTTACCGGTTCGGGCAGCGGCGAAGATAAAAGCGAAGCTTCCCGGGGTGGTGATGATTACTGGATTGTAAAGCTGGACAGTACCGGTAAAAAGCAATGGGACAAAACCTTTGGCGGCAACCGAAATGATGTTTTACAAGCCATGATTGCTAATTCTGATGGCTCGTACTTACTGGGCGGTTATTCTAACTCTGATAAAAGCAATGACAAAAGTGCCGTTAATAAAGGTGGGAAAGATGAATTCGGCAATTTCACTGCTGATTTCTGGCTTGTAAAAATAGATGCCACCGGTACTAAGCTCTGGGACAAAACCATCGGTGGTAACGGCAGCGACCGCCTCAACGATATGGTAGCTGCTCCGGGTGGTGGTTTTTTACTCGGCGGGTCTTCCGATTCCGATAAAAGCGGGGATAAAAGCGAAGATGTAAAAGATATCGCGGAAACTCAATATTCACCCAGTGATTTTTGGGTCGTTAAAATAGACGAAAATGGCGCGAAAGTCTGGGACAAAGCGTATACTGGCATTGCTCGGGATGGATTAACCGCCTTAGTGGCTAGCCCGGACGGCGGGTACTTACTCGGCGGCTTTGGCGGTATTAGTGATTGCGCCAACAGAGAATGCAGTGGCTTCTGGATTATAAAAATAACGGCCACTGGTCAACAACAGTGGGATAGAAAGATTGGAATTACCTATGGTGATTCTCCGAGTTCCATTTTAAATACCGCTGATGGCGGGTATTTGCTAGGGGGAAATGTAGCAAGTGAAAGTTTCAGTGAATCAAATTTCTTGGTCGCTAAAATAGATGCTTTAGGTAATCCCATCTGGATTAAAACCTACGATGATAAAGGAGATATTGAAGGTCTAAACGCTATGACTCCCGCTTCCGGGGGTGGTTATTTCTTAGGTGGTTGGACTGGAGGCGGCAGCTCCTGGTTAGTGAAAATAAACGAAAATGGCACGAAACTCTGGGACGGCACCATTGAAGGTTTGGAAGAAATCCGAACTTTAAATGCTTTACCAGATAATAATTATGTACTGGGAGGAGGTTTTCAGGATTATCAGTTAATAAAAATCAAATGGGAACCTCAACCGGCTACGCTGGACTGGGATAAGTCTTTCGGGGGAATCGGCCGGGATAACTTAACCACCACGATCCAAACCACCGATGGGGGTTATCTGGCCGGCGGGTACACCAACGCAAATTACGGGAATATAACTCAGAAGGACTTGGGTAAAAACAATTACTGGATTGTCAAGACCGATCCAAACGGCCAAGGACTCTGGAGCAAAAGCTACGGCGGCCCCAACGATGATTACCTGAACCGGGTGATTCAAACGCGGGATGGCGGCTATTTATTAGCTGGTTCTTCGCTCTCCGGCAAGAGTGGCGACAAAACGCAAGCCAGTCAAGGCGGACGGGACTATTGGGTAATAAAAGTAGATGCCCAAGGTAAAAAGCAGTGGGACCAACGTTACGGGGGCACCGGCTCGGATGAACTTTTAAAAGTAGTGCAGCTCGCTACGGGGGAGTACATTCTGGGTGGACACAGTAACTCTCCGGGGAATGGCGATAAAAGCCAGGCAAGTCAGGGCGGATTGGATTACTGGTTAGTAAAAATCAGCAGCACGGGTACTAAAATCTGGGACAAGCGTTACGGCGGTTCTTTAGACGAAACCTTAGGCAGTTTTACCGCAACCCGAGATGGCGGATTTTTACTCGGAGGCACTTCCTTATCGGGTAAATCCGGGGATAAAACCCAATCTACTCAAGGCGGCCGAGATTACTGGGTGGTTAAAACCGACAAGGATGGTAACTTAGTTTGGGAGAAAACTTACGGCAGTCTCGGGCAAGACGAAGTGTATTCGGTAGGTCGTAGCCACGGGGATAATTTGTTTATCGCTGGTACTTCTAACTCGGGTAAGAACGGCAACAAGAGCCAGGCTAGTCAGGGCGGGAAAGATTACTGGTTGCTGAAGTTAGACAAGAATGGCACTAAAATTTGGGATAAAACCTTTGGTGGCAATCAGGATGATGAACTCCGCGCCAGTGCCTTCACCGACCAAGGCCACTACGTGCTGGCGGGTAGTTCTTCTTCCAGCATCAGCGGGGATAAAACCCAAGCCAGCCAAGGAGCGAGTGATTACTGGGTGGTAGAAGTAGATGAAAAGGGTGACAAAGTACAAGATCAGCGCTTTGGCGGGAGCGGCACCGAAGAGCTCCGTACCGTCACGCAAATTCAGGATGGCGGCTTGCTCTTGGGCGGCCGGTCCGATTCAGAAGTAAGCGGCGACAAAACCCAGTACAGCGGGGAAAGCACTGATTACTGGCTCGTGAAAATATATCCTGCTACCAGTTCCCTGGTGGCGGCTAGAACCGGTACGCTGGCAGAAGAAGTAACCAGTACTCCAACTGTGTTATCAACTTTCAACGCGTTCCCCAATCCTTTCCAGGAGCGGATTACTATTCGCTTTACGTTACCCGCTACTCAGCCCACTACCCTGAAAGTACTTGACAACCAGGGTCACTTGTTGGCGACCTTGTTCCAGGAAGAAGCACAGGCGAACCAGACTTACCAGGTAGAGTGGCAAGCAGGAAAACAACCCGCCGGTTTGTACTTTCTACAACTGCAAACTCCTACTCTGCAGCAGCAACAAAAACTACTTTTAAGTAAATAGTTAACTTTTCAGCCTTTAAAAAGCCGCTTAGTCCAAATATTAAGCGGCTTTTTTACGCGTATTATTCAACCATCCGGTAATAAATCTTTGCGTTTCTTTCGGGTATATTTCTCATGGATTTCTCTCTTATTCCCGTAATAAAAACAGGTTCTTACCCCTGAAAAATACCTAAAGTTAGGTATTGTACCCTGTATTATGTAGGGGTACATTTACCTGATTAGACTTACTAGTTTCTGATGCTTTGTAAATGACATTCTTGCAAAGTTTATAACCTGATTGCCTCTACTTAACCTTTTCTATCCTCTATGAAAAACTATTTACCTTTCTTTAACCGGCCGCTTAAAAGCCAACTATGGCGCGGCCTGGCCTTGCTTACTTTTTTCAGTCTTACTACCATCTACCCGGTAGTAGCGCAATACAAAATCTGGGACAAAACCTACGGAGGAAACGGGGAGGATTATTTTACTTCTCTGCAACCCACACCAGATGGCGGTTATATTACCGGAGGATATTCCAACTCAAAACTTTCGGGGGATAAAACCCACGTCAATAAAGGTCCTAGTTATACAACTGATTATTGGATTGTAAAATTAAAAGCTGATGGTTCTAAAGCCTGGGATAAAACCTTAGGTGGCACCCAAGATGACAAATTAGTTACAATTCAACCAACTTTAGATGGTGGCTATATTATAGGGGGTTATTCCCGTTCCGGGATTGGGGCCGACAAAACCGAAGCCAACCGGGGTACCACCTTCACCCACGACTATTGGGTAATAAAACTGAACGCTGCCGGCAATAAAGTTTGGGATAAAACCTTTGGTGGCGTGCAAGATGACCGGTTAACCTCCTTGTTGCAAACTCAGGATGGTGGTTACTTGGTAGGTGGAACTTCCCTCACCGGAAAATCTAGAGAAAAAACTGCACCTAGCCAAGGAATGGAAGATTTCTGGGTATTAAAATTAAAGGCCGATGGTAGCATACAATGGGATAAAACCATTGGCGGGAAAAATAATGATAAATTAGCTTCTTTATTGCAAACGAAGGATGGCGGTTACCTGCTCGGGGGTACTTCTGACTCTGGAATCAGCGGGGATAAAACTGAGAAAACGCGCGATAAAGGCTCTTCTATCTCTGAGATTGGTGATTACTGGCTGGTAAAGCTGAACGCTGCCGGCAGTAAAGTTTGGGATAAAACTCTTGGTGGTACTAATCAGGACCAACTAAGCTCCCTCATACAAACCAAGGATGGCGGTTACCTGTTGGGCGGTTCTTCTAGTTCGGGCATTGGGGGCGAAAAAACGCAAGCTAGCCGGGATACAGCAGGCTATGATGGTTTTTATCCTTACAAAGATTTTTGGGTAGTTAAGGTAGATGACCAGGGCAAAAAGGTATGGGATAAAACCATCGGCGGAGATAAATACGATGGCATAAGTTCGGTGCAGCAAACCCGCGATGGTGGTTATTTACTGGGCGGTTCCTCTAACTCCAACGTAAGCGGCGAAAAAACCTTTAAGTGCATTGGTTTCTTCACGGATTACTGGCTCGTTAAATTAAATGCTAACGGTAGTAAAGATTGGGACAAAGTTATTGGTGGAAGCGACGAAGATAATTTAGCCGTAGCTCTGCAAACCAGTGATAATAATTATATTCTGGCAGGTAGCAGCAGTTCCGCTTTAGGCGGAGATAAGTCCGAAGAACGTAAAGGAGGACCGGATTATTGGGTAGTAAAACTAGATAATAACGTCGATTATAAAAAAGAACAAACCATATCTTTCGGTCCCATCCTCTATAAAGATTATCTAACCCAAAAACGTTTTACTCTGGCCGCTACTAGTTCCTCAGGCTTACCGGTTAGTTATAAGATTACTTCTGGTCCGGCTACGGTTAAAGACAATCAGCTTACCTTAACCGGTACCGGAACTGTTATTGTGGAAGCCAACCAGACCGGCAATACAGCCTACAATGCGGCCTGGCCCGTGCGTCAAAGCTTTGAAGCGTTTGACTCGCCGGTTACCCAAGTATGGAACAAGACTTATGGAGGAGTTATTACCACTGAAATTCCCAATGGTAATGGTGGTGAATGTGATACTCGTTTTGGTTCTTCGTCCTTAACTGCCATGGTGGCTACTCCCGATGGTGGTTATCTGCTGGGCGGCACTTCCGATTCTAAGAAAGGAAATGATAAAAGCGAAGATCATCTGGGTACCGTATCAGAAAATAGCTGCTATTCCTCCGAGCAAACTATTACTGATTTCTGGTTGGTAAAAACGGATACTAACGGGAATAAGCTCTGGGATAAAACCTTTGGCACCCCTGACCGCGAACAATTAGTTGCTCTAGTTACTACTCCCGATGGTGGCTATTTGCTGGGTGGTACTACTTCCAGTGCATATATTGGTAGCCAATCTTACTCCGATTATTACCTGGTAAAATTAGATGCTAATGGGAATAAGCTCTGGGATCAAAAATTGAGTACCAAACAATACGATAATATGACTAACCTGATTGCTACGCCCGACGGCGGTTACTTAATCAGCGGTAATGATTACTCCGTTTTAAAGGTAGATGCCCAGGGTAAGCTCCTTTGGCAGAAAGATTTTGATGGCCTTGAATATTCTAGCTTTGAATCCCTGCTTGCCACCTCCGATGGCGGCTACTTGCTAGGGGGTGCTTTTGATTCCGGCCAAACCGGGAGTAATGGCCGGACGGGAGTGAATTTCTGGGTGGTAAAGCTCGACGCTAATGGTAACAAATTGTGGAGCAAAACTTATGGCGGTAATAGTTCCGAGGGAATTTCTAACCTAATTGCTACCCCAGATGGCCATTATTTACTGGGTGGTTACTCTAATTCAGGAATTAGCGGTGATAAAAGCGAAGCCAATAATGGAGGAGCTGATTACTGGCTGGTTAAAATAGATAGTAAAGGAAATAGAATCTGGGATAAAACGCTAGGTGGTAGTGCCACCGATGGTCTGCAATCGTTAATTTCTACGCCTGATGGGGGTTACTTGCTGGGTGGTACGTCTACTTCCTCTATCAGCGGGGACAAAAGTGAAATACAACGAGGCGATGATGCTGATTTTTGGATCGTAAAAACCGATGCTAATGGTCAAAAAATATGGGACAAGACTTTGGGAACCCTCTTTTCCGAGTTTACCTTTACCCTTGACCTATTAGCTGATCCCAATGGCAGTTACGTTTTGGGAGGCTCTTCCCGGTCAGGCATTGGCGGCGATAAGGAAGATGCCTTGAAAGGCTTACAAGATTTTTGGGTAATCAAGATTAAAGACAAAAATGTTTCTGAAAATACTGCCTGGAACATGCGCTATGGCGGCTCGGGCACCGATAATCTTACCTCCGTTATCAAAACTGCCGATGGCGGCTACTTAGCCGGTGGGTACTCCAACTCCGGCAACTCCGGTGATAAAACCCAAGCTAGTCAAGGTAAAAACGACTACTGGATTGTGAAAAGTGACCAGAACGGTAAAAAGCTCTGGGACAAACGCTACGGCGGCTCTGACCACGATTACCTAAATCGCGTCATTCAAACCAGTGATGGCGGTTATTTAGTGGCTGGTTCTTCTCTTTCGGGCAAGAGCGGCGACAAATCCCAAGCGAGCCAAGGTGAGCGGGACTACTGGGTAGTTAAAGTCGATGCTACGGGTAATAAGCAGTGGGATAAAACTTTCGGTGGCAGTGGGTACGAAGAACTTATTAAAGTTATTCAACTTTCCACGGGCGAGTACGTGCTGGGCGGCACCAGCCGGTCCCCGGTAAGTGGCGATGTGAGCCAGGCTTCTCCGGGCACCAAGGATTACTGGCTGGTAAAAATCAGCAGTACGGGTACTAAAATCTGGGACAAACGCTACGGCGGCCAGGGCGACGATATTCTGGGCAGTTTTACCGAAACCCGGGAAGGCGGCTTTTTACTGGCGGGTAACTCCCGATCGGGAGCTAGGGGCGATAAAAGCCAGAGCAGCCGCGGCGGGGCTGATTTTTGGGTGGTAAATACCGATAAAGACGGCACTATCCTGTGGGAGAAAACCTTTGGCGGCAAGTACGAGGAAGTAGCCTACTCCGTGGCCCGGAGTAGTTCGGGTTACTATATTTCGGGCACCAGCGACTCCGATAAAAGCGGGGATAAAAGTCAGGCTCGCCAAGGCCGCAACGACTACTGGGTCGTAAAAACAGACCTGAACGGAAACAAAATTTGGGATCGAACTTTTGGCGGTAACGCTGATGATGAACTCCGGGCTAGCACCGGCCTGGCAGATGGTGGCTTGGTGTTAGGAGGGTATTCGTATTCCGAAGTAAGCGGCAGTAAGACGCATGGAAGTCAGGGGGCGAGTGATTACTGGCTTGTACGCGTGGATAGAGAGGGCAATCAGGTGTATGATAAACGCTTGGGCGGCAGTGGTCAGGATGAATTACACGCTATTTTCTCCACACCGGACGGCGGGTTGCTGCTGGGTGGTCGCTCCGGATCCAACGTGAGTGGCGATAAAGCGCAGCCCAGTCAGGGTAGCAATGATTATTGGCTCGTGAAACTGGCTCCCGAAAGTAGCTCCATCAGGGTAGCCGCCCGAGTAGCTTCGGAATTGGAACCAACAGTAACACTTTTCAACTCCTTCAATGCTTATCCCAACCCGTTCCACGACAAAGTAAGCGTAAGCTTTACCTTACCCGAAAGCCAACCGGTTACGCTAAAAGTATACGACAGCCAGGGCCGGGAAATTACTACTTTGTTCCGGGGTGAAGCTAAAGCCAAACAGCCCACGCAAGTAGAATGGCAAGCCGGGAAACAAGCAAGTGGCTTGTACTTGCTGCAACTGCAAACCCCTACCAAAAAGCAGCAGCAAAAAATAATATTGGCACCTTAGAATTTAGTGGCTTTCGTAAAAAAGCCGGTTAGCAGATACATTAATCGGCTTTTTTACGAACCCTATTCAGTATGTTGCAAGAAGAAAATTGTCGCCTTCTAAGCTCTTTCTATGATTGGTAACAAATTTTCCCACCATCAAAACTCCACCTTCTTCCCCGAAAAATACCTAAAGTGAGGTATTGTACCCGGCACCGGGAACGGGTACATTTACCGGGTTAGTAGCCTTGGTTCCTCGTGGCATCTATCTTAAATTTTTTACCCAATCTATCATTAACAACCTCTACTTAACCTTCTTTAACCTCTATGAAACACGTTTTACCTTTCTCTAACCGGCCGTTTAAAATACCCACGTGGCGCGACCTAGCCTTGCTTGTTTTCTTTAGTCTTACTGCCATTTATCCGGTAGCAGCCCAAAACAAAATCTGGGATAAAACCTTTGGGAGTAACGGTTCGGATGAATTAACGCTTGCTATCCCCACCCAGGATGGGGGCTACTTGCTGGGCGGCACTTCCAGTTCCGGAGTATCGGGAGATAAAACCCAGGTTGGCCGCGGAGACGTTGATTACTGGCTGGTAAAATTAAAGGCTGACGGTTCTAAAATGTGGGACAAAACCTTCGGGGGTAAAGATTATGACGTGCTAACCTCAGTGTACCAAACCAGCGATGGCGGTTATATTATCGGAGGAACTTCTCAATCAGGCATCAGCGGGGATAAATCCGAAAATTTTAAAAATCAATTTAGCTTTTATGGCGATTACTGGGTATTAAAGTTGGATGCTGAGGGCAACAAAGTTTGGGACAAGACCATTGGTGGTAGTAGCTACGAAAGGTTAGCCGCCGTTTTGCCGACTAAAGATGGGGGGTATTTGCTAGGCGGCACCTCCAGTTCCGGCATATCCGGCGATAAATCAGAAGTTAATAAAGGGCGGGAAGACTACTGGGTGGTAAAGTTACACGCGGATGGCAAAGTAGAATGGGATAAAACCCTGGGCGGCGCAGAAAATGACCAATTAAATTCTGTATTACAAACCCAGAATGGTGATTATGTATTGGGCGGCACTTCTACCTCGGGAGCTAGCGGCGATAAATCCGAAAAATCCCGGGATAAAAATTCCTCTTTCACTGGTGATTATTGGCAGGATCGTAGCTAGCATTACCGGCCTGGTTGGCTTCCACGATTACGGTACCCGTGCCAGTTAAAGTAAGCAGATTGCCTTTAACCGTAGCCGGACCGGAAACAATATTATAACTTATTGGTAAGCCGCCGGAACTAACCGCGGTTAAGGCAAAGGTTTTTTGAGAAAGGTAATCTTTGTACGTTATTGACCCGAAAGTAATTATTTGTTCTTTTTTGTAGCTGATGTTATTGTCCAGTTTTACCACCCAATAATCTGCTCCTCCGCGGGTGGTTACCGATTTATCGCCGCTAATACCGGAGAACGATGAGCCAAATAAAAGAAAGTTGCTATCGCTTAACTGGAAAGCACTCTTTAAATTATCATCTTGCGTTCCGCCCACCGTTTTATCCCAATCTTTTCGGCCATCGGCCTTTATTTTAACCAGCCAGTAGTCGGTAAAAAATCCTACGTTACTTTCGGTTTTTTTCGCCACTCACAT
>Ga0181463_1000553_pt1 | contig 10752 bp, 4 predicted proteins | sample InSIn1gowninarea_FD_119071 | JGI IMG/M metagenome (GOLD analysis project Ga0181463, IMG submission 119071) | Clean room microbial communities from NASA Spacecraft Assembly Facility at Jet Propulsion Laboratory, Pasadena, California, USA -... ... | reverse complement strand
GTTCTTTTGTTATGAGTGAGATCAAACACCTGTTTGATGTGCCTCCAAATTTCTATAAATACTCTGAGGCAGATGAAACTCTTGATGCAATTATAAGGCATCAATTACCTACACAGGAAGTTTGGACCAGGTTAATTCAGCTGATACTATAGATTACAGTCAAAAATTTTGTTTTCATTTCTTATTTAATATAAATCATCACACACAGGAAATGTTTGATAAAGTGATCAAACGTGAGAAAGGAATGGGCTGAGCCAACTCAGCAGAACTATTTGGCAAAGAAACAAGAATTGACAGCTACAGGTGACAGAACCGAGAAGGCTACGGCAGCTGCCCTAGCACGCAACACGCAGCATGGAAAGAAAGGACCCCCCAGCCGACTCAGTGTCCTGCAAAGGCCAAAGTACATCCTGACAGTTATAAAGTGCACTTATTGTTGTATTCAAGAATGTAATAACTTTCTATCTACTATCTTGTAAAGTGGGTAAACGTATTTAATTTTGACATGACTCGTCGCCTCAGATATTTTGGCACGAGCGTCTGTATATATGCCCCCTCTCAGAAAGAGGAAGGGGTTGTTGTTGATTCCATTTGAAGCTTTCTTATGTTATAAAAGAACTCAGAGGATTAATACAAAGCTATTGGAGTTTCTGAATCTCGACGTTGTTTGATGTGTTCTGATAGTTAACTAGCGTTACAGGATTCCATCGTATTTCATGGACCAATAAGTTTTCTCGTAACTCTTTGCTTTATTTTCTCCATTGTTGTTTAGTAACTTTTCCATGTCTATCTGTTTTAGAACTTATAGCAATGAAAAAGAATAGTTACAGGATTTAATAATAGATTACCCTGAACTCAATCGTTGCTATTATCAATGTTATCTTCAGTTATGGTTATAAGGTGTAATTCTTAAATGCTGCATCTTCATTCCATACCTTTCACAGAGATTCTTGTTTCAGGAATTCAGTTTGCTCCTGTGCAGGACATCTTTCTCACCAATCTAACTTAGTGAAGAATCCTTAATTGCTTTTCACTGGTTAAAACCCATTCCCCATCATTATTCCTAGTTTGTTCCATGAAGTATCTAAATGGCCCTGTAATTTCAGCCCCGCATCCCAATGTTTCAAACAACCTGTAGACACAGACTCCATAGCCCAATGGACTAGAACTATCTGAGGATTTACACCATAAGAAAAGAAAGTTATCTCTCAACCAAAATATAAACCAAACCCTGAACTCATAACTAGCCTAAAATCATTCTAAAACAAAGATAAATCATAAAGAGAGAGCCCTCTCTGGTTGCAGTCTGGCTAGGAACTGTAATCCAAAGCTTGGTTAGTGGTTACCCCGGCCGTATTCCCTTGGGAGTCAAAGGGAACAACCTGGGTGTTAACATAGCCACAACACATACATTCTATGGAATATTTCCTTAGGTTGGAATCATTCAAGAGGGCTTACCCCTTGGTTGCTTATCCTTCTGGATGACGTCCTCGCTTTCTCACTCCAGCAATCTCTCGCTTCCTTCTTCAAGTTCCCAAAACAAGTAAACAACAACAACACACAAACATAATAATAGAAAAATTGCAATTCAACCTACTTAATGAGTCAAGAAGCATCAAAACATGAATATGTAATATTACAAAACATGTAGGAAATCAATTGTTAGTTGCATATATTAATATCAAAGAGAGATTATGACCATTCGTCTTGATGTCGTAGTTTTTCTCCGACAAGACTGGGTTCCCACACACTTCTGTTAGCATTCCATGATGGCTTCAAATAACAATAGTTTAAAGGCTCTTCCCTTAGATTTCACTCCAAACCAAACACACTTCTCCCTCACACAACTAGATGGCTACAACTAGTAATAGCTTGCTTGTCTAGTCAAAATAGTATACTCACACTCAGCCAACACTCTCACTAACTTGTGCTTGGGAAGAAGGGATGTTTATATAGGAAATATGGATGGGAGATGGATCCTCTTCTCATGGGAGAGGGACTTATCTCTTGAGGTATTTCCATCTTAATAGGGGAAAGTAGCCCAAACTGTAATTCTTAACCCCATCTAGCCAAGCCATTTACCAGACTTCTGTTACAGAGCTTCTAGAGTTGGAAGCTTTGGCTCTAATTTAAAAAAAATTCCATAACAGGATCGGCATGATTGGAACACAACTTAGTCACACCGACTGGTGCAGGGAATAGTGGTAATATCTACACATCAGCGCGGGGGAGACAAATGCCATTAGTGTTGGTCTTGTAAATTGGGAAAAAATAAAAGTTTCAGGGGAAATCATGCAAAAGGGAAATGATCTGCTCATGAAGAGGGACATGGTGAGAGTTTCTCCATGAAGGCAAACCATGCGGAGTTCAATGTAGAGGTCCTCCGGGATCAAGGAATAGGGAGTACAGGGATAGTGATAAAATGTTCTGTAACAGACACCCCCTAAAGCGTGAAGGTCGAGTCAGAGTGAGGGATGACATGCTTTATAAATCAGTGTGGGGAACCGATATGTCGTTGGAAAACCTACAAGAAAGTACATATACATAAACTAATATCTCTGTCAAATGATCCAGAGAATGATCATGTAAATGGATCCAGGTATGGATGTTACCATCCATCAAAGAGGATCATAACGAAACTAAGGTATACTCGCAACCATCCAATAATGAGAAGGGTCACATATGATAAGTCATGGTCTAGTCATAGCCAGCCATCTGAAAGAAACATGCATATCATCATAACCATGTCACATTGCTTTGCAACCTATAATTTTATGATCTAAGTCCAGGGTCTTGCACTCCAACACGACTCGATCAAAGTATAGATTCTAGCATGCAAATATATGTGTTGACGTCAAACATGCTAGAAAGTCGCTTGATTACCAGTCAATGATGTAAATTGTTAACAAGCATGAGAGAAACAAAAAATAATGACAATGGTCCTCAAGGTACTATCAACACAATTCACAAAATGTGAATACATGAACTGGAGTCAAACATTCACGAAGTCACTCGATCGAAAGCCAATGATGTGAACTTTTCATTGAGTGTGAAGAACTTGCCATTAGGGCATGCAATCTCTAAGGTACTGGAAGGAAGTCTCTCAGTCAACTTCCCAAATAATGAATTGAAGTCAATGGAAAGTGACTGTGTCTAAGGAGGAACATAATGAATCCCACATCATCGACGCGAGACGATAGGATGCAAAATGATTTTGGATGATACAAAGAATCAGAGGTAAGTGTAACTATAGAAGGACAACTCTTGAACATATCAGCTACACAACTAGAAGTTTGGAAGCTTTTGGTTCCATGGGGTCGGTGGTCATGATATGTGGCAGAGATCAAATGGAAGGAAAAAGCAAATGACCCAAACCCAGGAAGGTCATCCATACAGAGGAGGATGTCCCAACCCGACACGAAGCAAAGATTATCATGTTCAAGAGTGAGCTACCGACATGACCGATAGATTTCCAAATTTTCCCCCCACCATTTATAGCAAGTACCCCAATTATTTTTTAATCACAAGCTTGAAGGGGATAGCATATGCTTGCACTATAAGTTCATCCTTAGGACGAATCTGACCTAGTAAGATTAATGAGCCCTGGGAAGGAGAAGCTCATGTTCGTCATGGTGACGAATCTGATGTCGTTTAATAGTTTGATGAGTTTGAAAAAGGTGTAACTTGGTATCTTTTTCATGTTTAGAGAGTTTGAAAAAACATGTAAAAGAAAACTCCACATGGTCCCTTTTCATACATTTGTGTCTCTCAAGCCCGAAAAGGTAGAAAATAATACTTGAGAGAACCACTTGACCATTTCAGTCAAGGAGTACCTTTTTCGTATTTAGTGCCTCCTAGCCTAAAAAAGGGGTAAATGTATATTGGGTGCACAATGTTTCACATCCATTAAAGAGTTCGAAATGATAAGGGCTTGGCCATTTTTTTGCTTTTAAAGGGTCGGAAAAATATCTTGAAAGAAGACCCCCCATTTTATTCTTTTTTACAAGTCTAAAGGGAAAAATACTCAGAAATCTTTTCATTTTTTATGAGACAGAGAAGAGCTTAAAGGTGACTTGTCCTGGAGGAACGAGTGGTATAAAGGGTAGCTACTGGTTCTAACAATGGAACAAATGTTCAAAACACATAATGGTTAAGAGGTTGGCTAACCTAACCACTCATTGGTGCGGTCCCTTAGGAAAGGAAAAACAACCAAGTGAAAGCATATGATTGGACAAAGAGATGGTGGCGATGGAATGAAACAAACAAGGTTCATCTAGCAGAAATCAGCTAATTAAAGCAGCAATCACTAGATGTAAATTGGCATGGGTTCATTTTTACAAAAGCTTGAACCATGGAGAACTTTGCTTGGATTTGGTTTAATGTTTACACAAGCTTGAAATGAAAAACTATGCTTGCTATAAGTTCACATGCCCCCAACATAATGACTCAAATCAAGGTACACGCCCCCCAAGCTTCATTTCAATCACCTAAGTGGATGGAATGAAGGTTCACTTTTGAAATCTAGGAAAGACTTGACTGCGATTTTATGAGATCTTAATCAAAAACTCGATTTTGGAAAAGGGAGGTGATTCATTTTTTAATGAGGTTGACACAGTAAAATAATTATCCTCATGACCCTTGTTTCATTTTTTAAGGAGCTTGACACAAGACCAAGAGCCATGCTTCGACCCCTTGTTTCATTTTCTAACAAGCTTGACACAAGACCAGGAACTATCCTCTTACCCTCTATTTCATTTTTTTAATGAGGTTGACACAAGACCAGGAACTATCCTCATAGCCTCTGTTTGATTTTTTAACGAGGTTGATATAGGAACAAACTATCCTCTACTCCTTGATTCATTTTTTAATGAGCTTGACATAAGACAAGGAACTATGCTCATGACCTTTTGTTTCATTTTTGAATTAGGTTGACACAAGACCTATCCTTGTAACTCCTTGTTTCATTTTTTAACGAGGTTGACACAAGACTAGGAACTATCCTCATAATCTATTTCATTTTTTAACGAGGTTGATACAAGAACAAACTATCCTCGTATCCCTTGTTTCATTTTTTAAGGAGCTTGACACAAGACATAGAACTCTGCTATGAGGTCCTTGTTTCATTTTTCTAAGGAGCTTGACACAAGAAAAAGAATTTTGCTCCAACACTTTGTTTCCTTTTTTAACGAGGTTGACATAAGACTAGGAACTATCCTCATACATATGTTCATGAACCATATGAGAACATGGCTTCCAAGAGGTCTTCACTAGACGAAAGAACCACGCTTTGGGAGGAATAAATGTCATTTGGTATCAAAGACAAATCGGGCTCCAATGCCCCCAGTACATAATGTACTATACCATATGTGTGATCATCAGCAGACATGGAGACGGAACGGGAAGCCACATAATTAATCTATGGTGAGGAAGGTACTACTTGCAAACAAGAGCTGACAGGGGAGGATGGTTGCAAAGGAGCCCCCTGGTGACCAATGAATGACAATTGATAAATAGTCACAGTTCTCCCTTCGTGTGGAAAACAAACCACACGGAAAAGGGAAGAAACAAGAGCTCCCATAACATAAACATAGTCACATCTAAGGAGAATATTGAAATATAAAGGACCTTGGACTACCATCACATCTATATAGATGGTCTTTCCTTCCAAAGTAATAGGGAACTTCAGAAGGAGCCCTAAGGGTTGACTGGTTCCTCCGTTGAAAGACAACAGATTCTAGGTGAAAGGCACAAGCTGTGGGAAGCCCAAAGCTTGCCAAGTAGTATAAGACATGATGCTAACTAACATGCCTTCATCTAATATAGTGCCAGGTACTACCATATTATAGGCTTGTACTGTGATCTGGAAAGGCACATAAGGTGGGAGGCAGAAAATAGTTAATGGACCCCAATCGAAAGAGACGATAGAACTACTTGGTGGGGGTATCATATGATTGCCCCCATGCTATACAAGAATAGGATAAGGAATCTCTTGAACAACTAGGATGGGAAGGTCACTCTTCGATTCATGGGAATCTACAGAGATGAGAAGAACATGAGTAGTGTGATCACTACTCTCTTTGGGAACAGAGTTAACAACTAAAAGTCGAGCTAAGTAGACACTCTTTTCGACCAATGGTTGGTCAGGAACAAACACATGAGAGTCATGCTCAAGAAGATCAGGATAGGCAAGAGATGAATCCAAGTCAATCTCTTTACCAACTAGGCGAGGGTTAGAGGAAAGCCTTTGATGACCAACAGGAAGTTGGGGTTGAGGTGGAGAGGATTGGACTAGTCCCTAAACTTTGGAAGCTTTATCCATAAGAGGAAAAAGGTGAAGAAGATGCTCTCCTTCACATAACCTACAGGGGAATCTAATCTTCCCTTTCTTCTTACCATCACTAACTGAGGATGCAACATCGACATGATCTCCAGAGGTCAATGGGGATGGTCGATCCAGATTTTGAGAACACAACTCTAAGACTCTAGGAATTCTAGGAAAATCTCAAAAGAGATGGTCACCCTTACACAGCTTGTAAGGGAATTTGACCTTCTGCAGAGGATCAGAAGGTTTTTCAGCGGGAAGTGCATTTGGAGCAATAATTGCATGGTTGGCCTCTCGTTTATCTGACATCTTCTTCTTCTTCTTCTTCTTAGCCTCTTGGTTACTGGATTTCAAACTTTCACCATGTGAAGTAGAAGAGGAGGGTGAAAAAATAGGGGAAGAAGGCGAGGGGTCAACCTGAGAATCATCGTGACGTGATTCAAATGAAGGAGATAGAGGGGAAGGAGTTGGGACACTCGGGATCACTGAGGTCGAAAATGATCAAACAGGTAAACCAATTGTTAACCAAGGAAGGGACAATGTCGCCATATAAGGAGCAGCAACGTTTCCAAAAGAAGGAAAAGGACTAGGATTACCATATGAGGGGAATCCTTGATTAGTAGACTCTGGAAATGTTGTCATTGGAATCGATCCTAAAGAATCAGTAAGGAAGATAACTTTAACTAGGAATATTTCGTGGGAAGTTAATTTAAGACACTGAAACAAAACTTTTCCCTTTCATATTTTATGAGTCAAGAAAAGGATGAAAGGTGACTCTAGTCACTTTCAGAATTAACGAGATTGAAAGGACAAGTTCTCGATGATGTTTTCAAATTTAAAGAGTCAGTAAAGATAAGAAATAACTACTGAGGGTACTCTAGGCATAAAGGATTACCAGGTAATCATGAACTGCAGAATACCTCTCAGCGAACCGAGAAGTATGGGCAGGCAATCTCCCGAATGTTGTGTTCGGTGTATCACGTTTACAAAGCGTCAGACTCAGCTTCCTATGGATAAAGGATTGAACACCTAGTGGGGTCTCTCTTTATATAGATGATGATATGGGGAGCACAAGTCCGTACTAGCGCCGTCTAATTCCATAGCAAACGACAACTGCTAGGTTTAAAGATGCCATAACACATCTCTAGCCTAGACCACTAAATGTGAGCGTTAAGTTTCAATGCTTCCTTAGGTTAATTCAATAAATTTTAATGAATGATCTTGAATTAGGTTTCAATTACAAGTCCCTACCGCTGTCATATGACAAAAGCTCCTACATGCAGCTATATGAGAAAAGAGATCTTAATCTTCGATGAAAGTTATCACTAATTCAAAGATAGAGAATTCAAAATTAATGCAACAATCGAAGCATGAAATATTTCACTAATAAATCTCCTAAATGCACTTAATATTCCTATAACAACATAAGAAGTTTCATTTCATTTCCAATGCTTATGATTATGCAAATATAGCTTCTTAATAATGCTACTAATGCAATATTTTCACTTAAGTAAACTAGAATGGTGTTCTTCTTTTCATAAAATGCAAAATGAATCTTTCACATAAAGCACTTTAAATGAAAGTTTTCAAAATTCCGAACAAACAAGCATTAATCAAATCCAAAGAATTATACTGAAACTAAAAACAACTTCTTCCTTGAATTGAACAAACCAACATAAATGCTTCAATCGACAAATCAAGCAATGTAATATATGTTTGGAAAGAGAAAAGAGACAATCGAAATAAGAGAAAAAACGAGACTCTTTTACTCATTCAATTTAAAAAAAAGCATCCTAGTCACTTCTGGGGGGAAGAAGAGACTCTGAGGGTCAAGACACACTGGCACTGGAATGGGAGAAATTATGATTTTTTCTTATGCCTGAGACCGAAGTGACTTTTGGGCCAAAATTAGCGCCGACCGACATGACTGACTAGTACTACAACTAGCATTGATGGTTGATTGGCATGAATTTTTGGCAAAAAATAGCGCCGATCAAGGGATTCAAAGAAAAAAAAAAGAAATTCACACAAGGCCATACATAACACATCAGAGGGTGGGCTAAACCAAGCAAGCACACAAAGCAAGCTAAATGAAGCTTTCTAGTTATGGAAAAAATGGTCTAAAAGACTTATGGGGTCAAAATCACAAGATCAGAATACATTGGCCAAGATTGGGGTCAAGTCCTAATCTCCACTTTTAGGCATCAATGCAATTGCCTAACTGACAAAAAGCACCAGAGGCTAGTCGACACAACTGTTCCTCACCAATTCGCGCTAGTCAGCGTGACTGTTAGTGGATTAAGCATGCTGGCCGAGGTAACTAAGGGAAAATAAAAAAAAAATCAAAACAAGGACCAGCTCTACTAATATGAATTTTAGACTTAGGCCAATAAGTAGGAGAAAAGAAACAAAACCAAAGGGAAAACGTAAAAATATAAAATTTCTCACGAAATCCAAAATAAACAAAAAGATGGGATCCCTAGTGGAGTCACCAATTTGTGGTGAAGTAAAATTATAAGCGCGGACACGAAAGAATTCCTCTAGCCTGATGATGGGTCTAGCCACAACAAATACATTCTATGGAAGATTTCCTTAGGTTAGAATCAATCAAGATGGCCTACCTCTTGGTCGCTTATCCTCCTTGATGATGTCCTCGCTTGCTCGCTCCAACAATCTCTCGCTTCCTTCTTCAAGTTCTGGAAACAAGTAAACAAAAAAATAACATAAATATAATAATAGACAAATTTCAATTCAACCTACTTAATGAGTCAAGAATCATCAAGACACAAATATGTAATATTACAAAACATGTAGGAAATCAATCGATAGTTGCATATATTAATATCAAAGAGAGATTACAACTATTCGTCTTGACATCGCAGTATTCCTCTGATAAGACCGAGTTCCCACACACTTCTGCTAGCATTCCATGATGGCTTAAAACAACAATAGTTTAAAGGATTTTCCCTTTAGACTTTACTCCAAACCAAACACACTTCTCCCTCACACAACTAAATGGCTACAACTAGTAATATCTTGCTTGTCTAATCAAAATATTATACTCACACTCAGCCAACACTCTCACTAGCTTGTGCTTGGGAAGAAGGGAGGTTTATATAGGAAATATGGATGGGGATGGATCCTCTTCTCATGGGAGAAGCACTTATCCCTTGAGGTAGTTCCATCATTATAGGGGAAATGAGCCCAAATTTTCATCTTCGACCCCATCCGGCTAAACCATTTACCATACTTTTGTTATGGACCTTCTAGAGCTAGAAGCTTTGGCTCTAATTTAAAAAACTTTTCATAATAGGACCGCCGTGATTGGAACATAGCTCAATTGCACCGGTCAGCATGGGGAATAGTGATAATCTCTACACATCGGTACGGGGGAGACAAAGGCCATTAGCACCGGTCTTGTAACAAGGAAAAATAGAAGTTTAAGGGGAAATTGTGCAAAAGGGAAATGATTTGCTCATGAAGAAGGGACATGATTGGAGTTTCTTCATGAAGGAAAATCATGTGGGTTTCACTGTAGAGGTCCTCCAGGATCAAGGAATGGGTAGTACAGGGAAAGTGGCAAAATGTTGTGTAACAGAAAATCATACATGAAATTTAGTATGTGCAAAGTAATCTAGGTGTAGTTGTTGATCCCACTATCCCCTTGCACTTTCCTGATTTTCCTTTGCCTTCTTTCTCCAAATCCCAAGTATGCCACATTCCTCCAAGATTTCTCCAGACAAACTCTAAGTGTCCAAGAGTATGAGAGAGAGATAATAGAAGAGAGAGCTCTGAGCTAACACTGACAAAATCTCACATTAACAAAATATGAAACTAACAAAATTTGTGTACTGATCCTCAAAATAATTTTTTTTAATGAGGCCTTTATTTCCTTCATTTTCCATTATTTTCCTTCAATTTCCTCCTCACATGCAACCTGTGACCTTTCACCTTCCTTTGCTCCCATTTTCCATTAGTTTGATAAATAAAATTCCAATTAATGACTCATTCCTTTCGAAATCCTTTTCCAATTTCCATAGCCATTAATTAATCACAATGATCCCCGTCACTATTTTTTTGCCCAACATTCAACTTGGAATACGTGTCCCATGATCTTGGTTATTATTTTTCCTTTACTAACTTTATTATATGGATTTTTGACTAGAGCTTTTACAAAGCCCTTCCCCTTGGGGGAACAATGTCCTCAGTGTTCAATGACCCCTATAACCAGAAAGACCACTAAAAAGAAAAAAATACTACCCATGAATATTTATAACTTAGCTCATTTCAGTATTTACAATGAACAATCTACTGGAAAGGAAACCAAGATGACCAACATAGAAACATAACGACATGGCAACCATACCGCTTATTGGAGCTTTATATCGCAACTCATTGTGGTATTTACATCCATATATATATATATATAT
>Ga0181463_1000552_pt1 | contig 10757 bp, 4 predicted proteins | sample InSIn1gowninarea_FD_119071 | JGI IMG/M metagenome (GOLD analysis project Ga0181463, IMG submission 119071) | Clean room microbial communities from NASA Spacecraft Assembly Facility at Jet Propulsion Laboratory, Pasadena, California, USA -... ... | reverse complement strand
GAGCAAACGCCATTGCTGATTGTCCAACCTAAACTGTAAGTGCCAGGTTGAAGATTGGTTGCGGATGTAAATGGATTATTAGCATCTTCAATAATTGATGTACTTGGTCCGCTAAATTGTGTCCAACTTCCAGTACCACTTGTTGGAGTGTTGCCGTTTAAATGAATACTATCCTGCAAACAAATTGTCCTGTCTGCTCCTGCATTGGCTGGCGTTACTGTTTGATATACTGTTACTATTGCTGTATCGCTAAATGCAGGTGAACATACACCACTTTGTACTGTTGCTCTATACCACGTTGTTGAGGTAAGATTGCTATAAGTGTAGGTGTTCGTTGTATTATTAATACTACTCCAGTTTTGACCGTTATCGGTACTTGCTTCCCACTTTACAATGTTGCCTGTGTTATTGCTTAAGGTAATTGTTCCTGTATTGCTGACTGCACACACTGTTGCGTTGCCTGTTAGCTTTCCACCAACTGAAGGTGTTGATATATTGATAACCACTGTATCGCTGCTTGGAGGGCAAACACCATTGCTGATTGTCCATATAAAACTATAAGTACCAGGTTGAAGATTGTTTACAGAAGCATTAGCATCAGTTGGCTGAGTGATAACTGTAGTGGTGGCTCCATTTAATTGTCTCCAACTTCCTGTACCACTTGTTGGCTTGTTACCATTTAGGTGAATGCTATCTTGCAAACAAATTGTTCTGTCTGCACCTGCATTGGCTGGCGTTACTGTTTGGAATACTGTTACTATTGCAGTGTCACTAAATGCGGGCGAACATACTCCACTTTGTACTGTTACCCTATACCATGTTGTTGAAGTGAGATTGTTATAAGTGTAAGTGGTTGTTATGTTAGTAATACTGTTCCAGCTTTGACCATTATCGGTGCTTGCTTCCCATCTTACAATGTTGCCTGTGTTATTGCTTAAGGTGATTGTGCCTGTATTGCTGACAGCACATACTGTTGCATTACCTGTAAGTTTACCGCGAACTGAGGGAGTTGATATATTGATAACAACTGTATCATTACTTGGAGGACAAACACCATTGCTGATCGTCCAAACAAAACTATAAGTGTCAGGTTGAAGATTGGTTACTGATGCAGTTGGATTATTAGCATCTTGAATAATTGATGTAGTTGGTCCGAGTAGTTGCTTCCAACTTCCTGTGCCACTTGTTGGTGCATTACCATTTAGGTGAATGCTATCTTGCAAACAAATTGTTCTATCTGCTCCTGCATTTGCTGGCGTTACTGTTTGATATACTGTTACTATTGCTGTGTCACTAAACGCGGGTGAACATGCACCATTTTGCACTGTTGCTCTGTACCATATTGTCGTTGTAAGATTGTTATAAGTGTAAGTGTTGGTTGTGTTATTGATACTGTTCCAGCTTTGACCGTTATCGGTGCTTGCTTCCCACCTTACAACGCTGCCAATATTATTGCTCGAAGTAAGTGTACCAATGCTGCTGCTTGCGCACACTGTTGTATTGCCTGTTAATTTTCCGCCAACCGAAGGTGTTGATACGTTGATAACAACTGTATCACTACTTGGAGGACAAACACCATTGCTAATTGTCCAGATAAAACCATAAGTACCAGGTTGAAGATTGGTGACTGCTGCATTAGCATCAGTTGATTGAGTGATAAGTGTAGTAGTTGGTCCACTTAATTGTCTCCAACTTCCTGTACCACTTGTTGGCGTGTTGCCGTTTAAATGTATACTGTCTTGTAAGCAGATCGTTCTGTCTGTTCCTGCATTGGCTGGCGTTACTGTTTGATAAACTGTAACGATTGCTGTATCACTAAACGCGGGTGAACATGCACCATTTTGCACTGTTGCTCTGTACCATATTGTCGTCGTAAGATTGTTATAAGTGTAGGTGTTGGTTGTGTTATTGATACTGTTCCAGCTTTGACCATTATCAGTGCTTGCCTCCCATTTTACAATGTTGCCTGTGTTATTGCTTAATGTGATTGTTCCCGTATTGCTGATTGCACATACTGTTGCATTACCTGTTAGCTTTCCTCCAACTGAAGGTGTAGATATGTTGATAACAACTGTATCACTGCTTGAAGGACAAACACCATTGCTGATTGTCCAGATAAAACTATAAGTACCTGGTTGAAGATTAGTTACCGATGCAGTTCGATCATTAGGTTGATTAATGATTGTAGTAGTCGGTCCGCTAAATTGTGTCCAACTTCCTGTACCACTTGTTGGCGTGTTGCTATTTAAATGAATGCTATCCTGCAAACATATTGCTCTGTCTACTCCCGCATTTGCTGGCGTTACTGTTTGGTATACGGTTACTACTGCTGTATCGCTGTAGATAATGCCACAAGCGCCACTTGAAACAACGGCTCTGTACCATGTGGTTGTGTTAATGTTACTATAGTTCTGAACATTGGTAGCGTTGGTTATGCTGAGCCAATTTATTCCATTATCATTGCTAAACTCCCATCTTAAAATATTGCCCATATGATTACTCAACGTGAAAGCCCCTGAATTCGTTCCAGCGCAAACCGTTGCACTGCCTGGCAGCATTCCTTTTATGGCAGGGCTTGATATATTAATTGTAACAGTATCTGAGCTTGGCGAACATGTGCCATTACTTATTGTCCAAGCAAAACTATAAGTGCCACCAACAAGATTAGTTAGAGATGCCTTCGGGTAATTAGGGTCAGCTATTACAACAGTAGAAGGCCCGCTTAACTGCCTCCATTGCCCGGTTCCATTTAGAGGTGTGTTACCATCTAAGTGAATGCTGTCAGGCAAACAAATGTTTCTATCAGTACCTGCATTGGCCGGAGTAACAAAAGGACTTACTGTTACTATAACATCTGTAGACTGTCCCATACATCCAAAAGGACTGTAAGGAGTTATTGTATATTTTACTGTGGCAGCAGCCGTACCATTGTTAATAAGCACATCTTTAATTGCTATAACAGAAGCGGAAGTACTACTACTTGAATTTCCTGAAACACCTACCTGTTATTACTGAAGAAGTCCATGTATATGAAGAGCCGGTAACAGAAGATGATAACACGAGGTTGGTAGACGAGCCGGAGCAAATAACTTGATCTACGCTGGTTACAACCGGACTGGGTTTTAAAGTTACATTATAATAAACGGGAGGAGCAGAGCAAAATCCATTAATTGGAGTGATAGTATATTTTACAACAGCATCGGTTGAAGAAGAATTATTAATTAACGAGTCAGTAAGCTTTCCGGTGCCGGAAGGAGAATTGCCAGTTGCATTTCCTGAAACAACAGTTGATGTCCAATTGAAGGAAGTACCCGCCTGAATAGTTGTAGGTTGATAGTTCAATCTTGTACCGGAACAAAAAGCTATAGAAGAATCTTTAGCGCCGGCAGGGTTAAAGTGAATGACCACAGTATCGGCAGCAGTGGGAAAACAGCTACCATTTGTTTGAGCTGTAGCTTTAAATATGATAGAAATAGCACCACTGTTTTTATCAGCAGGGCTAAACGTATATTTTGTAGAAAGTGTATTAGTTGCCGAAAAACTGCCTGTACCGGATGTAGACCATAAAACAGAAGTATAAGGTCCCTTTACAATACCCGATAAATCAATTGAGGTTGTATTGGCGCAAACGGTGGTGTCTGGCTGAACCGGGTTAGTAATCTGCGCAGTAATTCCTACTTGCCTGTAAACAATCTGGGTATCTCTGCAGGTACCAAAACTATTAGTAAATTCAAGAACTATTGTATAAATATACCCAACATCATAATTTATTTTAGGGTACCTGGAGGTTGCGTTAGTGCCTCCAAAAAAAGAGAAAGGACCGCCGGTAATCTTCCATAAATAAGTATCACCGGCGTTATTGGTGCTGTAGGTTGGAAAGTACTCAGGAGTACTGCCAACCGGTACCGATGAATTATTACATTCAATAAAATCTTTAGGCAGCGAAACATTGCACTGTGCAAAAGATTTTGGACCATTAAACAAAACGGTTGAGAGTAATAAAAGTATATAAACCGGTAAAAGTTTATTTACATAGTTCTTCATATTATTGAATGTGCCGGGCAACAGCTAAGTGAGCTATTTACCCAGTAAATAGAAGAACGAAATGTAAGTAGTCTTTATGCGAAAAACTTCTCTAAATCTTAGTTATGTTTTTTTGGAGTAAAAACAAGTCTTAAAGAGGCACAAAAAGTGGGAGAAATAATACGTTCTATAAATTTAATTCCTTAATGTACTTTTCAATATAAAGTTCTTTTTGTTTAAGCTTATACTGCATTATAAATCGTGGATGCGGTAAAGGCACAATCTTTTGAAACAGCTTATACTCATCATTCAGTCTTGATAAGAACTTATAATTAACTCCTTCACCCAAACAAAAAGCTGCCGAAGCCTGCAATCCCCAGTCTAATTGCTTTTTAAAACAATCAACAGCAAATGGCTTTATGCTTTGTATCAGTTGCTTATCGTCGTAATAATTTAAGTTCTTGCCATTTTTTGTAAAACCTAACGGACTAACAGCAGTTATATAAAACTTACCATAAAAGCTTTTAGGTCCGCCAAAGGCATTTACAACATCATAAACAAATATGGAGGATAGTTCCTGTTTCATCGCCCACTTGCCTTCTATTCCGCACTCGCTTTTTAGTCGTATAGGGTCAGTAAACGGGACGCCTGTAACACCTGCACCAAACCTTCCGGGGTTAATACCTATTATACAATAACGAGGATTGTTATCATTATAGTATTTACGATAAAACTCTGTTGCTACTCTTTGGGCCTCTGCATCAGTAAATGGGTTGATTACTTCCACATCTTGCGCAAGCGGTACAGTAAACTGCAGGTTGAATAAGAAGTCTAATATTTTATCAGCTAACATAACCCTCACCCAGCCTCTCCCTTAAGGGAGAGGAGTTGTTTTTTTTTAATTTTCAATTATCCACTCTCAATTGTTCATTCCCTAATGCGCTTCCAACCAGTTCTCACCTACTCCTATTTCAGCGTTTGCGGGAACTTCGTTTGGTAGAGGCAATGCTGTTTGCATACACTCAATAATGATTGGCTTGATGATGTCAACTTCATCTACACATGCATCAAACACCAATTCATCATGTACCTGCAATATCATTTTTGATTGAAGATTTCGTTGCCTAAACTCTTTATCAATCTTAATCATTGCAAGCTTTATCATATCCGCCGCAGTTCCTTGAATAGGCATGTTGATAGCGTTACGTTCGGCATAACTTCTAACCGTAAAGTTTGAACTATTAATGTCTCTTAGCCACCGCTTACGGCCCAGCAATGTTTCAACATAACCATTCTTTTGAGCGAACTTCATTTGCTTATCCATGTACTGCTGTATGTTTGGAAACTGCTTTTTATAGTTCTCGATTATCTCTTTCGCTTCGGCTCTGCTGATCTTCAAATTCTCTGATAAGCCAAAAGCACCCTGCCCGTAAATGATACCGAAGTTTACGCTCTTGGCTTTATAGCGCATTTCCTTTGTTACCTCACTTTCATCAATGCCGTAAACTTTTGCGGCAGTTGCAGTATGAATATCTTTACGAAGCTTAAAAGCTTCGGTCATGTTTGGGTCACCACTTATTGCCGCAACTATGCGTAACTCTATCTGAGAATAATCTGCACTTACAATTACATGATCTTTATCTCTCGGCACAAATGCTTTTCGTATCTCTCTGCCTCGCTCCGTTCTTATTGGTATATTTTGAAGGTTTGGATTATTGCTGCTTAAGCGACCTGTTACTGCAACAACCTGATTATAAGATGTATGAACGCGACCGGTTCTTTTATTAATTAATAAAGGCAACGCATCTATGTAAGTGCTCTTAAGTTTAGTAAGCTCTCTGAAGCCGAGTATATCTTCAACAATGGGATTGTCAACGGCAAGCTTCAGCAAAATGTCTTCACCTGTTGCGTATTGACCACTCTTTGTTTTTTTAGCTTTTGGGTCAATCTTCATTTTTTCAAATAAGATTTCTCCTAACTGTTTTGGCGACCCAAGATTGAATTTTTCACCACAACAATCGAACACTCTTTGTTCGGCAGCCTTTGCTTCAGCATCCAATTGTTCGGAATATTCTTTTAAAAAATCAACGTCTACTTTTACTCCTTCATATTCCATGTTCATCAACACTTTCAGTAAAGGTGTTTCCACTTCATCAAATACCTTTTCGACCGCTCGCTTTTTTATGTAGGGAGTAAAAGCTTCCTTTAACTGCAGTGCAATGTCTGCATCTTCAACAGCATAGTCTTTAACTTTGTCTAATTCAACATCGCGTATTGAAAGTTGGTTCTTTCCTTTCTTACCTAAAAGTTGTTCAGCAGAAATAGGTTCGTAGCCTATGAATTGAGCGCTTAAAAAATCTGTGTTTCTTCTTCCTTCAGGTTCGATTAAGTAATGGGCAAGCATGGTATCGAAAGGTTCGCCTTTAATCTCGAAGCCATACCATTTCATTACCAGCATGTGTTGCTTAATATTTTGCCCTACCCACTTTTTGTTTTCATCATTAAATAGAGATTGAAAGTTATTAATGATGTTAACGGCTGCGTCTCTATCAGCAGGCAGTGGAATATAATGACCTTCGCCGGGTTTGTATGCAAAGCTCAATCCTATCAACTCGGCTTCGTGAGGGTAGGCGCCGATAGTCTCAGTATGAAAACTAATCTCCTCTGCATTCCTTAACTCTTCAACAAGTTGCTTTATCTTTTCATCAGTGTCTGTAAGAAAATAATTGTGCGGGGTGTTATCAATGTTTTTCTCTGCAACCAATCCTACCGGAATTTCTTCAGAAGCTTCGTTAGGTAATGGCGGAAGTTCGCCCATTTCGATGCCTGTTACTACTTCGTCTGCATTAAACAAATCCATTTGTCCGCCAACCGTTACAACAGCCGCAACTTGCTTCGGTTTTTCAAACAGGTTAAATTCTTCACCTAATAACCTTCTGCCTAAAGCTTTAAACTCAAGCTCGGTAAATATCTCCTTAAGCTCGGGTTTGTTCCATTCTTTAAGCCTGTAATCTTCTTCATGAAACTGAACAGGAACATCGGTTATAATCCGTGCAAGTTTTTTACTCATTATTGCGGCTTCACGTCCGTTGCGAATCTTTTCGCCTAATGCACCTTTTATGTTGTCTGCATTCTCAAGAATATTTTCGAGCGTGCCATATTCTTTCAAAAGTTTGCATGCAGTCTTTTCTCCAACACCCGAAATGCCTGGGATATTGTCAACCGAATCGCCCATTAGTCCAAGCATATCAACTACCTGCTCAACTCTTTCAATGCACCACTTTTCGCAAATCTTTTTTGCATCTAAAATCTCTTCTTTGCTGCCCATGTATGGTGGCTTGTAAATGAACACGTGATCGTGTATCAACAACTGTCCGTAATCTTTATCCGGAGTTACCATGTACACATCATAACCCGCATCAGCAGCCTGCCATGCAACTGTTCCAATTACATCGTCGGCTTCGTAGCCATCTAATTCAACTACAGGCATGTTGAAAGCGCGAATAATTCTTTTAATATCAGGCAAAGAGTCGGTTAAATCTTCGGGAGCCTCCTGCCGGTTGGCTTTATACTCCGTAAAATCTGAGTGCCTCTCGGTAGGCGCGGCTGTATCAAAACAAACCGCGAGGTGAGTAGGCTTTTCTTTATTTATAATGTCAATTAAAGTTGAAGTGAAACCAAATTGAGCATTAGTATTTCGACCTTTGCTTGTAAGCCGCGGATTGCGAATTAGTGCATAATAAGCACGATACACAAGCGCCATTGCATCTAATAAAAAAAGCTTTTTTGCCATGGGCGCTAAGGTAGATAAATGGATGATTAGTTGATGATAGGGTTTAGTAAAATATGATTTTGTGAAAGTGTTTGTAATGCCAATAGATGAATTATGCCTTATAAAAGAGCTTAACAAAAATAGAATTGCAGAATAGCTACGAGAGAAAATTATAATACCGGGAATGCTACGAAGCTGCTTTATTTTCCTTTTCTTTTGTCTTCTTTACTTTTATCGTCTTTCCTGAATTTTTTAAACAGGTCGTATTTAAACTTAATGTTTCCATCTTCGCCCGGGCGACCTCTTACAAAAACACTGGTACCTCCTTTTGCATCAGATCCTATGTTTTCGGGTTTGTAATCTTCATCGCGTTTTTTGAGATTACTTAAGGGAACCTGGATACTAATATCTGTATTACCTTTTAAACTATACACACCTTCAACAAATAAAGACATAGCAGTCGACTGAATTTCCATCCTGTTTATTTTAATGTCTCTGTCTTTTATCTCAAGCCTGTCTTTTAATTCGGCAAAATGTATATCGCTAAAGTCTCTCTTTTTAAATAAGAAATTTTGCAGTTTAAGTATAGGTTCAAAATTTATAAGAGATCCATTTTTAAGGGAGAAGTCTACATAGCCTGCAAGGTTTTGAGGAGTTTTTTGAAGCGTTCTGTCAATATCCATTCTTACATCTATATCGGTTGTAAGCTTACCTTCAATATTGTTGCTTTCAATTGCATCCTGGCCGAAATTATTGAAGGCGTAAAGCACTTTATTTACGTCAACATTATTCATGTTTACCTTCACCTTTGCTTCCTGGTAGTATTCATTTTCTCCGCGCAGTGAACCGCTTATTCTCATTGAACCATTACCATATTGAAGACTTACTTTATTTAAGTTATAGCTATCTGTTGCAAGATCTATAGATGCTACAAGATCGTCGGCTTTAAACTTCTTATACTCCAGCTTATCAGCCTTTAGGTTTAGCCTTATATTAGCCTGGTCCATCATTTCATCTATTCTGTTAGCCATTCTATTTAACTTACCACTGGCAGTGGTAGAAACTGTGGCAACTGAATTTCGCTTTCTAAGCAAAGGCGTAAAGGTTTCCAAATTAAGATAAGGAGAATGGACGTTCCACTCTAGAGTAATTTTTCCCGGATTAGTTTTTATAAGAGAAAGAAGATTACTTGCGCTACCATTCATCTCAATTCTGTTTCCCTGCATCTTGCAACTTACATCTGTTACAAATACGTCCGTTTTTTTAAAAATGATGGTACCATTTAAATCGTGCAGTTCTACATTTCGCGGACGATATTTAATAAGTGCATTTGCAATTTTAAACTTACCGTTTAAGTAGGTATTTCTATTATTGTTTTGCCCTAAAGGGCCAGCATAAGTAATATCGAGAGAGGCCTGCCCCGAAGTGAGTTTTAATGTTTTACTATCAAGCAAATCGTTCAAGGTTGAAAGCTGTACGTTAGTTTTAAGATCTGCATTAACCATAGGTTCTAACAGGTTGTCAATATAAACATTTTGGCAACGGAAAGGAATGCCTTGCCAATCTCCTTTTACCTTGTGAAATTGAACGCGGGAATTAGGATCGAGCCGGGGAAGACCGGGAACTAACTCGTTAGTATAAGCTCCGGTAAATGATGTGTTAGATAGATCGAAGAAAGGTGTTTGAATATTATTAGGACCTGATGCCCAGCTTACATTTACTAATGGATCTCCACCGTTTAACGGACCCGATATTTCAGCTACCGCATTTACAGGTTTATCGGCTTTAAATTTCGCAAGATTGGTTGATATTTTTTTTGTTAGAAGGGATCTTGCAAAATCATACATTATATTGTTGGTCACAATTTTGAGCATGAAAGTTTTTGCAGGTCCTAAATTAAAATTACCTGTAAAAACAAAAGGATGACCCTTAAGATTGATGCTCACATCTTGAAATGCTAACTGCTGCTTATCCTTATTAAAGGTAAAATTGATTGGGCCGTCAATTTGAGTTTCAGGAGCAAAGCTTCCTCGCTTTACATTAAAAGCAAGGCTATGAACAAAAATTCTATTCTTCGTTTTAAAATACAATGTGTTTTCAGTTGTTTTTATATCACAACTCATTTGCCTGATATCAAAATCGTACAGCTTAAATTTTAGCCTGTTATCCATAATAAGCCTTACGTTGTTTAAAGCAATCTTTTTAATGATGCTCTTTTCACGTCGCGGCTTAGTTGTATCCGCTATTTCCTTTTTACCGGCAAACAGGTAAGCGTTTGTATAGCCATTTGCATCGGTGTATACATATACCTGTCCATTGTCAACCCTAATACCGTTTAATGGATCTTTTTTTTGCACAAGCCTTACCAAACTTAATCGAGCGTAAAGTTTCTCTGCAGTAAAAAACGGATGATGATGTTGCTGAAACATGGTATCGGTAATAGAAACATTTTCCAGCATGACTGAGACCATCGGGAAGTTTGACAGATAGTTTATATCTATATTGCCAATTTTTACATTTCCGGTTAGCTCCTCGCTAATTTGTTGACGAACCTGTTCAACTATTACCTTTTTATTGAAGACGACATAAGTATAAACTGCTAAATACACAAGCGCAAGAATACCTATAAGAATTCCTAACCCCTTAAGTGTGTATTTTAAATATTTGTTCAAACCATCTTTGTAAGGAAAATTTTATGCCACGAGTTGTTATACAAAGATGAAGATGTCGCCGCTTTATTTTTAGAACTTTGTGCCCAAAATATAGGGCAACATTGCGCGCCAGGTAGGCCAATCGTGGGGAATATCCTGTCCCCAAATATCCAGATCGTACCAAATGCCTTTATTATATAAAACAGAAGCAAATCTGCGGGAAGAGTCTGGATCTTCATGGGCGCCGCTGCCGGTGTAAATATGAATGTGATGACTTGCCCGAATTTTATCAAGGCTTGAGATAAAAGACA
>Ga0181463_1000551_pt1 | contig 10758 bp, 12 predicted proteins | sample InSIn1gowninarea_FD_119071 | JGI IMG/M metagenome (GOLD analysis project Ga0181463, IMG submission 119071) | Clean room microbial communities from NASA Spacecraft Assembly Facility at Jet Propulsion Laboratory, Pasadena, California, USA -... ... | reverse complement strand
CTATGATTGACAATGGTTTACAATGATTGATATTATAAACCAAACACAATAATGAACCGAAGGGATTGATATTATAAACCTAAATGAACAATAAACCTAAGGGAGTAATACTGAAACCCCAATGAATAATAAACCCAAGGGATTACTAACCCAATGGAATAATATTAAATCGAAGGGCCTAATATTATAGACCCAACAATATTGAAACATGGGACTAATATTATAAACCGAACATTGGTAAACCCAAATATAAAAACTACAAACACTAAAAGAAACATGGTTTCTTTTGATGGTGAGACCATTCTTGTCACAAAGCGACATTCAACCATGACTGACCATGTTTGGCTATGATTGGAAATGCTTTACAATGATTGATATTATAAACCAAGCGGAATAATAAACCCAAGGGATTGATATAATAAACCCAAATGAACAATAAACCCAAGGGATTAATACTAAAATCCCAATGAACAATAAACCCAAGGGATTAATAATAAAATGCCAAGGGATTATGAACCCAATGGAATGATATTAAACAGAAGGGCCTAATACTATAAACACAACAATGTTAAACCCAAATGTAAATACTACAAAAATCTAAATAAACATGATTTAGTTTGATGGCAAGACAATCATTGCCAGAATGTGAGAATCAACCATGGTTTACCATGATTGATATTATGAACCTAAGGGAATAATAAACCCTTGGGATTAATATGAGAAACCCAAAGGAATAATAAAATGAAGCAATTAATACTAAGACCCCAAGGGATTATTAAACCCAAGAGAATAATATTAATCCAAGGGACTAATATTATAAACATTCAAATAAACATGATCGACGATCATTGATTTACATATTGAGACAATTCCTATCTCAATTCCATGTTGGGCCATGGTCGACATTATAATAAACCATGTTTGACTCAGGAATAATAAACCCAAGCGATTGATATTATAAACCCAAGGTATTAATACTAAAACCCCAAATGATTATGAACCTAAGGGAATATTATTAAACAAAAGGGACTAATAATATAAACCCAAGGGAATAATGAACCCAAGGGATTAACAATAAAACATAAAGGGATTATAAACCCAAGGAATTATTAATATTAAAAAGTTGAAGAATCAAGAAAACCAATAATTTGATATTATAAACCATTGGGAATTAATAAACCCAAGGGAAAAATATCAGAAACCTGTTGTGCTATACAACAACCCTTCCTATTTCAAAAATTTTATATAAAATTTTTAATAAGAATTGTGTCCCTTTTTTAATAAACTTAGCTAAAATCAATAATTCTAAATAATAAGTCTTTTTTCTTTTAGAATTACTTCAATAACAATTGCATTTTGTAAAAAGTACATATGATACATGAAAATACTTATGATGAGGTCCGATCCAATGTAAACGCGAAACAAAACCTTGTCATAAGATAAACTATAAATGAAAGATATCACATTGTGCACCTCCTTTGGCTAAAAGATGGACTTAATGTTTCCTTTTGCATTCCCAGATGTGATAACATAATCGGAAAGTGCATATCAAAAATTTATTAAGGAAACATTCCATGGGGTCATACAACTCCACCGATGCAATAAGCCAATCACAATCGCACATCGGTAAGGTCTTGAAACACATAACGAATGCCCATTTGAGATCCATCGTTGTAATTTTATCATCATAAATAAAGGTGTGCTTTTCAATAAAGTGGAAATAGTACAGTTAAACGAATGCTTGTGGGTTTTAAGATCATAAATCATTACTAAATGAGAAATAAATGATTTATTGATTTCTTAAAGATTATGCCACCTCCCTATAACAACTCACTTTGTATTGCAATCAGAGCTATATGAAGGAAATGGCTAAAGCATAAAGTTTGGCCTATCAATCTGCAATATGCGATTATTGTTAATCGCTGACCGGGAAAGTCACGATATTCACTTTAAAGAACTGTTATTAATATGTGCGACATGACATATCATTATGGCATTTAATGATCACGATTGGTAGTTTCCAAAATCATTAATAAAGAAATTATGGTTGAATCCTTCGAGGATTTCATCCGTGATAACATAATATATCAAATTCATATCACTTATTGCGCTTAATTGTTGTTAATCTTGTGTATTGTGCATTACCTTGGAATGGATTTTCTCCTCTGTTATGGTCATATGGTTCTTTTGAAAAGTAAGTTTGAATTCATCAATTCAGCAGAAATGTCAAAGAAATCAAAGAAAGTAAAGATTCTAGTCTTAACCAAAGAGGAACCAGTAAAGAAGGTCTTGATAGGGGATACTACCTGCACCGGCCTGGGAAAAGCTTCATGGGAAAGCATATACAATTTATTGGAAGCTAAAGATCCAGAAGAAATTGAAGAAGAAAAGGGAAAAGTTGATTCCAACGACAAATCATAGAATACTCTCAAGGATTTGGCCAGCTCTTTTCTCCACAAAATAGTTTCCTGTGCCAGAATATTACCCTACAATGACTTAGTTAGATGGGTAATAGAGAGTATCAGCATAATAGACAAAGCATTTTTTACTGTTGATGGAAGGATGTTTGGGTCATTTAGAGTAGAAGATATCAAAAAGATGTACCATTTGGTGGAACCACAGAAGCATTACAGCAAGGCATTTGTTGAAGCCTTTTCCAAAGTAAATGACATGGAATCTGATACTATCAGGCAATGTAGGCATTACCCAAACAAACACAAGCATGAATCATTGGGTATGTATTCTTTTGACTCCTTAGCATCTCCTTACTACTATGTTGGTGCTGTGATATGTAGACTCTTTAGAGTCTCCGATTTCACTAGGTTTTCAATTGAAACGACTCCTTTAATGGACGTACCGGTTAACTTGTATATCATGGATTGGGCAACCATTTTTCTGATAAAATGGCAAACCATATCATCAATTATAGAAGAAATAGGTTCGTGACTACCCCGGAAATACCCCTATTTCATATGAGTGCCTACATTATGGACACTATCTGTTTCAATTTTGATTACCCCATTCTAAGTTGGAAATGGACTCCACAAGACCCAACCACCATTCACATCTATCATAAGGAATTACGGAAAACCCATTATAAAAACCATCTTTATAGAATCTATCATGTTTTTGTCTTACCTGTTCATTATGCTATATTCAATAAATCCGCTCCTCAGTTATCCGATGAAGCCACTGTCGACTTAACATCAATTGGTAATTGGTTTGGTGAAGAAAATTTCACCCACATTAGACTTTTTGGAAGCACTACTGCTCCACATGTTCTCCCCTTATACATTCCCGATAAACACTTTGCTAGAGAAATAGCTTATCAAATTACAGAAGCAGGGATGTCCAGCAACCTAAAGGAGTCCAAAAAGCAAATGTGGCCTTCATTCCTCCTCCCATGTGGTACTTTCACATTGCATGACTTCAAACATGCAGAGAAAGAAGCAGAGAAAACAAAAGCGCTAAAGTTAGCAATCATTCCAAAGAGGCAATATGATCCAAAAGCAATAGCCTATAACTTCACCTCTCATGTCAAAATTGCCATGTTTGAACTTGAGAAAGATGATTATGATGAATTTTTTCACCTCAACTGAGTTATTTTCTCAAGTAAAACAACTTGCAAAAATCAAATTGGGAGGAGAGGGAGTAGAAGCATTTGTAAAGTTTAGAACAATGAGGTTGTAAACTCTACCGATGGACTTATTAAATACCACCCCTATGCTACAACATGAAGGCCAAAGTGAAGGAAAAACTACCCAGAAGATTCCTGAAAAGTAGAAGAGCCCTGAGGTTATTAGTGTTCTGATTGAAGGGACAAGAAACCTGCCCAAAATGTAGCAGGATATAGAAGTCATTCCCGAAAATCCCACAGAAGGGATTGTACTAAAAATAAAAGAAATACCACGCCTTGATGTATTCTAGAGTCCAAAGCCAGGGCTGTAGTTAAAAGACAGAGGGAAAAGAGGAAAACCGATCAAGGACCTCTTTTAACTTCTCAAGATGAAATGAAGAATGCGGTATGGAAGTCAGAAGTTAATCTTTCCGAGGATTTAACTAAATTATCTCAGTGTGTAGGGGCTTATACAACAACAAAAATGGACAAAGCCTTAGAGGTCAGTCAACTAATCAGGGATAAAGATTAAAGGATCACTCAGCTTGAGATGCAATCGGTAGAAGAATAGCAAAAGATTAATCAACTAGAACAACAGCTAGCAGAACAAAGGCAACAAAATGAGAAACTTAAAGAAAAATTGAATCTAGAGAAATAGAAAATTGATAAGCAGGATCTCTAGAAACAACAGAAGTTGTCGCAAGAACTAAGTAGCCTTCAGATAGTGATTGAGTAAGAAAAGAAGGCCAAGGATGATCAAATTGCACAAGTACAATTACAAATAGAAAAATACAAGGGTTATCCACAAGTGAGTGAATTCAAGAAAGAAGCCTTGGAGATAACCAAAGCCTTGTCCCGGTAATTGAACATCCTTTCCCATAATATATCATTGGCCGACCCATTGTGCGACATCCCTGCATCGTTGATTGAGAAGGTAATTGATAAAAGATTGGAATTAGAGAAAGCAAATGAAAAAATAACAAACTTTCTCACTTGGCAATATTCAGAGGAAGGAATGGCTGCAAATCTACCAAAAATATAAGAATCACACAAGGAAATCCCATTTTCGGAATGGGAATCTCAGCTAATGAAAGTCGAAAGAGAAACTTCTAGAGCCAGAGCTACAATCAATGGTGTAATCGAATTAGTAAATAACAGTTTACATATGTCTAATTTGATTTCTGATTGCTCTCCAGGTAAACTCCCAAAAGTAAAGGCACTGAAACATCATTGGAGATAGGAGCTGAAAAGTAGAGAAAAACAGATCGGAGAAGTTCAAAACTTGACATGGGATAAATTTTTGTTTCTTCTAGTCAAGCCTCATAGCCAGCAGATGGCCATGAAATTCCTATTTGACGCGATCAACTGTATGGTTCCCGAACTCTCCGATGCCACCTATACAACCCAACTACATTCTAGGATGAGTCAGCCTCCGGAAATCTAGCCAATGCTAGCAATCTGTGAGCTGCAAGCACAAGAGAAGAAGCCTATTCAATGAATTAGTTCAACCACCATCACATTGCTATTTTTATACCAAATCCTAGATTTTCATGTCATAGTTTGAACAACTTATAACGATTTTTGTTGATAGTAGTTTTTATTTTTATTATTTAAGACCCTTTCATGTATTTAGAAAGGGTCCTCAATTTGTATAAAATTTTGACATGGGAAGTTGCACTACTATACTTCTAAATATTTTTTAATCAAAAACTGCATCAAGGTTTCACATTTTTATCAAGAAGCTTTTTCAAGACTTGCATTTTTGCATCTTCTAGAGGTTTTGTCAAATAGCAAAGTGGAAGTGAAGTCTGGTTTTCATCGGAAGGATTCAAATGCATGCGGTACTTCTATCACTGTTTTTGTCTTATTTCCTTATGTGAATGAACACTTCTTTAAAAATTGCTATTGTTGATATATGTATTTTTTCTCAAATAATTCTTTATCATATCATTTATGAATATTGAGAATTGTTATATTTCAAAGGATATATGTCAGCAATATATATATTTTGATGAATATGACAATGCTTTTATGATTAGTTTGTTTAATTTCTTAAACAAAGTAGCCATTATATGAATGCATCTTTATATTTGACAAGTAAGCCATCTATATGATTATTTGTCTTTTAAGAATAATCAAAGATCACATTTTTTATAAATTACCCGACTTAGATAAGAATATTTATATATTTATTGAGTTGTAGGATAAGGACATTGTCATAGATCCATTCTACATTCTTCAAATTTGTGAAGCGAATCTCATGTTCTTGAAAATGAAGTAAATGTTACTCTGTTGTTTAAGATGCTTGTGGCAATATTAATATTTCCCATAGAAGAGTCAGAATAGATTAGTCCGATTTTGATCTAAACCAAAACCAATATAATAACCACATTGCAAATCAAGAATCCTTTTCAAGACTTGCACTTTTGCATCTTCTAGAGGTTTTCTCAAATAGGAAAGTGGAATCGAAGTATTGTTCACATCAGAAGGATTCAAATGCATGTGGTACTTCTATCACTATTTTGTCTTATTTCCTTATGTGAATGAACACTTCTTTAAAAATTGCTATTGTTGATATATGTATTTTTTCTCAAATAATTCATTATCATATCATTTATGAAGATTCAGAATTGTTATATTTCAAAGGATATATGTCAGCGATATATACATTTTGATGAATGTGATAATGTTTTTATAATTACTTTGTTTAATTTCTTAAACAAAGTAATCATTATATGAATGCATCTTTCTATTTGATCAGTAAGCCATCTATATGATTATTTGTCTTTTAGGAATAATCAAAGATCACATTTTTTATAAATTACCTGGCTTAGATAAGAATATTTATATATTTCTGAGTTGTAGGATAAAGACATTCTCATAGATCCATTCCACATGCTTCAAATTTTCGAAGTGAATCTCATGTTCTTGAAGATGAAGCAAATGTTACTCTGTTGTTTAAGATGCTTGTGGCAATATTAATATTTATTATACAAGAGTCAAAATAGATTAGTTCGATTGTGATCTAAACCAAAACCAATATAAGAACCACATTGGAAACCATAAAACACTAAAACATGATAAATCATGACTACATTAATAATAACGCATTTATATCACTACATTGTAAACAATAAATATAATTTAGGCCATAAATAGATTTATATCAATACATGAATGTATTAATAGTATAAATATCAGGAATATTGATATAAACACATAGAACATGAAATCCCAACAATAATATTATAAATGTAAAAAATATTTTCATTTATGGATCCTGGTGAACAAAGCGAAGGGATCCACACAGAAGACCACAACAATAAAAAATGCAAGAGAAAGATATAAAATAGTAACATTCCCATTGGAGCAAAGCAACATAAATGAAAAAAACACATCTAAATTGCACACATTGGATTTGAAGAAGAACATCATAATAGGACACTTTAAGATCAAAAATATACAATTTTGTACATAAAAACAACATTAGTGTTTAAAATAATCACAATTTAACCAACATTGCAACCACGGAAGGAACATTGAGTCTTAACATATATTTTTTGCTTTGTCTACATTAAATAATCCACTACAAAATTGAAGTTCAAAACTATAAAGAAGGCCACAATGTTATTAGTTGTATTTCATAGTGATATGGACTTCAATCACTCCTCTTCCTTCTTCCTAATTGTAACATATTTGTTGTCTTTCATCTTGGCATAACATTGGAAAGAAAAAGGTGGTGCAATGTGTAAACCATCTATTGCTTTCACTCTTGATATGGCTGTGAAGGTAAGGCCTTGTTGCATTTTATTCCCGATATCAACTTACACTCATTCTAAAGTCAACCCTATGACTTATGGATTGTAAGAGCCCATGCCATCTTCAAATGAATTTGTTTTCAATTTCCTCTTATCACTAGGGTGATAGGGACAATGTTTGGATTGCTTGCATCAAATGGAACACCAACATACTTATTAAAAACAATAGTTGTGAACATTGGAAGAAGAGGAGGCTTAAAGGTAGGTTGATAGAATATATCCTTAACAAAACCAAGTGCACCATTCACCAAGCCAGCTTCAACCCATAAATTACATGTCAACATAACACGCTGACCACGACACAACAAAACTTCACGGTCAAATTGATCATCATCAACACCACCGATTTCTAAACGCCTTGAATATTTAGCAACACATCATGCAATTGGAGAATTTAATGATTTTAACATATGCCTATTATGCAAGGACACCAAATTATTTGTTGGAAACATGTGAACTGCTGCATTAAATAAATCTCTTTTTGTAGGATGCAACCTCATATAAGCCCAAGACATAAGAAAGCCCCAATCTTCAAGAACAGGTTCTATGTTTCTTATGTTATTGAGGACTCTACGAAAACAAGATTGTTTCTCATTATTCCCTTGCTAGTGAAATATTGTGTCAAGAGTGACAACAATGTCGAATTTGTTCCACAAGACTTTCCCTGTTGTATTACCTGCATACAAAGGCTTATCTCTAACAGGAGGCAGTTGGCCAAGGTCACCCACAAGGATGATGGATCTCCCACCAAAAGGACAATTCTTTTTCTCTGGAAATGCTTCTCGTAACTGAATATCTATTTGCATAAACAACCTTGATCCCAGTAAGCTCATTTCATCAATCAATAGATATCTAACATGTCACATTTCTTCTTGGAATACTACAAGTGACTGCCCCTGTAGTGGTTGCATATCTTTAAGTGGGATTTTTAGAGTCGAGTGTATTGTTTTTGCATGTATATTAAAAGCAGCTATTCCTATTGGCACAAGAAGAAGCAAAGGGCTTCTTCCATCACTTGACTAATTAGAAAGAGCTTCAAAACTACAATGGATAAGGAAAGACTTCCCAGTACCCGCAGTGCCCTGAATAATCACAAGAAGAGCTTCACGAATTTCATATTCAGCAAAGTGCCCTAACACAATCCCAAAAGAAAGTCGTTTTGTTTCCGACAAAGAATCTGGAGATTCAAATGTTCTATTTGGAAGGTTAACGATATCACCCACTGATTTTGCATTCCTTATAAAATTAGTAGCTTCCTCTGCAAGATCATCAGAAATATTTATACTTTCCCAGTCAAAGGATATATCAAAGTCCCTTTGACCAAGGGTGTGAAGATTAGAAACATTCACATCATTTGGTGGAACCAAATGAGAAAAAATATGCCATTCTTAAAAATCATCTTCAATATTCATTTCGTGGTTATAAAAATCACCATGTTCTTCATCTTCAATATTTTCTATAATTGATGGGTGTCGATCAACATGCCATGCTTGATATAAAAAATTCCTCCAACTTTCAATAATAACTTCAGCTGAAAGGCCAATTTCTCTTAAGCCTCACCGATAATATAATAAAACCATGGCAAAACCTGAACAATAGCATGAACATCTCTACGCTTCCATGGATCTTGTTTACGCTTGCTATCAAATGTCCAAGATCTTGTTGTTTCTATCAAGAATAGATGTTCAAGGAAAAAAGGTATCTTCTGATAATGTTGGACGAAAGTATTCTCAGATGAACATTGCAAGCCATCCCTTGATATTTTCCTAAAAACCTTTTTTCCAACATTTAAGGAAACAAATTTCCGACTACAAACAACAAGAGGCAGCTTAAGCAACATATGGCATGTTTCTTGTGCTCCAATGTCACGGTCAACAATCATTTCTACAAGAAACTTTCTATATGCACATAAAGCACGATCCTTAGAACCAATAGAATTTTAAATTCTAATTAACATGTGATCATAACTTTTAGACCTTTTTTCTACTTTTGATGCATACCTAGCAATGTATTTCAACGGAGCATAGCGAGAAAGCACTGGCTGGCAATCAACATTCACATGCCACATTGTTAGAAGGTCAATGCTATGTACATTAAGCCTATCATCATTTCTTACTGGCTCATATTTTTTTCTTCCTTGATCATCTATGAACAATCTTGATTCACAACAAAGATCCCATGGAGCATTGTACTAACATGTTAGAATAGCGCCCTTTTTGCCCAAACAAGAATCCATAGGACACTTCGTGTGCATTTGGACATGGTTTAACAATTATTCGTAATCATTATCAGGATTACAAGAGAAAATCTTACCAGTATTCAACAGGCAAGGGTCATCATTGAGGCTTCGTCGAACCATTATGTTGCAACGATGTATGTCACGTGGATTCCTTGCAGTTACATATTTGTTGAAGAACATCTTTGCAAGTTGTACATCAGAACTATTTGACCAATCAAGTATTTCCATGTCAGGAGCACCTTCTAACCATAGGAAACCATGGATATGCATTGAACCTCTGTGTTGTCACTCATATCTGAAATAAATGAACATATAGTTACTATAGACAATATAAATAGAATCACAATAAAACTTGAAAAAGTATAGAAAAAAATTCAACACAAACCTGTACCAAAAGTCTTTAGCTTTATTATATTTTTGGATAACTTCCTCTCGAAAAATATTGAATCTATGGTGCATAAATGTGGCAACAATACGAGGGTACTAGATAACATTCTCAATTTTCATATGATGCTTATTTGAAGAACGAGAATGTGAATGTATGGGCATGAGGTTATGCAACTCTGGCCACTTTGTGTCAGCTGCACTCAAAGTAAAAAATAAAGATGGACATCCTAACTGAGTAATCATGTCTGTTAATTTAGATCGAAACTTAGTCCAATATGCCCTTGTATCTCTCAGAGAAGAACCAAACCACATAAGATGCTCAGCCAAGTTATTATATGGTAAATCAGATAGTTGGTGACGCAACTCCTCAACTGTTGTAGGTGAGTTATCATGTAAATGTTTCTTTGCAAAAACTGCAACAGTTGCTTGGCTTCAATGCTGCATTATCATGTTTAATAGGTAATATTGAAACTGAGGATGGCTTCCAAATCTCTGATCATAGTACCTAAGAAGATGCAATGCATACTCATGAACTTCAACACTACAAATATGTTGTTGCAACCAATCAGCATGACCAGTGGGGAACAATGTTGGGAATGCCATATCGAACAACCCATTTGTATTATATTTTTTCACTAGAGAGGTTTCAATGTTGGGTCAATCCATGTCTTGAACATGTGAAGAGTCAAATTATCAAG